>Ga0099849_1001086_pt1 | contig 12688 bp, 12 predicted proteins | sample CB_VirMetaG_4_FD_78177 | JGI IMG/M metagenome (GOLD analysis project Ga0099849, IMG submission 78177) | Freshwater to marine saline gradient viral communities from Chesapeake Bay - CB_1508_1M Viral MetaG | ecosystem: Environmental > Aquatic > Marine > Coastal | place: USA: Chesapeake Bay... | reverse complement strand
CATTTTTCCAAAAATTTAATCGCCCAACCAAATAATATCTTTTTTTAAATCCATTTTCCAACAATAGTAAAAACAGTCAAAATTACAAGCATTTTTCCAACCTTCAACTGGCTTACCATCTACCAGTTTAACAAAATGAATTCTTTTTCTTGGTATTATAATCTGTATATTTTCCTCACTAAACAATTTTCTAAAATATTGAGTATTAATTTTACTACTTGGTAATATCATAATAAATGGTTTTCCTAATTCTTTTAATCGTGTTAAAACTTCTTTACTTAATGAAAATGGTGGATTACTGACTACAATATCACCTTTATCATTTTCAAAGAAATCAATGTCTTCGTGTATGGTGTTAAAACCTAATTCTTTAAGATACTTACCACTTTCACCATCTCCATAAAATGCTTCCCATATAACTTTATCTTTTGGTATAAATTCCTTAATATTCTCCCACGCATATTTTGGTGTCATATACGAATCGTGTTTTTGGAAAGTTTTTGTATGAAATCCTGCCATATATATTATATAATCATATTTTTTAAAATCAATTTAGAATAAATCAAATTTTTATTTAATTTTTATTCTTAATTAAATAAAATTGAAATGGTTTTTGGAAAGATAAATAGGAGATATATTACGAATGGCGGAAATGTGGGAAACAGAAATCATGTGTTTTTGGAGGCAGATGAAGCAACACACAGGCAAAAAACCTACTGAAAAAGTTAGAGAAGAATTTATTAAGTGGGCTAATGATGATCCTGAAGATTATAAAAAATGGTATTTACAACACAGGCAAAAAGCACCAGCAGAGTTAGTATTGTTCTGTCTTTCACAACCGCAACCAAGAGATTATAAAGACCTACCAAAAGTTAAATAAAAAAATTATTCAACTAATCTCTTCTGTGTTTTACAAACACGAAATTCGTTGTATGGATCTTGTAAAGCATTTATTAAATTAATACTTTTTAAAACAGGGTTAGCCTGTCTTGAAAGATAAGATCGCTTTCCACCACTATCAAAACTATCAACGCCTTCTATTCCTGCGTGTGTTTTACTTCCATCTCTTCCTGAATGACTGCCACCACCTTGTGCTGTAGGATTAACTTGTCTATCATGGCAATCAGCACCACCAATTACAAGTAATCTATTAGCACTACGAGGATTATTACATTCAGGCACTTGTTCTCCTGTATTATCAACAGGGTCATCTACATGAACATTATCATCAGGACGAATATCAACAGGTCTTTCCTCTGTTGCTTCAGTTCTATCTTCATCAGTTGTGTCTGTAATTCTATTTTTCTTTTTCTTCTTTTTAGGTTCGGTATGTGTCATTGTATCACGACTTGTAGGGTCATCGCTTCCAGTTAATACCTCAACAGCACTTTCAACTGCTTCGGCAGTTCTTCTAATGGGAGCACCAACCTCTTCTACTACTTCTTGAACTACTTCACCTGTTCTCTCTACAATATGTTCTATAAAAACATCACTTGCTGTTTTTTTCTTCTTTTTAGGTGCTATAGGTATTCTAAATGGATTACTTGGGGCTGTTCTTACAGGAGCAGGAGGTATAATTACAGGTAAAGATGGAAAATGAAACACTGGACTTGAAGGTCTTGGAGGATTAAATATATCATTAAAAAAACTCATTTACTATATATTAAGATATTATTTTATATTTTCCTGTATAATAATTTTTTGTAGAATGGAAATTTTCAAATCTTTTCATAGGGTGTAAAATAGTATTAACATATTCTTCTTTATTATCCTTTTTTAATGTTGTAAAATTTTTTTGCGTTTTTCTTTTATCCCATAAAGTATCATATAACGGATCTCCATCAAAAGCATATGCTTTATCAATTGTATTTTCAGGAGGATTCCAAACAGGATATGAAAAACCTAAAGATGTTATTTTATCACGAGGTATAGCACCAGTTCTAATAATATCTCGCATTACATAATTTGTATCTAAACTACCAAGTGAATGTCCTCCAATAATTATATCACTTTTACCGTCCCAATTATTAACAATATAATTAAAATATAAATTTATTTTTTGTTGAACTGCTCCAGTAGAACCAGTAGGTAATTTTTCATTATATATAGTTAATGCGTCATTAGCAATATCATCAAATCCTTCTGTTCCCCTAATTACAAAAATTTGTTTTCCATTACCCCTATACTGTTGCATGTATGTATCATCTTTTTCATCGCCTACTTCTAAATATCCTAAACCTCTTGTAGCACTACGAGCAACGCCACCAATTCTTTCACCAATACTACGAACAGCACCGGAAACTAAACCCATACCTGCTAAACCACCAATTTGTTCTACAACTGCTGATTCTGTAATACTACCTTTTAATTTTAAACTATTTACATATTCATAATTCATAAAATCTTCCTCTTTATTTCCATAAGCATTATCAATTAATCTGGCTATTTTTCTGTGCTCGTTAGGGACTTCACATTCATCAATACTACCTTCACCTTCAAATAATGGATTTAAAACGATATGTCTTCTCTCCCCATCGGTGTCCCCATCGGTGTCCCTACTGCGGTCGTCGCTGTTGATGACACTACTGCTCCTCTCGGTCTGCCCTGTGATGCTTGTGTCAATGGACGACTGGGGTCTAATGGGACTTGTCGTCCCCCTGCTCCTGTCGTTGCTTGAACTTGTCCTACGGCGGTTGTCGCCATCGCCGCCTGACGCTCCCGAAAAACTTGGGCGGCTCTTAATTCTCTTAAATCTTCTTTTGCTTGTAATCCATCGCTTCCCATACCAATATCAGGATTAAATAATGGATCTGCTTTTTTACAAATTTCACGAGGACAAGGTTTCTCAATAGGAGGACATTTAACACAAAAATGTCCCATATCACTACCGTCCCATGCATGTGGCTTTCCAAATAATTCTGCGTTGCTTTGTGCTACTTTCATTGCTACAGATGCTCCAACCGGATTATTCTCTCTTAAAGCATCTGCTAAAGCATCAAAATTATTAATAGATTTTTCTTGATATGTGTATCCAATTTGGTTTCCACCAACTCTTAAATTTGGTGTCATATTAGTTCCAATAATTCCTTCATATAAAAAATTACCATTACTATCGTGTAATCCTACTTTTGCCATACATTTCTTTTGTGGGACACAAGTATGAACCGAACAGGCATTTTTACGATGAAAATCATCTAACATTTTTACAGCATCAGCATTTGGATCACATGCGGCTTTTCTTTTTTTCTCAACTTCGTCTCTTCGCTGAATACATTTATCAGCAGGGCGTTTAGCGTAATTAATCTTTTTGCTGTTTTCTAAAAAACTCCCATTATCAACTCTCAACATTTTATACTATAAGATAAGATAATATTTTAATTAATTAATCCATGTAATGTTGTTTCATTTATTGCTACTCTTCTTGTGAGATCTTGTATCAAACTTTCTAAACTACTTATTCTATCTTCTGCTTCTTGAGTTCTTTCCAGTAAAGCATTATTTTCAGTTTGTAATAATCCATTTTGTGTTTCTAATAAATCTACTTTTCTACTTAACTCTTGCGTAGCACTTACATTAACAGCAAAAATTTTATCTTTATTTACAGTCTTAAAATCATTTACTTCTTTACCATAAATAAATACTCTACTATATTGTTTATCAAAAATAAAACCTCCATCACTATATTCTAAATCTTTTTCTTCTTCATTATCATTTTCTTCTACATAAAACTTAACTTTTCCAGTTTCATTTTCATTAAAACTCATATCATAAATTAATTTATTATCTTCCCATACAGGGTTATTTATTTGTTCCATTATATCAGGTATAAAATCAGTTTTTGTTTTTATAGCATTTGGTATTACTTCCTCTACTTGTTGAGCAATAAATCCAATAGTTTTAGTTTGTTCTGTTCTATTAGGGTCAATATAATTATATCGTTTTGGTTCAATTCTATTTATTAATTCTAATGCTTCACCATCATTAATATCTTCTATATCGCATTTAATACGGTTATCACTTGATGCTAAAAAGTATGCCCCTGTTAAAATAGAATGTGTTGCCTTAATACTTGTTAAATCTGTTGTATTACTATCAAAACCCAAACTTGTTGAACCATAACCGAAATAAGTTGTGCCTCCACCTGAATGTGCTACTCCTGCTCCTACTTGTAAAGGACACGAAGGATTAGTAATAGCATTCCCTATTCCAACTCTTCTATTACTATGTCTAATAACCATTGCTCTAACTCCATCGCCTGTATGGAAACTTGCGTAATCTACACCACTTTGTATTTCAAAAGAAGAAGCACCGCCGTCATAATCTCCAATAATTCTAAATAAATCATTAGTATTATTGCTCCTTAAATCCATTTTAAAACTTGGACTATCAACATTAACACCAACATAATCATTATAAATTGATAATGTATTTGGTGGTATATCAGTTCCTGTTGTTCCGCTTCTACAACCTAATAATAATCTACCAGCAGTATCACCTGCTCCATTGCTTTCTTCAAACATAATATGTGCTGGTGGATAATCAGTATTAGTTAATACTCTTCCAAAACCCATCGCTACTCTTGTATTAACTCCACTTTCACTTCCTCCCAACTGTAAATAATAATCACGAATATCATTAAAAGCATTATAAACGGGACGAGTTCTCTGTATATTAAACTTCGCATTATCAGCATCTGCTCCTATATTTACTTTTTGGTTGCTTCTTATAGTCATTGCTCTTGTTCCACCAGTAAATACATCAATAGTATCATTATCAGTTGTATTTTCTACTTTTATGTAAGTATCAGCATCAGCATCTGTTATTTCATCACCTCCTGAACCACCACTTACAAACAATCCATTCCCATCTACATCTAATCCACCACCACTTTTCAATTTAACTTCTAAACCAGCATTACCAGTTGCTTCTTGAAGACCTCCTGAACCTTTTAATTTAACAGATAATCCTGAACCTGATGTTTGTAATGTATCGTCAGCTAATTTTAATTCTAATGTATTATCATAACCGGTAGCAGCACCTGATATAACACTTGAACCACTATCTTTATATTCTAAACCATTACCTAAATGTGATGAATTACCAATAGCACAACCATTAAAATACTTTATATCACAAATACCATCAATTTGTTGTCCTGCTATAACCATATTATTAGCATTTTGTTTTTGTTGTATTGCGTTGCTTCCACCATTGTCAGTAATCAATAAACCGCATTCGTATGCGACATTAGAAACTCCATGTATTGCTGTTAATCTTAATTGACCTATTCCAGCATCTCTCCAATTACCCATTATTTCAGCAAAAGTATCACCTGTCCCATTAGTAGAACCATAAAAACCTGAATTACCCAATTTAATACCTGTTTTATTTTGTCGCTCACCAGTAGTCGTATCATGTGTTGTATTCGTGTTTAATATATTCATATACCTTGTTCCTGCGGAAACACCTGATGAAAAATACAAAAATCTGTTAAACGACGGCATATCATTTTGTATGCTTGGAGATAAATTTAGATCACAACTATAATCAGCGTAATAAGTATTATACAATCTAAATGTTAAATTATCTCTTTGTGAAATTATTTCATTATCAATGTAATAATCATTTGTTGTTCCTGAATATGGATTTATAAATGATATGCGTTGCTGTAAATATTCACTATTATGACTTGAATTAATATTTTTCATATAAAAACTATGAACTGCCGAAGAACCCTCATTAATATATTTTAAATCTAATTGTGATGTAGAACTACCATTAAAAGCAACAGAAGACGCCAAACTGCCTGTATAAGGATTAGCCAAGTTTAATGTCATATTACTCGTCCATGCAGAAGCAGTGCCGGTTGTATTAGCTGACAAAGTATTTGTATTATCAATTGTAGAATTTTTAATATTACCATACTGAATAATACCTCTACTACCATTTGTCCCCATTGTTATTTTATTTCCACCAGTATTAACATCTTTTAAAATATCAATATGTTCTGTGCCATTTGTGCTGTCAAAAGTCATATAATCCGCACCATCACTGCTCTCAATTGTTAATCCTTCACTTACATTATCAGTAAAAATAATTTTTGGTGTAGTAATAGAAGTAGTATATTCAGCACTTGGTGCTCCAATGCTTCCACCGCCAGCATTAATAAAATTGCCATTAATTGTCAAATTTTCTACAGTTAAACTATCTGCTAAATTGACTTGAGAATTAGCATCAAATGTAAAATTATCACTGTTAAAACTCTGGATTTCTAAAAACGGCGTTGATCCTTGTAATCTTGCTCCAAGATCCAATCTTTGGTTAGACATTTATATAATAGTAAGATAAAATTATTATATAAAATCTCAATTGATTAAAAACAACTGTTCTATATTTCTAACTCGTGATATAGCAGTATATAACATACCAAATTCAAATATATCTTTTACATTTACATATAGATTACCAGTCCAAGTTTTTCCCTGAACCCCATGTATTGATGTAGCAAAACATAATTCTTTACATTTTGTATTTATATTTAATTCATCTTCATATAAAATCATTCCTTTTTCATATTTATCCACTTTTCTTTTCATTTTATATATTTTTTTTTCACATTTTTCATCTAATATATTATTAAATCTATTTTTATTTTTATTCTTTCCTGTAATAATTAAATCTTTTTCAGGATTAAAATTATCAATCATATACTTTTCATCAAATATTCTCTCTTTAAAATAATCTACAATTACCTTGTTAAAACATTCTAACCATGTTTGTTGTGTAATATCTTTATCCATATTTAATTTCATTAATTTTCTTACACCATTTACTTTATTTAAAAAGTTTTTATCAGTAATTCTGTAATTTTTAGTATAATTTTCAACTGTAAATAACGATTTATCAAAACTAAATTTACTTTTTACAGGTTGTAATTGATAAGGGGTCATTGTTTCAAAATCAATATCACCAACAAATATGAGTCTGTATCCATATTTTTTTGCGTGTTTAATCATTAAATCTGTTTCTGCTTTAGTTCTCATTGTTATTTCATCAACAAATACTTCACCAATACTATAATATTCATATTCTGTTAATCCACGACATTCTACTTCTTCACTTGAACCGGTAATAGGTAATTTAAAGAAATTATGATGAGTATAACAACCAATATCACCACTTTTTTCTGCTTTTAATTCATTAGTAGGCATTGTCAAAACTTTAAAAGGATATTTTGTATTCATATACCCTGTAGTTTTACCACAACCACCAGCTCCATTATAAAATACAAATTGTCCCTGATCCTTCCAATTATCTACTATAAATTTTTCTTCTCTTATTTTTTCATTATGATATTGTTTAAAATTTTCATCACTTAACCAAACCTTTTCACTTTTATCTTTAAAACCAGGTGGTAATATGTAATTACCTTTAAATTTTAACGCATCACTATTTACCATAATAATATCATTAATATCTCTTTTTTCAATTTCTTTATACATACGAGTTCTAACATAAGCAGTAATATAACTACTTACATGACAACTACTTTTTACTTTATTTTTTGTTCTTTGGAAAATTAAATTATTAGTATCCTTAGAATGATATACCATTTTTAACCTTTCATCGTGATATGCTAAATTATCTATCCATTCTTGAGAAGGTTCTTTATTATAATGATAATAGAAATTTTCTGTTGTAGAACAACTTAACAACATACCAACAATAATGGCATAATATTTTTGGCTTTTAAAATCAGGGTGATCTACTTTTTGTAAAAATTCATCAGGAAATCTAAAATCCTTTTTTTCTAAACACCATGCTGATTTTACACAATCAAATCTTACACCCAAATCATATAAACATTTTAATTCTACATTAGGATAAACCCAGTATTCTTTTAAATCTGCTAATTGAAAAGCATTGCCACAACCTTTAATATTTTTAATCTGCGTCCAACCAATTTTATTAATAACAGTTAATGTATCAATTTTTTCACATTTTCTAAAATCAGTAGGGATTGATGGTATTCCATAATCTTTATAATAATCACATTTATAAAATGTTGCGTATGCTTTCTCAATATCATGTTCTTGTATATATTTACCGTATCCTTTATTTTCAAATGTCCTTAATCCATTAACATAAGTAGCACGAAATATAAAATCCAAAACACTGCCATCATAATGTTCTTGTTCGCATTCCATTGTTGTAAATACATCACTATAGTCATTGAATAATTCTTTTTTTAAATCTTGTGTAGGGTCTTCAATAACATATTTTCTCTCTTTTGTTTCAATGCTACAAACACCATTAAAACCTTGAATTCTTGATGATTTTTTAAATGTAAATGTTTTATCATTATTTTGTAATTTAAGATATTGATTATTCATTTCTTCAGCAGTATTAAATGTAATTGTTTCTTTTTCATTTTTAAAATCGGCATAAGTCCAACCTTCTGCATGATTAGTTTCTGTATTAATATAATAAAATGTTTTTTTTACTCTATCACCTTTTGGTTTCAGTTCTTCAATAATTTTATTAGTAGGTGTCATAATAACAACACTATAAGCCATTGTATTACAAATTTTTGTTTGTATATCTTCAGGACTAATACCATTAGGATACTTTTGGATTAAATTATTAATGGTTTTCAAATTTCTTTCTTTTTTTTTAGTTCCATTAGATTTCTCAATATAATCTCTTATAGGTTCAAAAATACAAATCTTATTTTTATTATCAGCATAAACCTGTGGTAATTTTTGTTTATTAAATTTAATTTCATTAAAACTATACATTTCAATTGTGTAAGTATTATCTTTTATCAAATAACTCGTATCACTATCTCTCATGAATAAATGAAATAAATCAATTCTGTTCTTATCTTTACCTTCACCTGTAAAATCAATCTGTCCTTCACCTACTTGTTTTCCATCTAAGAATATTTTAAACCACTTTACACCTACACTTTTATTATTTAAATCAAAATCTTCTAATTTTGGTGTTGTTGTAATGGTATCACCTTTTTCATTTTCTTTTTCTTCTGCTGTAAATTGAATTACTTTTTTACTTGATGGTTTATTAGTTAATTTACCATCTACAAGGTCATAATTTTTACCTTCTTTTGGCACAGTTTTTTTAAATCGTCTATCAATTAATTTGTCTTTATTAATTAATCTACCTGTATCAGGATTAATAACTTTATTTCCTAAATCATGTTTTTCATTAGGTTTTTCTTTTAAATGTTTTAAATAAGATTTTGTAGGTTTTCCATTGTATGTTTTTCTACCTTTAAATGTGGATTGATTTAAATTAGCATAATCCCAATTTTTAAATTCTTCATATTTTGCCCCTGCGGTGTTTTCCATATTTATATATATATATTATATTTTTATTTTTTTAAATCAATTTTATTTAAATCATTTTATTTCTAAATAATCTAAATTATTAATTATTTAAAAATAGGGAGGAGGACTAATTAAAAAATTAGATTAAATTTTATTTTTGGATTATACCTTTTCCTAAAAGGTATTTACTTATGAACCAAAGCAGAACCATCAGCCAAGAACTCTACAATCTGATCTGATACTACCCAAGACTGAAGTTCATTATCGCCTAAATTAGTAGAACCATCATAATCCAAAGTAAGGCTAATAGGGATTGAACCGGAAGAGGCAGATTTACCACTCATAATAGAAGGGATTTCAGGGTGAGATTTAAGATTAAGTCCCATAATAGCAGAGCCGGGAGTAGCACCTGCTCCACCTGAACCAGGATTAGCACTATCAGCATTATGTGTCTTATTGTAAGCCTGTTGTGATATTTGGTTTCCAAACTTAAAATCTTCGTCATAAACTGCTTTCATTGCTTTCTCCAATTCTACCCAAGACTGAGAACCGAATTTGCATGGATTAGTGGGGACATTTTCACTGCCAACTTGGAGCTGAAACTCCTTAACAGCAGAGGCACCGGCTTTTCCAATTTTATAATATTCATTCTGTTCTCTACGACCATTGTTTTTATCATTCTTATTAGTAATACCAAAAAATACAGAATTTACAGATCGTGCGTGTTCGTTAAGGATTACAACATTGCTTTCCTGTGAAACAGCATTAGTCTGTGTGCGGATACGGTCGCAACGAACTTTAAGACCACCGCAAAGTTTTTCCTGAATAGAAGCCATAACCTCAGGAGGGTAGAAGATTAAATCGCAAACAAGTTCAACATCTTTAAGATGATAGTTGCTTACAGCAGCACCTACAGCAGGGTGGCAATCCAAAGCAGAACCAGCCACTCCAGCAGAAGACTGATTAGGAGTAGCACGGAAAACTTCGTCTTTATCAGCAAGGTGTAGGTAAAGGTTCATACCTGAGCCAAGGAGAGCAAGTGGCAACATAGCCTCATTCTTTTGGTCTAAAATACCTGCTTGAAATTTATGGACTAAAGTATTATCACCAACCCAATTACGGTTAAGGCGTTTAGCATTCATTTCAAAATCTTTGTGGAAACCAACACCAACAGCATTAGCGGCTTGTGCGTTTCCATCTAAAGCAGTGTTATTTTTAGCAACATGATCTAAATCATCATATACAATTTCACCAGGGCAACCTTCCTGATTAGCACCATAAGTTTCACTCCATTCTTTAGAGTTCTTGTATCGTGCCATAAGAGAGCAATAAGAGTGATAGTTATTTACATTCGTGATCTCCGTGCCGTCGCTTGAAGCAACTACCAAACGACGAATAGGAGCGGCAGAAGGAGCATAAGGATCACAAACAAGGTTATCAGCCGCAAAACTATCAGTAGCATCAGCACCAGCAGTAATAGCACCATTAATGGTGTAGCGGAGGTAGCAATTAGCCAAAACACCACTGTTAGGAAGTTTAAACTGAACTATATCACTGGTTGAGGCAGTAGTGGAGGAGTTTCCTACAGATGTTCCGGTAGTAGGCTTGATAGAAATCGTGCGGCGTGTAGAAAGTATAGCCCTTGATTCAGCAGAATCATACATGAGGGCAGGGGGCAAAGCAACATTCATGGCTTCCATTTTTATAATATTAACAAAGAAAATAATTTTAAATTCTATAATAAAATTTCTTTAATTATCTATATGAACCATTATAAAAAATTAAAGGCAAAGGTAAAAATACTGGAAATAATCTGTAGGAAATATGAAATTAACTTGGATAAAGAGCCTTTATTTGTTAAATTTTTATCAGGAAAAGTTAATGAAATCGGTGATATTCCCCTAAATAATAATATTAAAACATTTACAGAGAATGAAAAATTACTTAAATTATAGAAATATTTAGAAATAATTTTTTTCTTTATTTATAGTATAAAATGGCTGATGTTCCTGCTGACACTACTGAAGATAAAAAGGAAGAGATTAAGGTTGAAATTACACCAAAAGATGATGCTAAACCTGACCCAGTTTCTCTCTTAATGGAAAAATTAACTTTAATGGAAAATAAATTAACTGAAGCAACAAAACCAAAAGAGAAAAAGAAAAGACAACCTACCCAAAAACAATTAGAAAATTTAGCAAAAGCAAGAGAGAAAAGAAATGCTAACATGGTAAAAAGAAAGGAGATAAAGAAAGAATTAAAAATTAAGGAGAAAAAATTAGTAAATGAGAGATTAGAAGAAAATGTTGTTATAAAACAAGAAGATGATAAGCCTAAAGATACTCCTGCTCCAATACCTGATAATAAACCACCCCCTCCTCCTAATGAAACTCCCATTAACAATAATCCAAATATCCCTGCCTCTGCTCCAATTGACATACCACAAAATCCTGTTAAAGTTGAAAAACCAGTTTTTGCTTTCGCCAGTCGTCCATACAGAAGAAGGTGATTAAATAAAATTGATTTAAAAAATATTCTTTAGTATATATATAATGGATAATAAAGAATACCACAAACAATACTACCAAAATAATAAAGAGTATTTTAAAGCATATACTCAGGATTATTATGCTAAAAATAAGGATAAATATACACAAAAAGTTGCCTGTCCTCGTTGTGGAAGAGAAGTCCATAAAGGTAATTTAAAAAGACACCAAAAATCACATTTATGTTTAACTGAAGAAGAAAAAAAAGAAAGAATTTTACCTAAACCATTTATTGTTAAATTTGATTAAACCTCTACACCTTCAGGTTCTTTAATAGAGTTTTTTCTTTCACCTTTTAATCTCTCTTCATCGTGTTTAAATTCCATTGCCATCTCTTCTGCTGTTTCTACAGTTCTATCACAATTAAAGCAACAGCAGGAGATCGTCTTACATCTTGAGAGCCTCATATTTACGCAGATCGCATAAATTATGGAAACACTACATGCAGAACAAGCCCCCATGATCAGTATGATACTACTCGCATTTAGCCACCACATATCTTTTTGTATTATATATATATTTTATTTTGTATATATAGTATAAATGAATTATAATTTAGAAGCCCCAAAAGTAAAACATAATAGAGAATTAACTGGTAAATTACCTAAAAATTTTGACCCTGAAATGTTGCCTGATCCTCGTGAGGGATTTATTTTAGGCTTAACTGCTCGTAGAGGTATGGGTAAAAGTTTTTTAATCTATAATTTATTAAGTAAATTTTACAAAGGTTGCTTTGATATGGTGTATATTTTTAATCCTTCATATATGAATGATATGACTTTATCACCTGACAGT
>Ga0099849_1001085_pt1 | contig 12689 bp, 9 predicted proteins | sample CB_VirMetaG_4_FD_78177 | JGI IMG/M metagenome (GOLD analysis project Ga0099849, IMG submission 78177) | Freshwater to marine saline gradient viral communities from Chesapeake Bay - CB_1508_1M Viral MetaG | ecosystem: Environmental > Aquatic > Marine > Coastal | place: USA: Chesapeake Bay... | reverse complement strand
TGGTCCCTATAGTCAAGGATGCTAAGTCCATACAGGAAATCGACAGTAGTAGAATTAAGAAGCAAAACCTAGCCAAAGAGGATCCTAGCAAACTCAACGGAAAGCCCGCAGCTAGAGAGGGATTCTCTCAGTGGCTTAAACGGCAACCTATGGACGTTCAGTCTAAGATGCTGGGCGGTGAAGAAAAAGCTAATCTTTTCAGACGAGGGGAGCTAAAGGTAGAACAGTTTACAAACTCTGCAGGCAAAGCTTTAAGCATCTCCGCCCTACGGCGTCGAGCCGCTGCAGCTACTACTATCTACAGGCCCCGTCAAATTAACAAGGAGACGAACATTAAGATTGGTGCAGCTACGCCCCAGTCTCTTATTCGTAATAAACAGAATGCTGACAATCTCAGAGCTTATATCGTTAATGAAGCAGACAACTTCAACAGTACACTTGCTCTTACTGACTATAGAGGTACATCTCTTGTCGGTAAGCAAGCCTCTCGAAGAAGAAGCGCCAACGAGTTTGATGAGCGAAACTTTATTGCTGACCCCTTCACCGGGGAGGTAAGGAGCACTCTGAGATATAGTCCTGATCACGGACTTTATCAAGAACGTATTGACTTCATGAGGCGGGCTCAAGACTTGACTCAGGACCAGAAAGACTTTATCGAGTCCTTCGTAGCTACCTTGGATGACAAGGTATCGTTAAACCAGCAAACTGTTGCTATCGAGACCCTTCGAGTTATCTTCCAACGTGCTAACAGAGACAAGCTTCGCTGGGACGACTTCTCCTCTGTGTTTTCGGCAGAAACAAGGTTTTCTGTTCAAAACGTTTCTAGGCTACTAGACACACGATCAAGAAAGCGTTCTCAGCTTCATGGTGGTTTTGACACCAAGGCGTCCCCCGAAGTTCAGATTATGGGAACCTACTATAAGGTAGACGACCTGCTTAAGGGACAACTTGATGACTATCGGTTTATTGATAGCTGGAGAGGTACTACAGGTACTAAGCTAGCTGCAAAAGTCTACCGTAAAGGTAAACTACCTATAAGTGCGTACACTCAGCAAGTTATTAAGAGGTATCCTGATAAAGACAAGCTAATCGATAATCTTCTTAACAAGGTGGTTCCTTTCCGAAAGCAGTATAAGGCTTTCCAAAAGAAGTTTAACAAACCCCCTTCAGATTCTTGGGTTACTAAGAAAATCAGCGAGCTTTCTGAAAAGTATCGCCGTTTAGTAGACCTCGACTGGGCCTATGCTAGGCAGAAGCCTTCTGCTAGGGGTATCGACGATAAGGTAATAAACTCTACAGCCAAGGCTATGGAGCTGATTGCCTCCGGGCGAGCTACTGACTATGATTCTCTGGCTATTAACATAGGTAAGCTATTCCATGAGGATTTAGGCGACCTTATGCCCTTCCTAGAAAACACTCTAAAAGACTACCACAAGCAAGGTAGTCGGGTCTTGGAGTCCTTAAGGGACCAAGGTCTTATTAGGGTAAGCTTTCTGGGTAAGACTCGACGAGGTGTCTGGGATGTTGATACCGGACGTGCCTCTGGGGGCTGGGGCGAGACCATCTCAAGAGAAGTTCAGGTTATTGACAAAGACCTTTTGAAGCTTCAGGAGGCTAACGCCAGAACCATTATAGCTAGGCGCTATGGAGTTACTAGTAACCGTGACCGGCTCTATGTAAAGGCTGGTAATAAAACTTTCTTTGATGCTAGAGGGAAAGATACAGGTATTCCCATTATTTCTGCTGATAAGTTCCGCGATTACGATGTTAATCAGATAGATCGTGATATGGCAAAAATGATGAACCATGTTATGGGGGTAGAGTACCAAGTAGACGATACCTTCGTAAGCTTCATGGACGACCTTGCTAGGTTCCGAGACCCTAGGGGTAACTCTAAGTATTATGACTCTATTAACGAGTTTCGACACGAAATCATTAATCGTGGTGAAGCAGGCTACGGGCTCATGTCTGCGGCTAAGTTTCATCAACAGCGCAGAAAGCCGTTCCGTACAGAGGTCTTCATTGACTCTCGGGGGCGGGTGTATCATCGTGGCTACTTAACTCCAACGGGGGGTGAGCTAGTTAGACCCTTCCTTAACTCTGGTAAAGCTTACCGAATGTCTACTGATGCTCTCGATGAGCTACGTATCCAGACTGGTGCCTTAATTGGGCCCGGTACAGAGGCGCTTACACAGGCAGGCAGGAGAGCTATCTTCTCTCGCAATGAGGAAGGTATACGGAAGCTAGGGGAGCTGCTCCTAGCCACCACACAGAGGGATAGGCGTATTAGAGAGTTCCTAGAACACCCTCTGATTAGCGGGCTTGAAGGTGCTGAGGTGGCTAAGCTGGCGAGGCTCTCTCTAGAGTACGCTCGTATTCACCGCCATGTGAACGGTAACTTTAACGATCTAGCTAAACTTAGGACTTACCAAACACGGCTAATGATCGAAAACGACGCTTCATCAAGTGGTGCGCAAATTATCGCCTTGTCCACCGGAGATCGGGCTATCGCTCAGGCTTCTAACGTTGTTGCTACAACCCAAAAGAACCGACTGTATGACCTTGTTGCTATGGACACCGTAAACGATCCGGAGTTTATAAAGATTAAGGCGCTGAGAGAAGCTAACCTTACTTGGGAAGACCTTGCTAAAGCCGCGAAAGCGCAGAACATGGTAACCTTCTACGGGGCCGGAGACGCTACAAGAGCAGCTAACGTTGCCAACAAGCTCTCAGGTATACTGGAAAAGCGCGGGCTAACCGCAATCACAAAAGATAATCTCAACGAGCAATTGAGGCTGGTTGATAATAGAATAAAGGTCTCTGAACGCCTTGGTTTAACTACAGCAGTAGACGAGCTAAAAGGGTACAGAGCGGAACTAATTCAAGCTGTAAATGGGAATACTCCTTTAGGACGGCACATGCTGGCTCATGCCAGAGATGTCCACCCTGACGCTGAAGAGTTTGTACAAAAGCTCTTTAACGCACGGGAAGGCTTGATTGGGCCAAAGGTGTTTGAGGAAGTTTCTAGAATCATGTCTAAGAACCTTTCTGCACGAGCACCAGTAACGGATAACTTCATTACTTTCTGGAAGAGGGTAGCGAAGGATTACGTACGGGATACTCAAGAAGTAGATATTCCGTGGGTAACGTTTGACGGCAAGATCATGATGCAACGATATCGTGGTAAAAGCCAAGAACGTATTGAGTTTACCGACCCCGTGACGGGTCGTAAAGTTAGTAACATTTACGAAGGGACTGTTGACGACGGTCGCTTAAGAGGTAATCATGCCTTTGCTGATTCCTCTATTGGTCTTGGAGTAAATGGTAACCATAGTAACGACGCAGTTATTGTTCGGAGATTTCACTTGTGGGGTCGTAAGAATAACGTTGACACAGCAACTATTCACGACGCCTTCTTTACCAATATAGGTGTGGCAGGCCGTGCAAGAGACGCCCTCAGAACCATCTATGCAGATGCTTTAGAGGGAGACACTATTCGTAGGACTCTTAAAGAAATGCGCCGAAGGGGTATGTCTAAAAAGACCTACAATGAGCTTTTAGACGAAGCAAAAAGAAAGGGGTTAATCGATCCCCCTAATGCTCTAACAAGAGAAGATATTCTCGCACCCATCCCAGACGGATATGACTGGTATGGAATTGGTCCTTGATCTATTTGTAATAGCCAAGACCAACTTAACAAGAGGTTGTACCTCACATTATTAAATTTAAGTCTGTGACTTAGGAGAAAAAACAATGAGTGAACAAGAAAACGTAGTAGAAAACGAAGTAGAAGAAACAACAGAAACCGCAGAGGAGCCTGTTGAACAACCTACTGATACACAAAACCCAGAGGACGATATTGAGAAAATCGTCGAAGAACGCCTTGCTAAAATGAAGTCCAACATGGACCGCATGGCTAAGGAGCGTGATGAGGCTCTTAAGCTAAAGGCTGAAATCGAGCAGGCTAAGAAAGAAGCTGACATGGAGCGGCTCCGTGAGGAGGGTAAACTTCAAGAGTTAGCTGAAATGAAAGCTGCTGATCTAGAGGCTAAACTAAAGGTCATGGAAGAAGAAAATATCAAGCTAAAGCGGGATAATGTTCTTAATGATGCTTTAGGGGCTCTAGAGTTCCGCAACGATCGTTCTCGTGCGATGGCACGTCAGGACATTGTAGGCGACCTAGTTCAAGACGAACAAGGTCAGTGGGTCCACAAGTCCGGCCAGTCTATCGCTGACTACGTTTTGGCTTATTCAAAGGATGACGACAACTCATTCTTGTTTCGTGTTAAATCTAATTCTGGCGCTGGCACAGCAACCGCCGCTGGTACACCAGATACAACTACTACCAAGTCTATTGGTGAGTTGACAACTTCAGAAATCCTAGCAATGGCCGCAAAAGGACAGCTAGGGACTCTTAACTATTGATAACTCCTATTAATAAAGGAAATCTAAAATGGCTATTACAAATACCGACTTTCAGAACATTGCTCTAGCTATCTCAGCTTACAGCGATGAAGCCTACACAAACGCCAAGAAGCTAAACTCAACCGGCATCGTTGCTGCTGATCAGCGCATCGACATGACAGGTGAAAGCTTTGTTGGTCAGTTCCGCTGGTACAAGCCTCTAAGCGCAACCGTTAACGTTGCTTCACTTTCAAGCGCAACTGACGGTACCTACACCTCAATCTCAACCGACGTTGCTAACTTCGTCAAGACCGTTCGTACCTTCGGTGCCGAGCAGGTTAACATGCAAGAAGTTGTCTCACGTCAGGACGGCCTAGCCAAGATCGCTCGTGACTTCGCCGAAGTCCGCGCACAGGACGAGCATGATGCTCTACTAAGCGTTATTAAGGGCGTTGCTCTAAGCGAAGTAGAACTAGGCGACCTAGCTACCGCTGGTAACGGTGGTGTTACCGAGTACGATACCGACACCGACGCTGCTGCTACAGGCTTCTTCGTTGACATTAACGATGCAGGTCTCTTTGGTGCCGCCGCTACAGGTGCTGGCGATGAGCGTAGACTCTTCGATAGCTCCGCTATTGGTGCTGCCCGTGGTGAGCGTCTCTTCAAGGCTATTGGTGCTGCTTTCAAGGACTACGAGCCTGACTTCATGTATATCGTAACTTCACCAGAAGTTCTAGCTGAAATGCGTGCTGCTAACCTCGTTGACGAGGAGCGCATTCAGGACGGCAACCTAGAGTTCCAAACCATCTTTGGTGGTAAGTTCCGTCTAATCCTAACCCGTGCTGACCAGATGATCTCCGGCTTCACCGCTGGCGACCTAAACGCCCGTTCAGTTAAGTGCTCTTTCGTTCTAAAGCCCGGTGTTATTGGCTCCGCCGCTGCTCCTGTTCCAATGCCAGTAGAAGTAGACCGTAATGCTGCTTCCTACACTGGTGGTGGTTCAACCAACGTTTGGTATCGCTGGGGCTACGCAATGCACCCAATGGGCTACGACTGGGCTGGCGCAACAAACGCCTTCGCAACCAACGCAACCCTCGGTGCAGCTGCCTCCTACACCCGTAAGATGGACTCACTAAACCTTGGCATTCTACCAATCTTCCACGCCTAATCTTAGGAGGGACTAATGGCACTAGTTCTTAATACAAATAGCTATGTCGAATTGGCAGACGCTGATGACTACTTTGAGACTCGTATTGATAGTGCTAACTGGACAGACGCTTCAGACGATGTTAAGGAGCAAGCCCTTGTTACAGCTACTCAGCTGATTGATGAGCAAGCTTGGATCGGCTATGCTGTTAGTTCCTCTCAAGCCCTAGCTTGGCCCCGTAAAAACGCTGTTTACTTCGACGACAAACTCGGACAAGAAATCAGCATCGGGTCAACGGAGATTCCAGAAAGAGTAAAGATTGCTGTTTACGAGCAGGCCCTTCATCTAGTTAATAATGAAGACTTGCAAGTAGGCAGCACTCAAACCTTTGAGTCAATCTCTATTGGTTCAATCAGTCTTTCTGACTCCAACAACGACGTTGCGCGTATACCAATCAAAACTCAGAACGCTATGAGGTTCATTAAACCCTTGCTCGTCAAGGGTCGTACCAGCTATGGCGCTTCTTGGTGGAGGTATAGCTAATGTCGTTAGGGGCTAAGATTACAGATGCTGTTAACAGAGCCTTTATCGCGGCTAGTGATCTTGTCAAAACGGGCACACTGAGTAGTAAAACAGTTACTGCTTACGACTTTGGGTCCAGAGGAGTGACCTCTTCTAGCTCTATAGCTACCGTTGAGGTCATTATAACAGATACTAAGAAATCCTCTGGGCAACCCTATTCTTCTACTGCAATCTTTAAAGCAGGGCCTGATATGAGTGTCTATGATACTCTCACTGTCAACTCTGTTGTTTATCGTATAACCGACTATACAGACAGCGGCTATCACATTGAAGCAACTCTTGTAAAGGAGACGTAACATGTTTGATAACGTTCTTGAAGACATCGAAGGCGTCTTTGCAGGTGTTAGTTGGACTGTAAACTCTATCAACACTTACCCTGACAACTACCAAGGTGATATAACTGATGGTGAACGCGTTTCAGTTTCTATTTTACCTAGTACTGGTTCAAACGTATCCTTTGGTGCTTCTGATAAGCAGCTGTCAGGCTTAGTTGCAGTAAAGATTTTCGTGCTTTCTGGCGAGGGCCAAGGAAGGCTTATGGAAATAGCAGACTTGTTAGACACTGTTCTAGAGAACAAAAACCTAGCAAACGGAACAAGATTGGGTGCTTCCTACTTATCAGTAGAGGGCATTGACTCTGCCAATTCAGCGCTTTATAGCGCAACCTATTTTATACCATTCATCTTATATGGAGGCTAATAATGGCTCATATCTCTTCACTACAGTCAGGTATCTATACATACCTTGACATGGTTACGGAGGCGATTCCTGCTGGCACAGACACCGCTGCTGAATTTGCAGCTCTCTTTGTTGGCTCAACCCCCGGCACCGCTGACACCGCTGATGGTCAGGTAACAGGCGTAGCAAACCATGTTCGTATGCCTTCCGTCCGCGAATTCCCTGCAATCGGTACTCCTGCAAACATCGTGAACGTTCCTGTCTTCGGTCAGGCCACCTCTTCACAGGTTCAGGGTCAGGCTGACGCTCCTTCAATCGAAGTTACCGTCAACTACGTACCTGCCGACATGGCTGACATCCACAGCCTAATCGGTACAGAAATTGCTTTCCGCTTCATGATGGCAGCTTCTGCTGTTACTCAGGACGAGGGTGCAGACTCAACTCTATCCGTAGCAAACACCGAGTTCTACTGGATTGGTCGTATCGAAGCAATTCTTGTAAACTCACAGCTAACTGACTCAGTTACAGCTACTGTAACAATCACGGCTCAGTCAGACTTCTACGGTCCAGCTACTTTCTAAGTTCTGGATAGTTTTTAGGGGAGGCTCTTAGGGGTCTCCCCGCTCTAAAGTATTAAGGAATAAACAATGGATAAGCCCTTTAGCAAATCCTTTGTTATGAGGACAACATTCCGTCATATGCGGCGCAGTGTAGATATTAGTATTCGGAAGTCTTTTGAGCGCTTCCAAGACTTTGATCAAGACTCATCAACAGGTAGGGAAATTATGGAGACCCTTTCAACACTCCATACCGTGCGGAAGATGCTAGACGACTTCCAGAAGCACAACTCAGCGCTATTCAATGAACAAGATAAGTTAGACTAAGGAAAAATCATGAAACATCTAGTTGGTAAAGTACATACAAAGAAAATTAAGTTTTTGGGAAGCGATGTTGAAATTAAGAAACTCAGCGTCGAGCAGGTTCTAGAGCTACAAGAAATCATGAAAAACCCCCCTAAAGGGGCTGACGAGCTTTATGCAGTTCGTCAGGTTCTACGGGCTGGCGTCGTTGGGAGCGAAGAACTAACTGATGAAGACTTTAATACCTTTTCCCCCGTTGACCTAAACTTCTTAGCCGAACAAGTTCTAAAGCTTTGTGGGCTACTAGAGGCGGATAAAGCGGGAAACTAACACAAGAAGAACGAACCCTTTTTACTCTGGCAAGCTTTCTGAAGATGCCTGTTTATAAACTCAAAGAAGAAATGCCTTATGATGAGTTTTTAAAGTGGATTGAGTTCTTCAAGTACGAACCTATTGGGTGGCGCGAAGATTATCGCACCCACTTGATCATGAGTTCTTTTGGTTACAAAGGAAAAGCAGAGTCTACTTTCCAAACCCTTAAACAGATTAAGCAGTACTCAGAAAGCCGTCTAGAAGGCGACAGAGCGATGCCTAAAGGCAAGATTCTGGAAATGATGATGAACGCTAAAAACGGAGATGACTCCGGCTGGACACCGAAGGGGTTAAAATGAAAGTATCACTAGAAGTTGTAAACTTCGAAGAAGCTATGCGCGGAATAGAGGAAGAGGTAAAACAGATAGCAGAAGAAGAGGTAGGTCTTCGTGTTGCTTTTGCAACGACCTCCCTTCGTCGAGTCACCCCTGTAGACACAGGAGAGGCGCGTTCTGGCTGGACTTCCCGCCCTGAATTGGATTTCCGTGGCGAAACAAGCTATGTAATCGAGAACCCTGTGGAGCACATTACTTACCTCAATAGAGGGAGTAGTAAACAAGCTCCTAAATACTTTATTGAGCAGGTTCTCACAACAATTGGACTGATTGGTTCCCCGATCTAATACCTTGCCCTCTGATGGCTCCGCCTTATTCGCGGTCTGTTAGGGGGCAAAATTTTTAAGGAGACACTTATGGCGCAAGGCGTAGAGATTAGAGTACGCTCTGACAGTCGTCAGGCTAAACAAGATATTAAGTCTCTTGGTAACAGTATCAAGGGAATTGAAACAACCATAAACAATACTACCTCCGCTATTAGGAAACTAGCAATCGGCCTGACAGCCGCTCTTACTGGCGGTGCCGTCGTGAAGGCTTTCAGTAGCGCGTCAGACTCCATTGTTGGTCTAGAAAACCGGCTAGCTCTTGTCGTTGGGAGAGGTCAAGAACTAACGAAGACGATGAAGAGTATTCGCGAAACCGCTGCACAAACTCGCCTCCCTGTAAGGGTGGCAGCGGATACCTTTAACCGTCTCGGTATTTCTCTCAAGGGCTCAAACAAGACTTCTGAGGAACTTATCAAGGCCACTAAGACCATCCTACAAACAGCCACTATCTCGGGGGCTACCGCCTCTTCTGCTGAAGCTGCTATTATTCAGCTTGGTCAGGGTCTAGCTTCTGGTACTCTAAGAGGGGAAGAACTTAACTCAGTCCTAGAGCAGATTCCTCGGCTTGCAGAAGCTATTGCTGATGGCATGAAGGTTCCTTTCGGTGAGCTCAGGGCCCTAGCAAAAGAAGGGCTCATTGACGCACAAGGCGTTTTTAAAGCTATTACCGACCCAGAAATTGTCAGAAAAATCCAAGAGGAATTTGAACTAATTGAGGCTACCGTAGAAAGTCTCACTACCGTCATGAGTGACGAGTTCACTAGGGCCTTGGCCGCTATTGACAAGGAGATTGGGTTTTCCGATGTCCTTAAAAGAAAAATCGTAGGGCTGACCAAAGTCTTTTCTTTTGTGGCAGATAACATTGGCGACTTTGTAATCAAGACTAAATTACAGTTTGATCTCTTCGTACTTAATACCTATAGCTTCGTTTATGATGTTATAGACGTCTTTACAGACCTTTTCTCTAGTTTAAAAGAGTTAGACGCTGAAGACTTTTTAGCCGGACTCTCTAAACTAAAAGACCTGAGTGTAGGTACTCTTGACTCCATTCTTTTAAGCTTTTCTCTTCCAACCTCCGAAGAACTAGTAGACCAAGTCAAGGGGGTGGTTAGGTCAGCTATAGACACGATAAGTAACGCTGCTGATCTTGCCTTCACTTTTGCAACTACACCAATTACACTAGACGAAATCTTTCCTAACATAAATACTGCAACAACCCGCATTAGCAACTTTGTAGATGAGGTTACTGGTTTCTTCTCCAACTTGCGCGAGAGCGCCAGTCTTAAAATAGACCTTGGAAATATCTTTGAAGGTGTTGGCGGCACACTTACAACCGTTGAAGACTTTGTTGGAGATGTTATTGACTTCTTCAAAGATCTTATGAAGAAAATTGTTGGCAACCCTTTCTGGTGGGGTATCTGGAAAAAGGAAGAGGCGGCAAAGCACGGAGTAACCGCTGTAGGTGACTCTGGGGCTCTACTAGATGCAATTTCTCCAGTTATTGACACTCTAGAAGGCTGGGGTGAGTCTATCAAGCAGGTCTTTTCTAATCTTCTAGCCGAAGTAACAACCATCTATGGTAACTTAAGAGAAGCTATTAGCGAAAAGCTTTTTGTTAGTCAACTAGAGCTAGGTGAGGGTTACTTTGTTCCTGTAGAGAGTGGCTTCAGTAAGCTAATTACAAACCTACAAAACAAGTGGTCAGACTTTAAGGATTACATTAACGATAACTTCCTAGAAAAGACGGTAGACTATGGCCCTTTCGGTACAGAAATTAAAGCACCTACAAAGCTTGGTAACTTCTTTAACAGCATAGGGGAAACCTTCGACAGAGGCATTGAGTTCACTAAAGCGCTTTCAGACATGACTTTACCTGAAGCCTTTTCTACGGTTTTAGACAGTACTGTTATGTCTTTCGAAGAGTCTACTCTGGGGCAGTTTATAAAAGGAAACGCCCTAACTAGAAGTATCCTTCTCTCTTTTGAGGCTACCAGCAATATTCTTAGCGAGGCTTTAAAGGCTGGTACAGAAATTGGAGTTGGTTTTGCCAAGGAAGCTCAGATTGCTGCCACGCAGATTGGTTTGGCTATTGGTGCGGCTTGGCTTCTCTATTCAAGAACACCGCTCTCTATAAAACTAGTAGCTACAGCGGTCGCTATTGGGCCCGGTGCTCTCAGTAATGAGGAAACTTTAGAGGCTATCCGCCGTTTTGGTGTTATGATAGGCGCACTCTTCAGCAATGCCGTAGAGGGAGAAAAAGTAGTAGCCAACTGGATGGTAGCTATTGGTAGCGCTATAGATAGCCTTTCTGAAGGTATAATAAGTGGGCTTTTCGGTAAGGAGTTCAGTCAAACCCTCTCTGCTGGCCTAGCTAAATCGATTTCAAACATTACTATTGGAATTGGCACCTTTGCCCTGTTCAGTAGTAAGTTTAGAAGCCTACTGCTCAAGTCTCTAATATCTAAAACAGAGAAAGGGGCCTTTACAGGGCTTATTCCTGTCATAGCTAGGGGGCTTAGTAATAACCTTATAGCTGGTGCTAAACTCGGCTTTCGTACATTTGCGAGTTTTGGTTTTAGGGGTCTTATTTTTGGGGCGCTATCCACCGTAGGGCTTGTTGGGCTAATCGTTGATGCTCTCGGGATAAATGGCCTCTTTAGGGTGATTAAGGACAAGCTAGTGGAAGGGGTTTCTACAGCCATTGGCGCACTAGTGTCTTACTTCGCAGGAGAGGGCGCGGGCCAAACTGCCAAACTTGTTTCTAGCAAAGTTCTTACCTTCATGGTAGAAACGATTCAATCAGTGCTAGACCTGTTGGAAGCAGTAGGTAAGGCCCTGAGTGGAGACTTTAGCGGCGCTTGGGAACTCGCGAAGAAAGCAGCCGAGCCAGTTATTAACCTCTTTACCAGTGGTTTTGAGCTCATTGAAAAGGCTATTGACTCTGTTGTTGAAACAATAAGCAACTTGATTAGCAAGATGGCGGAGTTAAAAGACTCGTTTAAAGGTAAAATTGCCAATATCTTCGGATTCGGAGACTCTGACGAGCCTAACCCTCCAGCGGGATCAGAAATAAGAAGGGAAACTCGAGCTTCAGGTGGTTACATTTCTGGACCGGGTACTGGAACCTCTGATGACATTCCCGCTATGCTCTCTAACGGTGAGTACGTTATTAAGGCTTCCTCTGTAAGCAAGTTCGGGAGAGGCTTCCTTGACGCAATTAACCGGGGTATGCTACCACAGTTCTTTAATTCCGGCGGTCTTGTTGGCTATGATAACGTAGATAACAGGTATTACGATAGCGTACATCGACTCTTCCAAGAGTACAACAAAGAGATAACGAAAAGGGATTTCAACCCTAACCACCCCTCTGTGTTAAAATTCTTAGAGGTACTACAAAATGCCCAACGCAAATACCAGCGAGCCGAAATAAGCGCCGGAGTGTCTAAAGAGGACATTCCAGAAGTCACTGGCGTTGGTGATGGAGGAGGAGGAGATGATGACACAGAGGAAACTCCTGCAGAGGAGTTTGTCAAATCCTTTGCTTCGAGCTTTAGCTCTGCTGTAAGCGACCTTTTCAAAACAGGGGACTTCAAAAGCTTCTTCCTATCTATAGCAGATACCTTTACAAGCATGGTTATTGACACTGTTGTTGGCAGTTTCACAGAGTCTCTCTTCAAAGAAGGGAGCTTCCTTGACGGAGTCCTACAGGGCATGTACTCTGGTCTAGAAGACCTAGGTGCAAAAGCGGGGGAGTTTGCGAACTCTCTCTTCAAAGAAGATGGCGCTCTAGGCGGTCTATTCAAGAAGGACGGACTGCTTAGTAACCTATTCTCCGGTATTGGTAGTTTCTTTGGAGGAGGAAAAGAAGGAGGGAGTTTCCTCGGTGGTCTCTTCGGCTTTAACTCCGGAGGAATTGTTCCTGCCTTGGGTACAACCCGAACCGACATTGACAGTGTTCCTACTATGCTCACCCCCGGTGAAATGG
>Ga0099849_1001082_pt1 | contig 12711 bp, 21 predicted proteins | sample CB_VirMetaG_4_FD_78177 | JGI IMG/M metagenome (GOLD analysis project Ga0099849, IMG submission 78177) | Freshwater to marine saline gradient viral communities from Chesapeake Bay - CB_1508_1M Viral MetaG | ecosystem: Environmental > Aquatic > Marine > Coastal | place: USA: Chesapeake Bay... | reverse complement strand
TACTCATCGTTTTCATCTTCTATGTCGTGGTCTCCACCCCATATTAATTGTGTTCCACAGTGCCAACAATCCATATCAACCCTCACAAGCTATACATTCCACTTCATCAAGTTTAATACGTGGAACTTTTATATTAACATTTTCTGCATTACGAGCAGCATTAGACCTAAAGTAATATAAAGACTTTAGTTTGTTTGCACCATACCAATGAACATCATTGACATACTGCATATACTCATCATGAACTTCTTGTGACTCTGTAGCCTTTGGAAGTGTAAAAAATAAATTAACAGACTGTGACTGGCATATAAACTCTTGACGTTTATAAGCATGTTCAACAATCCATATCTGATTTATCTCATTAGCAGTTTTAAATACTTCTTTTTCTTCATCAGTAAGAATATCCAAGTGTTGAACAGAACCATCCATACCTGCAATGTCTTTCCAAAGCTTGGTAAGCTCATCACCTTTCAAACCTTTTTTCTTTAAAAGTTTTTCTAAGTGTTTGTTTTTGACTTGGTACGTGCCTGAAAGAGTTTTGTGCGTATAAACATTAGCCCTGTATGGCTCAATCGAAGGAGACGTACCACTACAAATGATACTGCTAGAAGCGTTAGGAGCAACAGCCAAAAGGTGAGCATTCCTAAGACCACCACCACTAATATCAGGAGCCTCACCACGTTCTTCAGCGAGTCTACGAGAAGCTTCCAAGGCTTTGTCTTTAATGTATTGAAAAGTTTGGTAATTGAAGCCTGTAGCGTAGATACTTTCAAAAGGTATGTTATTCTTTTGAAGATACGAATGGAATCCCATCGCACCAAGACCGACTGACCTTTCTCTGTAAGCAGAGTAAGCAGCTTTCTTAAAGCCTTCCTTACCTTCTCTGATATGTTTTGTAAATCTTTTGAAGTTTGCATTATATTCTCCTAACTGTGTTGTATCAATTGCATTATCTATAAAGTGTTGGAGTACATTATCCAACATGGTTATTAAATCATCTATAAACTGTTCGTTCTTGGACCACTTATCAAAGTGTTCTAAGTTTACACTTGACAAACAACACACTGCGGTTCGTTCTTCATTAGTTGGTAGTGTAATCTCAGAACATAAATTACTTTGTTTAATTTCTAATCCTAAATCTTTTTGTTTCTGTGGTAAAGCTTCATTACATTTATCAATATTAACAATGTAAGGCTCACCTGTCTCTGCTCTTGCTTGAATAAGTTGAAACCATAAGTCACGAGCATTAACAACTTTAATAGCTTCTTTAGATTTTGGGTCAACTAATCTGTAGTCTGCATCCTCTTGTACAGCTTTTAAAAATTCATTGTTAATGTTTACAGCATTGTGTAGGTTAAGACACTTACGATTGATATCACCACCTGATTCTTTACGCATGTTAATGAACTCTTCAATCTCAGGATGGCTGATATCCATGTAAGCTGCATAAGAACCACGTCTTGTTACACCCTGATTGAAGGCTAACATCTGAGAATCTACGACATGCATGAAAGGAATGGAACCAGTAGACTTACTACCGTGAGTAGTAGAAACACCGTTACTACGAACATTTCCCCAGTATCCACCGATACCTCCACCTGAAGATGCCAACCAAATGTTTTCGTCATAATGAGCAGAAAGCCCAGTCCTGCTGTCAGGAACATAATTGAGGAAGCAGCTAATAGGAAGCCCACGACTGGTTCCCCCGTTACTAAGTATAGGGGTGCTAAACATAAACCAACAATTGGAGCTGTATTCATAAAGTCTTTGAGCCAATTCATAATCAGTAATGTTTTTGTAGGTTGCTCCGAAGACGGATGCTCTTGCGAATGCTTCTTGGGCATATGTTTCATTCTCCCATAAGTATCTATCCTTGAGTGTATCAAGACTGAACTTATCTAAATTTTTTTCGTTATTATAATTAATTTTTATTCCTAAGTATTCTTTCGGTCCAACTTTATCTTCAACCATTATTATTCTCCATGTCATGTACGTACAACATTATTATAGCATAATGTAAAATTTTCATTAAGTCTTTTCTATTTTTACCATCTTTATTACCATAACGTTTTGCATATTTCATAATGTTGCCAATACAAAATCCTTCACCATGACCTGAATCAATAATGATATCTGTTGCCTGATACTTATCTGAAGCATAATGTTCACCATAAGTATTATTAATATAATTTTTTAATTCTAAAAGTAAATCTTGTTCATTAAATTTATAATCCATCATGTCTCCACTCTTCAGGTAATGTTTCTTCACTGAACCATCTAAACCCATTTGTTTCTGCCCATTCAGCATGGGTCCGTTTTGTTCCGTCCTTTCTTACTTTGGCTCCCGGCATTGCTGAGTAAGGTTTTTGAAATAAAAAAACTAACTCTTGGTCATCGCTTAGTACTTTTCTAATGTGAAGATATTTACTGTATTCTAAGTAATCCCAAAACCTACCCTTGGCTTCTAATAGAATTGTTTTATTGTCAATGACTTTTACAAAATCGGGTTCATACTTGTGCTCAACAACATATTGAATAACATCGTAATGATGTTTCCAGTCTTGTAATATAGTCTGATGCATATCAAACTCCCAAGCACTATCATATCCTTTAGGTACATTAATTTTTTTTGGTCTAGGTTTTCTAGGTATTCTTTTAGGCATCTTTTTTAAATCCTAAATCTTCAATAGTTATATCATTTAACTTATCAATACCAACTCGTTTTAATTTTTTTATTATCCACTTAAAACTCCATGTACTTAAATGCATTTGTCTATTTGCATATACATGAGTATCAGGCGGAACAAATTTTAAAATATTTTTTGATGTGACATTTGCTTTTTTAAACTCATCTTCAGGTACATAATTTTGTAACCAGTCACACATTAAATCTTTTGTTTTATTTCTTATTTTTTTAGATTGTCTACCGTTCAATTTTTATCTCCTCTACTTTTGGTTCTGATTTTATATCCGTAAGATAGGTTAATCCTTTTGCATATTTAAAAACACGCAAACCTAAACCATCATTAGAATCTTTGTGACATTCAAATTTATGAGGACAATAGGTACATCCTCTAGCTAGTTTATAGTTACCTGATTTTCCTTCGGGTACAGGTTGATAACAAAAAGCAGGTGGTTTTTTCTTTTTAACTGTAGCTTTAATTTTTTTAATCGAACTAATAATGTTTGGTTTATCAAAATCATTTGGTTTGTATAAAGTTATTTCTCCAGTTTCTTTATTAAGAACTAGAAAGCCCCCTCTATTCGTACCTTCGGCATGTTCATATCCTGTAAGCTGTGAAATATAACCAAAGGGGTCATCGTTTTGTAGTGTTCCATCTTTAAATTTTTTAAAGGCAAAACCAGATGCTGTTTTTACATCAACAACTTCTCCATCAATAATACAATCCATGTGTCCTTTAATGCCTTCTACTTCAATTGTTTTTTGTTGGTCCGTTACTTGATGCCCTGCAAGTTTAACAAAAAATAATAAAACTTCTTCTAATAAATGCCCATATAAAAATTTAATTAAGACATATGGTTCTAACTTTTGAGGTTCTTTTTCTGAATTCAAATCAAACCAAAGTTGACGAGGGGGTTTACCTATATTTGACATACGAAGTTTATTTTCACTTCTTGGTTCTGGTAAAGCCCAATGTCTAAAAGCTTCTTTCATAGAATTACCAAAGTTTTCAATATCTTCTTCAGTAATATTTATTTTTTTATTTTCTGTTAAGGGGTCTATAACTTGATAGATATCTTTAACAAGGGTATCAATTGTTTTATTCATCGTCTAGCTCCTTAAAAGCTTTTATCACATCACTAGAAAATAATTTCTGTAAGTTAACTAAATACATTTTACTAGCATTATTATCTCCACCAGAAACACTTCTAAAATAATCTAGTTTATCGACTATTTTTTTTATTACTTCTGTTTTAAAAACCAAAGTACAGTATTCATTTTCACCGATACATAAATTATGAAACCAGTAATCAGACTCAGTAGCTCTGATGCCCGATGGTTTACCCCATGATTCATATTCAATACATATGTTTCCTGTTTTTTGCCACAAATCCCTTTCTGATTTTACTTCTATTTTTGATTTAGAAAATATGTCTGCAACTTTATCTTCTCTAATTTGACCATACTCTAAATCTAAATCAAATTTCTTTCTATTTTCTTTAGTGGGTTTCACTCCAATTGTCTCCTATCTTATATTCCCCATCCATAGGACAGCGAAGATTGAAATATTCTCCTGCTTCTCTGATAGACTCTACGGCTAACTGCCCAACTTTATTAGCCCTACATTCTGAAACTTCTATCTGCCATTCATCGTGTATATTAGCTACAAACTTATGTGGGGTTCCACTAAGTTGTAATCTGTTATTTAGTATGGTCAAGGCTTTTTTCATAAGAATTGCACCTGCTCCTTGAAGCAAGGTGTTTAAAGAAGCATGTTCACTTCTTACAAATAACTTTCTTCCATCTAAACCTTTTAAGTATCCTTTCCTTGCAGCTCTCTGCACTTGTTGATTAAGAGTTGCAAATGCTGGGTTACTACCAAAAAAGCGTTCTCTAAGTTGACCGCCTCGTTTTGCATTTCCACCAACAATCGTTCCAATCTTTTGATTTCCTGCTCCGTAGCAGAGTGCATATATGAATACCTTTGCCTCATCTCTTGATTTAAGTCCAGCAAGTTTTTGGTTGTAGCTGTGAATATCTCCTTTTGTAATTTCATAAATATAATCCTTATCTTGCATGTAGTGAGCTAGTAATCTTAATTCTAATTGACTTGCATCAACCCCTACTAATTTATTTCCTTTTTCCACAATCCAAAAGCTTCTACATTCTTTACCATACTCAGAGTGGATGCTAGGAACTTGTGCCATGTTTGGATTTCTATGAGTCATACGTCCCGTAATTGTTCCGTTTGGAATTACAAAACCATGAACTCGTCTATCTTTCTTTACAGAATCTATCCAACTATCTATCTGTGCAATACGTTTTTGTATTAATAAATATTCACATATAAGAATGGCTTCAGGAATGTTTTTTATTTTAGACAATGTTCCTTCATCAACAATTGGTTGTCCAGTGGGTGTAAATTTCTCAGGCTTCCAACCAAAGTCTATGAGGTATTCTCCAATCTGTTTACGAGAACCAAGATTAAACTCTTGTAAAGTTTGTCTCATAAATGGTTTGTAGTTTTTTGTAGATAAACAGGTTTTATATTCTTCATCAGTCAAGCCACGTTTAGATAGCTCTCCATCTTTTTTAACATATGGAGTTACAGTTTTGACATCCGCCCATTTTGGTTTGAATACCTTATGAACTTCATCTTCTATTTCAGATAGTTTTTGCCTGAGTTCAGCTACAAAAATACTAGCTTCTTTCTTATTAAAAAGAAAACCATTTTCTTCTTGTTGTTTCATTATTTTAAATACATCATGTTCAAGTTCAGAACAATCTTCGGAAAAATCCTTTCCTTCTTTTTGAAGTGCTTCATAAACAAGTGTATTTAATTTAACATCATTTACACAATACTCTAACATCTCTGAACTATATGTTTCAAACTCTTTAAAATCTAACTTAGGATAGTTTAATTTGAATCCCCACGTATCTAAACTGTGTCCTCCATCTCTAACAGGATTGTACAGTCGTGAAAGAACCAAAGTATCTATTAATTTTTTTGATAATAAATCAATGTCATATAATTTTTTAATGACTGGAATATCAAAGCCAATAATATTATGCCCTATAATAAGGTTTGCTTCTTGTAAGAAAGCTAAACCCGTTTCAATTTTATCGGGACCAAATCTATAGACCTTTCTTGTATCAATGTCTTGACAAACAATACACCATATTAATGTTGCGTCTAAATCATCTGTTTCAATATCAAATACAATGTTCATTTAAAAATCTAGTTCAGCCGTTGTTTCTTCATCAGGAATATATTCATTAAGTCTACCTGTTTCTCTGTCATAAAGCAAACTGGTAGCATAACCAACATCTCCAGTGTATCTAGATTTTAAAACTCGAATTCTTGTTGTATTAGATTCTTCATCACTATCTGCTTGTTGATTTCTTTCTAGTGCAATAACACAATCAGATAACTGGGCTATACTTTGTGAACCTCTAAGGTGAGATAAGGAAACTTCAATTCCATTTTCATGTCCTTTGTTACCATCAATTCTTCTTAGATGAGATACAAGTATCATACCGACACCAGTTTCTTCTACAATACTTCTTAGCCTTGCCATAATAGTATCAATAGCTCTGCGTTCATCTCCCTCTGCAGTAGCAACTACAAGCATATGTAAATGGTCAAGGACAACCCATTTACAATCACATCCAATAATCATAAAGCGTATCTTGGAAAATATTTCATCAATATCATTGGTACCAAAATGAGCATGAACCCAAACTCTATTTTTATTCTCACCATCATAAAGAATATCAAAGAACTTATCTAAATCCTCAGGACTATACTGCTCTCTGATGTGGTCAATATACAAACGATTGTTTGCTTCAATTGAAAGGATACCATCAATGGTTCTTCTCCAGTCTTCCTCTAAAGCAATAACACCTACATTATCTTTAGTATTTTTAATAAGCCAATGTTCTATTTCACGTGTTACTGAAGACTTACCAAGCCCTGTCCCACCTGTTAAAGTGACTAATTCACCTCCTCTCATACCTACTAATTTAGTGTTAAGACCTTCCCATGGATAAGGGATACTATTTTTCTTTTCTCTTTTATGAAAGTCTTCTCGTTTATCAGAGACATTTATAACACCTGATGGTGTGTAAATTTTTGAATCCCAAAAAGATTTTACAAACAAAGCATGTATCTTTTCTTTCAACATTTCATTAGCATCTTTGTAACCATTTGGAAGTGTCATAATTCTAGCTTTCCTAGGGGTAAATAATTGTGCTACTTTATGTGATGCTTCTTTACCCGCTTTGTCATTATCAAAACAAATAACAATGTTTTCATAGCTTTCTAAAAATTCAAGGCTGTCTTTGACATCACGTACTGCTCCTTGACAGCCTCGTTTAATTGAAACGACATCATATTTAGAACCAAATAATTCATAGGCTGCTAGGCAATCACACTCACCTTCGACCAATGTTATATATTTGCCCCCTTTAAATAATTGCTCACCAAACAAACCAGTACCATCGTAGGTACCGTGAAAACTAAAGTTTTTATCTTTTACATATCTAACTTTATGTGCTGTCTGTTCATGATTATTAAAAAATGGATAGACGTGTTGTACTACCTCTTGATTTTGATTATAGACAACCTTGACTCCATATTTTTGAGCAGTCTCTCTTGATATTTTTCTATCTGTTAAGGGACCAAACACTGCACCGTGCTGATTATCATAACTATTATTGTTGGTTGGGATTGTATTTAGTGGTTCCATAATTGTTTCCTCCTTTGTACTTTTTAAAAATTGACCACAACTAAAGCACTTTGCAGTGCCGTTTTCATTGATGCATAAAGCATCACTACTACCACATTCAGGACATGGTTGATGTAATTTTACGAATGACATAAGCCTCCTTGCTTAAGAGCGGGTCACTCAGAAATGTCAGAGCAAGGAGGTTAAAAAGACGACACCCCCAAGCAACCCTATATTATACTACTGTTCCTTGCTTACCTCAGTAGTGTTTTGATTTTCTTCAACGATAGCTTCTTCACAGCCACTTAAAAGATGTTCAAGATTAGCTCTGTGTGTTCGTGAGGCAAAATCAAGAGCCTCAATAACAACCTGTAAAGTACCTACTTTTTGTACAATTACAGTAGCTTCTTGTTTTTTATGCTCCTCGCTTACATTATTAATATCATAATTAGTAACTACTTCGTTTTCGCCTTCACCTGTTTTGATTGTAACTATCATAAGTGTTCCTTAAAAATCTAATGCTTCTTCAATTGTAGAAGAACTGTCTTGTTTTTCAACAAGATTTTGTATTCTTACACCATCAAGAATATAATTATGGAATGTACCATAAGAGTTTGTAGTTGACCAATAGTGATACATAACTTTTGCTTCGGTATTATTACCTATGACTATATCTCTACCTGATTCATCTTGGAATAAAAACGGATTACCATCAGCATCTTTAACTTTGACTGGTTTGTTGGCTCCTCCATTCTTTAATGTGGTGTAGCGTTTTAAATAGATTGCTTCTGGTATATCATCCCACATTTTCGTTTTGATACCAATTTTTTTAGCGGTTTCAAGTTCTTTTGGGTCATCAGGAATTAAATATGTTTCCCAAGTACCTTCAGCTTTATACTTAAAGTTTGGTATGTTAATAGCTGGGAAAATAAGTTTCCCCGACATGACGTAGTATTGTATTTTTCCGTCTGCTGTTTTCATTACTCTTTCTGTCATAGTTCCTCCGAATTATTTGAGTAGGTTTATTTTAATTAATTATTCTAAAATGTCAAGTACAATTTCTCTCATTGTAATAACACTGGTATCAAAAAGTTCAACAATAAATTTATCGCCCTCTTTGGTCACTTGGTAAGATATTTTATTTTCATAAAAATCTTTGTATTTATTAGTGACATAATCTTCAAACTTTGAAAATTTTTCTTCATCAAATATTGCTGTTGTTTCCTCGTCTAACATACGCTGATATAAATAATTCATTTAACAAGTCTCCTGTATTGTCCACCAATGAGGCTTATCACGACCTCGTTCCCACTTGGCATAGTGTTTTTCATTAATACAATAATTACGATAAGCAACAATAGGATTCTCATTTTTATATTCCTCGGGCATAGCTTGTGCAACGGGTGTCAATCCTTTATCTTCAATGTTATCAGGATGAAAGTACAATGCATCTTTTAACTTTGTAATACTTGCATGTTCTCTACCATATCTGTGTTTGTATTCATCACCTAATGCTATGAAGTGTTTGTATAACCATCTATAATTATCAAAAGATTCTCTTGCCCAAATAGTACAAGGATGATTCCAGTATGCACGTTTGTAAAGTCCATTAGCATCTGCGTACTCATCACCATCTAGTTCTCGGTGTGCTGTGCATAACATCTGTGCTGTTTCAAGTGGCATCTTCACTAACATCTTATCAGGCTGTGCTTCTGCTGATATGATAGGACATTCATCAAAATAAAATATGTTCACTTACCACCTTCAATTTCAAACGCTTCGTTAAGATGATACAGTAAGTCTGCTATGGCATGTACATCTTGGATATCAATACCACCATACTCAAACAAACTAGTAACACCACTTTTAGATTTACGATAGTTCTTTTTAATCCATTTCAAATGTCTTTCTGAAATTTTAATTGTTATTTTTTTCTCGTTCATTTACCTTGCCCTTTATATTTTTTGAAGTTGCTTTTTTTGTTTTTGTTCATGGTAGAGAAAGCAACATTACCTCTACCTTGACTTGTCTTTTTACCTCTGCCTGTTGTTGCAGCTACATGACCTTGTACTGTTTTAATTTTCGCCATGGTGTTCTTCTATATTGTTTTTGCGTTTATCATTAAACTCGATAACTCTTTTGCCTGAAGCATAATCAGTTGTACTTTCTGTCCACCGACCCTCTTTAATTCTAATATCAATAGACTTTATTTTATTATCTTCTGCTTCTTTTTTCAATACTTCTCTTTGCTTTTCAACAGCTTCACTGTACTCAGTCATTTTGTTTTTCTCTTTCTTTTTTAAGTTCCATTAACTCATCCCATTTATAAAACTGCTTAGTCTCTGCATCCCAAAAGTTACCACGGTGTGCTTGTTGTGGTACATAAGGTTCTATTTTATTCTTTTTTAAGAGATAAACATATGTTCCTGTCATAAATATAAGGAAAATAATTCCGCTTATTGGTAATAAAAGTTCTATCATATTTTCTTTGTGTATTTTGTACTACTAATTATTTCTTTAAACTCGACCCCTATTACTTTGTGTAGCTTACCCTCTAACAAAAAGGCTTGTCTTTCAAACTCTTCTTGTTCTTTTCTTGTCATGTTGTTCCAATCAGATATAACATCTTCAGGGTTTTTAACAATTTTATTTACCCAATCTATTATGACATCGGACAACTCGTGCTTTACTTTTGTTTTAGCTGTTACTTTTTTACCGTAATAAGTTATCATTGTTTAAATATTATATTATTTATCATGCTTATCAACTAAATTATATATAAGCTTATGTGTTTTTTCAATATCATCTTTAAAAAACTCATCCCATTTATCACCACCATCAATAAGAAGCGTTACAGCTCGTGCTATTAAAAACTCTACATGATTATAAATATCTTGTTCACTGGTTTCTTCAGGACTATCTCCTTCCATAACATCATCATAAACAAGGTCAACAAAAACTCTTTGTTTGCGTTGAGTTAGTTTACTAAGAATTGGAAAGTCTCTTGAACATACTTCATCTACTATTTCATACAGTGTTGGCATAATATTACTACTCATCATAAAACTCAGAAAAAGATTCAGACATTACATATCCTTCTTTCTCTGCTATCTTTTCTAACAAAGGATAACAAACATCAAAGTATTTCTCTTCTGTAAAGGTTGCTACCTCATAAGCGGATGAATGATTTGGTGTTTCAAAATAAACTCTTATTACTGGTACTGGATTACTCATCTTCGGTTTCCTCATAATCCACAGTCAGAAGTTCACTATTCTCAACCTCGCACTCTACACTTGCATAATTACCATTATCAACAAACCATTCTTTGGCTTGTTCAATAGTTCCACCATACTCATAAGTGTATTTAACTGTTTCAAGTCTTGTTTCAGTAATTAATATTGTCATTATTCCTCCTTGTCTTAAATTGGGTGGTAGTTTTTTATGTAGGACTACCAACCTACACCTAATCATATTTTATACTCATACTCTAGGTACTGATGAGTTTTTGTAGTTAGTGCATGGTGGTATAGTTCTCATTTACTTTTATCCTTAACACGCACTTCAGACATATAAGACCAGTGGGATTTTACAAAGGCTCACTTTCTAACTACAACTACCAATATAAAATAAATTAATAAATCATGTCAAGAAATATTTTAATTATTTTTTTATTGATTTTTATTAACAGTCCTGTATACTCCTATATAGGTTTTATTTAGTATAAGATTTAGTAGAAATAGTTTCAATATAGTAGCTTAAAAAGTACCTATATAGGAACACCACGGAACACCGCCTACCGCTCACTCACATTGCTCACATTGAACGCTTTACCGCCCACTGGATATCAGGTATTCAGGCATAAAAAAAGACCTTACAAGCTACCATATAAAATAGCCTGTAAAGTCCCTATTTAGCGGAGGTACTGCTAAAATTTAATGATACCCATAAGAAATATTTTTAATGTTAGAGTCCCAACAAGCACGACAATCTAAACATTTATTTTCCTGATACTTGGCTATACATTCAAACCCAATTGCATTTTGATATTTATGCACGGTGCTAGTATGAGTCCAACTTTTAGGCGGTGCATCGTCAACCATTCCCGCACTTAAACGGATGATTAAATTACTTGGGGGCTTTTCGCCCAGTTTAATAATCTCATCTTTTATTATCTTTGCTTCATGCGTGGGTAACCAATGCCGTATATGTGGTGTTAATTCGCAAACTTTAAATATATTTTTTATCATTCCTTTTTGTAGGTCACCACTATCAAACCATCTAAAATAATTTGTATCATTTTCTAAGGCTTGAATTTGGATTAACTTAACCATAGCTTCCACCCATTGCGGGTTATTTATATTATTTAATTTACGGGTTGCCGTGTTGCGGTACTTCTTATATAAATAGTTTCCTCTTCTTGCATAACATTTATTACAAACACTGCCTTCAATCTTTGCCAACTTTGAACCAGTGACACAATCAAAAGCCGATAAGGAATAACTACCACATGGCATTTTGTTTGCCTTGCTAAGATTCCCGCCGACAATTTCTACAGCTTCTATCTTTTTGATTTTAACCTCCTTGAGCTTTCCGCCCAGTTACTCAAAATATATCTATATCTCAAATTTGAAAAAAAAATAATTTTGTATAGCTGTTTAACTTGCTACTAAAAAACAAAAGAATATTTTTAAATTTAAGGTTCATATTTTTAAGTATATTAGACGTTTAAAAAATGATGTCATGCTTAAGTGGTGCACCGTGCTATATTGGGCAAAATAAATCCTTGCATCTTAAACTGGTTCCTATAATATATGAAGTATGAATAAGCGATGCGACAACTGGCACCCCCTTGGCGGATGTGACCATGCTGAAATTAAAGCGGTTGATAACTTAAGCTCATACAGTATTCAAAGATAGACTGAACCCCACGGGACAACGTGGCTAAATAAAAACTAAAATTTCTTTTAACTTAATTATCTATTTAAGGAGGTACTAAAAATGGATAACGTAATTTATATAAATAACCCTAATCAGTCTAACTATGGTGAAGCTGATTTTACTTGTTCAATGATGCAAGGAGGGTATCAAAATAATTTTAGTCAATGGGTTCAAGCCCCTGAATCATTCTTTATTGTTAGGGATGATAACGGTACAGCTTTTAAACCCGTAGGCAAGGATTATCAATTGGTGCAACACCCTGAAGCATTTAAAACGGCGGATAAAATCATTTCTCAAAGTGGTTTAGATACTACTGACATGACCAAAGAATTTAAAACCAGTCATGACGGTGCAAGGGCTTA
>Ga0099849_1001081_pt1 | contig 12725 bp, 16 predicted proteins | sample CB_VirMetaG_4_FD_78177 | JGI IMG/M metagenome (GOLD analysis project Ga0099849, IMG submission 78177) | Freshwater to marine saline gradient viral communities from Chesapeake Bay - CB_1508_1M Viral MetaG | ecosystem: Environmental > Aquatic > Marine > Coastal | place: USA: Chesapeake Bay... | reverse complement strand
GCATCAACAATTGTTTATCTATCAAAATCAAAAGAAAAAGATGGTAAGGAAGTCATTGGTGCTATAATAAGAGCGAAGACTTATAAGTCTAGGTTAAGTAAAGAAAATCAAGAGGTGGAGACTAGATTGTATTATGATGAGAGGGGACTGGACAGATACTATGGTCTCTTGGAACTTGGAGAAATCGGTGGACTTTGGAAAAATGTGGCGGGTCGTTATGAGATCGATGGGAAGAAAATATATGGTAAGGAAATTCTTAAAAATCCTGAACAATATTTCACCGAAGATCTAATGCAAAAACTTGACTCTATTGCCAAACAACACTTCTCTTATGGAACGAATTGAGACTACAATTCTCAAAAATCTAATATACAATGAAGATTACTCTAGAAAAGTTATTCCCTTTATACAACCTGAATATTTTGAGCAAAGATCTGAAAGAATTATCTTTGAGGAGATTGCAAAGTTTATTGTAAAGTATGGTTCTTCAATAACTACTGAAGCACTGAAAATTGAACTAGAAAATAGAAATGATCTCACGGAAAGTGAGGTAAAGGATATAAGAAGCATTTCAGGTTCACTTGATGGTTCTTTAGTTGATAAGCAATGGTTGATTGATAGTACTGAAAAATGGTGCAGAGATCGTGCCATTTATTTGGCACTTATGGAATCAATTCATATTGCCGATGGGAATGATAATAAAAAGAATCGTGATGCGATTCCAAGTATTCTTTCTGATGCACTGGCAGTATCATTTGATAATAATATTGGACACGATTATCTTGAGAATTATGAGGACCGCTATGATTTTTATCATAGAAAAGAAGAAAGAATACCATTTGATTTAGAATACTTCAACAAAATTACAAAGGGTGGTATTCCAAATAAGACACTCAATATCATCCTTGCTGGGACTGGCTGCGGTAAAAGTCTTTTTATGTGCCATCTTGCTTCTTCTGTATTGCTTCAAGGTAAAAATGTTCTTTACATTACTCTTGAAATGGCAGAAGAAAAAATTGCAGAAAGAATTGATGCCAATTTGCTGAATGTTCCAATTCAGCAATTAACTGAATTGCCAAAAGCAATGTTTGAGAATAAAGTAACAAATATTGCAAAGAAAACTCAAGGGACTCTAATTATCAAAGAGTATCCAACTTCTTCTGCTCATAGTGGACATTTTAAGGCACTTCTTAATGAACTTGCACTTAAAAAGTCTTTTAGACCAGATATTATTTTTATTGATTACTTGAATATATGTGCTTCTAGTAGATATAAGACAAATCTTTCAGTTAATTCATATTCTTATATCAAGGCAATTGCAGAAGAACTTCGTGGTCTGGCCGTGGAATTCAATGTCCCAGTTTTCAGTGCGACACAAACGACTAGAAGTGGTTTTGGATCTTCTGATCCAGAATTGACCGATACATCAGAATCTTTTGGACTTCCAGCGACTGCCGATCTTATGTTTGCTCTCATAAGAAATGATGAACTCGATAATCTTGGGCAAATTATGGTCAAACAACTTAAAAATCGCTATTGTGATTTGACTATGAATAAGAGATTTGTTGTTGGTATTGATCGAAGCAAAATGCGGATTTATGATTGTGAACAAAAGGCACAAGATGATATACTTGACTCTGGAAAGGAAGAAGAGTATAATAATGATGAACCCAAAGTAAAGAAAACATTTGAGGGATTTAAATTCTAATGAATGGTTATTATTCCGTATTCAATCCTAGAGGAGAAAAAATTGCTGACTGTGGTATCGAAAGAGATGCAGTTAATCTCATAAATATGAGAAATCGAAGATGGGATGGGCATTACTATCAGTTCAATCCCTTACCGGGTGATATAATTGATATTGCCAATACTAAACAACTTCCAACTAGTGATATTGTCGTCAATATGAACGGTGGTGTCGGTGGTTCTTGGAAAAACGTTTCTGAAGAAGAATTTGATGAGATGTTCCCTTCCCCAAAACTAAAACAACTGAAACAAAATCAACAACAACCTTTTGAAGTATGACTAAAATTGATTTCGAACGTTACGAAAAATTTGTAGATGCTGTCACCTCAGATGCTTCTACTGACTTTGTGGCACTTTCCGATCGTCTAGTTGAATTGGATGAAAAGGGTGCAAATATTGAAAGACTTCTTACTGCTGGTGTTGGTATTAATGCTGAAGGCGGTGAGTTTCTTGAAATTATTAAAAAGATGATCTTCCAGAAAAAACCTTGGAATGAAGATAATAAAGAGCACCTTATCATTGAACTGGGAGATCTGATGTGGTATGTAACACAGGCGTGTATTGCTCTTGATGTTTCTATTGATGAAGTAATTACACGAAATGTTAGGAAACTAGAAAAGCGTTATCCGGGTGGTAACTTTGATCCTTATTATTCTGAAAATCGTGCTGAAGACGATCTATGATTGAATCTATTTTAAAGAATGAACTCTATATGGGTTACATCTTTGGTATTATGATTCTTGGAGGTTTTATCCGAGAGTATCACGTTCTTGAAGATGTCTATTCCCTTGCTAAAAAATATGTAAAGGATAATCGTGTTCTAATAATGATTACCTCTTTGTTTGGTGGTATTCTTCCAATTCCTGGAAGAGTTGCTCTTTCTGCTCCTCTCCTCGATGCTATTGCTCCAGAAGATAAAAAGAAAAGATCTGCTTATGGAGTAATTGATTATCTTTCTACTCATCACTATTACTGGTGGTCTCCTCTTGAAAAAACAGTAGTTCTTCCAATTGCTACACTTGGAATTACTTATTCTACATTTCTTGGAATGATTTGGGTTCCACTTTTAATTACTTTGGCATATACATTTTGGTATATTTTTGCTAAAATTGACCCAGATCGTATTGATGTTTTGAACCACGTCCGTGAATTTAATCTTTATCGTGCTGTTCGTGGATGGGCACCAATGATTGCTACAGTAATCCTTCTCTTAAATACTGGAAAGGGTGGAGCAATTTTCTTCTTCCCGTGGTTTGCTGCGATGTCTATTTACTACAGCATTCTGTGTAAAGATTGGAATTGGGGAAGGTGGTTAGATGGTAAGTTTGCAATTATTGCTACTGTAGTTCTTGCTTTTGGTGGCATTGTTGGACAACTAAATGCTCCAGTAAAAGAATATTTGAGTTCTGCTACACCAGAAATGCTTATTCCAGTTTCTATTGTTGCTGCTGTTGCATCATTCATTATGGGTTCTTCTGGCAAATATGCTGGTATGGCATCTATTCTTGTTAAAATTTTTGGAGCACAATATTTGGTTTGGTTCCTTACTACAGAATATGCTGGTTATCTTCTGTCTCCTGCTCACAAGTGTTTGATGATTGGTCAGCAGTACTTTGGAACTCCAATTCGTAAATACTATAAAGTTATTGGTGGATTGAGTGCTATATTGGTTACATATGCTGTATTATATACGTTTGTATTTTAATTGAAAAAGTTAATTAAGAAATATGTCTCTATAATATCAAAAATACCAGAGAGGCATTACTTTCCAATCTTTGTAATCATCTCATTGTATTTTGTTGTTCCTTATAGTGAGTTTGTAGTAACAGCATTAGCGCCATTGTATTTTGTATTTGAAAAACAAATTCGGGGATTGTTTTCTAAATTACCTATTCCAGAATATATTCGCTACGGTGGTTCTCTAATATTTTTTCTAGTAATGATTGACGATTACTTATTTTATTTTGCAATTATTTCTTTTGCTCTTTGGAGTTCTAGACAGGTAAAAAAGCAAAATAAATAACTAACTCTAATTAAATTTGAAGACGGAACAAGGATGAATGGGACACTTAAGGAACTGTCCCATTCATCCAGCAGACCTCCGATGGACCTGCTATTCTCTATTATAAATTATCTTCCAATATCTCCACCAGATCTAGATTTGCCTGTTCCACGACCACCAGGAACTGTTCCATATCTTCCTGATGTTCTAGTATCTGCTGGTTCTGCTGGTCCAAGATCTTGACCAGTTCTCATATCAATAACTCTTCTTCTCCTATGTCCTTCAACTGTTCCAACACTACTCGCAGGATTTCTGTTTCTACCTCTTACTCCAGTTTGAGCATATCCTGTATTCCTTACAGCATTTTGTTGTCTTTTTTGTCTTTCAGTTTCTTGTGGTTTTGTATCAGACTCTTGAGAATCGACATTAGATATTGCTTGTCTCAATTTTTTTAATTGTTTTATTCTGGTTGCTTGTTGCTGAGGAGTTCCTCCTCTCTGTCTAGTTAATTGAGATTCTCTTTTTTTTGCTTTTCCTCTGCCACCAGTCCACCAATCTATCTTTGCTTCTAAAATAAACTCTCGAAACGTCTTCATTTCTTTTATTTTTTCTAATTATTTAGAGAAAACTAAATACTTAAAAAAATGAATTCACTATTATTAGACTTAATATCTTCATTTGAGGCAGACTCAAAAAGTCCAAAAGAAAGATATGAACAATTTTTGATTTACACTCACCTAACATTTGAGAAAAAGATAAAATCAGTTAGGTCGGATACATTGAAGAATAAATATAAAAAAATACAAAAAAACATTTTGCAATATATTGTTGCAAATAAATCAGAGATAATTAAAAACATAAAGTAATGAAGACTTTTTCACAATTTATATCTGAGGCACCAAACCCTTCTAGACAAGCAAAAAGAATGGGTCTCAAATCCGATGGTCACGGTGGATTTGGGAGAATGGTAAATGGGGTATGGGAGTTTATTGCGAAAAATATTGATGGTAGATTAGTATTTTTTAATAAGAACCAAAGACCAGGAAGACAAGATCCTAGACAAACAGAAAAAGAAAAATCATTATCATATACAACATATGCTCCTGTAACAGCATCTTATGATTATGGAACTACTGAGTATGAACGGGAACTTAGAGAACTTTATGTCAATGGTAAAATATTTAATGAAGGCGAATGGGTTAAAAGTTCCGTAACAGAAGATATTGGGAAAATTATTCGTAGAGGAACGAATTACTTAATTTGCGTAACTGAGGATGGTGAAATGTTCAAGCCTTGGATTAAGGATGTTCTTGAGCAAAAGAATAATATAACTGATGTATCTGGAGTTCCTGCAGATCAAAGATTAGTTGGAACAGATGCTCATCGTAAGTATGTTGAGAAAATGGTTCCAGGTAGTCAATGGGGAAGACAATTTATAAATAAGTATAGAAAAAAGTAAGAATTATTAGAACTTCCAATGAATAATAAAGTATTTGAGGAAGCACCTCAGCAGATTAAGGCACCAAGACCTGCAGGTCCTGTTGGTGGTGCTTTAGATAAGTATAGAAAGGCTGCTAGGCAACTTGCATATGATATTAGATATAAAGTAAAAAAAGAATTTAAAGAAGGACAAAAGACTGATCCTGCTTCTTTAAAGAGAGCATATATTCAAGAACTTGGAAAATCTTCTTCTCCTGGTCCTGTTAAACTTCTTGCCAAGAAAATGTTGATTGGTGAAGAGTATGATATGTTTGATATTTCTGAAAATGTATCTTCAACAACATCTAAAGTTTTGGGTATGGTTTTCTCTGAAGGAACTGGTGATTATGTTTTGAGAGTTAAGGATCCAAATGCAGGAACTCAATATACAAGATCATATAATAACTATGCTGCTGCAGAAGCAAAAGCAAATCAATTAAGAAAGAAAGGACTTCGTGTAGAGATTACATCAAGCAGTAGTCAGAAAAAAGATACTTATGATAAGACTGGTCAGAAAAAGAATGATGGAAATCTTGCAAATAATTACCCACCTTATAATAAAGTAACTAGAGGTGATGTAATTGCAGGTGCAAGAGGTGAAGATCAAATGGGTGGTAAAAGGGAAGTAAATAAAGAGTCTTTCTTTTATGAGGCAGAAAAAAATATTGATGATGAAGAAAAACTTGATGTAATGAAAGGTAAGAATAAAATCATTATTAATCCAAGTGTATTAGAAAATGCTGCAGAGTATTTTTATAATCAGGGATACACTGAGAAGGATATTGCAGTAATCTCTGAGGGTATGGGATATGATCAATTTGTCGAGTTTGTTAATGATATTGGATTTGAACTTTTAACTGAGGCAAGAAAGGCAAGAAGAAGAACTGGTGGACCTTCTTATGAAGAAATTAAGGCGCAAATTGATGCCAAAGAAAAGGAAAAATCTACCCCAAAAGCAAAAAAACCTGAAGTAAAAACACAACCAGAACCAACTAAAAAACAATTGCCACCTGGGCAAGAAAGAATTAGACAATCTTTGCAGAAAGCAACTTCTCCTGAAGCAAGGAAGCAAATGGCAAAATCTGCTGCTGGGGCTTTAGCAGGAGCAAGAGATACTGCAGCAAGAGCAGCACTTTCTGCCTGGCAAGGGCATAAGGCAGCAATGAAGAAAAAGGATGAAGGTGGATCTGTTGCTCAGCAAATTGGTGCTGGTGCTGGTAGAGCACTTGGATCCTTTTTTAGAGGAGGAACAGAGCACTTAAAGAACTCTTATGAGTTTACTGGATGGGTTGATTCTCTTATTAATGAAGGGTATGATATTGGAGATTGGACAATCTCAGAACTTTATGATGAGTTTATCACTGAAAAATCAATGAGCGTATCTCAACAGCAAGCTGCTGGTGCCGCATATGCTGCAAAAAAGGGAGAAATCGATCCTTCAGAATTGAAGGGAGCATCACTTGAAATGTATAAGACAATGACAAAGAAACAACTTCGTGATTTTGCAAAAACAAAGCACAAAGGACTTCCTGATAAAAAAGAAACAGAAGATGATGATAATGGAGAAAGTGTAGAAGAGCAGACAATGGGTATGATGAGTCGTAATGAAAGGGAAAGATATTTGGCGGATCTTGAGAGAAAGCAATTTCAAGGAACTTTAGAAACTCCAACTGGAAGAGGATCTGAAACTTCTACTACAAGAAGAAAAGGTCCAAAGATTGTAATTAAATCCTCATATGAAAGAGATGAAGAATGTGGTTGTGATGAAGAGGAGAATGAAGAAGATCCAAGATCAATGAAAACTAAAAAAGATCTTATTAAAAATAAACTGAGAGCAATGGGTCTTAAAATGTCTTATGAACCTGATGGTGAAATGATTGATGAAGAGGAAACTGCTATTGAAAATGTTAGAAAAAAAATTGAGCGTGAATTTGGTCCTGGTGCTATTTTTGATCCTAATGCACCAAAACCACCTTCTAAAAAAGGTAAAAGAATGGTGAATATGGTGAATATGGATCCAAGAGAAATAGAATCTCAAGGTCGTTATAGATTAGATCCTCCATCGGGAAAAAGACTTCAGGGTGACTGATGAACGAAGCACTTTCTAGATTATCTCCATTTTTTCCTCCAAAAGAGGAGACTCCTAAAACAAAAAAGAAAAAAAACTTTAAGGATTTTGTTTCTGATGTTGAACAGGCAAAGAAAAAACTTGGATACAAGGTTGTAAATAAACCTCCATATAGTGTCCATAGGCATACGACCTATTTTTAAGATTCTATAATCCTAAATAATTTTGGACCAGTATCCACACATTTCACGGAGGACATTATGGACGCAATCGTAGCAATCGTAAAACCAATTATCATTAGAATTGCAACTCACCCTTCAGTTAAAAATCTTGTTATTGAACTTCTTGAGAAGTATGTTACAACTACTGATAATAGTATCGATGATATGGTTCTTTTAACTGTTAAGGAACTTCTCTACAAGCCACAAGTTTGAGTATGCTGACTTGTTTAGCAACAAACTGGGGAATTATTATTCTTCTAGGATTACTTTTAACATTATCTGAGTGGTTGGCAAAAACAAAAAGGTTTCAGGAAAACGGAATACTTGATTTAACTGGACATTTTTTAAGAACAGTATTACATCATAAAAGAGACCGCAGATAGAGGTCTCTTTTTTTTATAAATATCAATATAAAGAACTTAGTAGGTAAAGAAAAATGGCTCTTTGGGGCAATAAAGACTCAGTTTATTCTACAGGAACAATCGCGGTGGATCTTTCCACTGGAATCGGTACGGGCGTTGCTGGTGTTGTTACTTGGACTAGTGCTGGAATCCAAACTGGTGATGTAATTTCTGTTGGAACTGGCGGCACTTATGGTCAGGCAGTTATTACTGGATTTACTTCCACCACCGTTTCTTTTGCAAGTACAGAATATTTTATTTCCGGAATTGCAACAATTCCTGCAGTTGCATATAATATTTCAGAGCAACCGATTTATACTTTAGGTGATAGTAGCTTTAATAATCGCAATGATGCAGATGCTACGTTTAAGAACTTTGGAGTAGCAGGAACTGCAACTACAACTGCTGGTATTGGAACAGATATTATTCCAGTAGTTGTTGGAAATCTTGATGTTATTGTTGGTGATGCAATTGTTAATGATGGAAGCAATCTTCTTATTTCAACAATTGGTGCAACAACAGTAAGTCTTGCATCAACAATTTCTGCAGGTATTTCAACTGGAGATACTATTTCATTCAGAAGAAGAACTGGTGGATACTTTAGAGATGTATTTGGTGTTGATGCTATTGAGGTTGGAGTCGCTGCTACTACTTCATATGCAGTAGCTCACAGTGGATGGGTTGGCATTCAGACTTATATTGATACTCACGGAAATCTCAGAGTTAAATCTGAAGTATTAGTTGCTGGTGGTATTTTGACGACAACTGATGCATCTGATGATGCCTTGTTCCCAGACAGCTGATAATTTCAGATGAAGTTTGATGAGTTGAATGAGAGCAATTATTTGCTCTTTGCAATAAAATTCTATGATAATCCTCAGGCAGTCACTAAAGATGACTTTGAGGATGACTTGAAAAGAATCAAATATATAAAAAGATTATTGAGAAGATATAAAAATACTGGCGAATTGAAAACCCATTTATTATTGAATCATTTGACTATTCTATTCAATGTTTTTAATGATGCTGCCGTACCTTTGCTTTTTTATAATTTAGAAAGAGATCTTTGGCCATCCTTAAAAAGTTTTCTTTTATTTCTAAATAGACTTTCTGAATATCCAAAGACGGATATTATCGAAGTTGAAGAGGATAATTATTGCTTAGAAAAATTGCAAGAAATCTAATGAATATAGATAAAATCATACAAATCATTAGAGAATTAAACGAAGAAGGTAGTTCTATTGCAAATGTTAGTGGACCTCAGGCACTTGGATTTGATCCACAAAACTTTGAGACTCCTCCGGTTTTTATGAAAAAGAAAAGAAAGAGGAATAATCCTCCTACTATAATTGGAAGAGGGCGTTTTCCTGGCGCAAGAAACCGTTGGAAAAATAAATAATTATAGCATTATCCAGAGGATTTGTAATGCAAAACAAATCTATCCTTTCACCAGCAATGTTCAATTCCAACTCATCATCCACCGATACTAGAATTGCAGTATTAGAAGAAAGACTTTCCTCATATGAGGTTATGTTGAATCGAATTGATGAAGCAATTCAGATGATGAGTACAACTAGTCAGAATATTAGTAAAATGTTGACAATACACGATCAAAAAATTGAACAGTGTGGAAAAACTGATGAAATGATTACTAGTATGATTGGCGAATTAAAATCTGAAAATCAAGAGCAACATACTAAAGTTTCAGATAGAATCAAATCATTAGAAACTAAAGTTGAGGAAATGGCAAAGTTTAGGTGGATATTAGTTGGAATTGCCGTTGTTGTCTCCTTTGCATTTTCTCAATCATCAGTTGTCGTTGACATCTTGACTCCAGATCAACCTCCTGCTAAAATACGTGGATATGATTCTGGTTTGTAATGGATTTGGTTGATTCCAAGTATATTGGATTAATTTCGTCTCGTTTAGAAAAGTTTAAGAAAGTAAAAACTGATTTATATAATTTTCGTTGTTGTTTTTGTGGGGATTCTAAAAAAAATAAGACAAAGGCAAGAGGATACTTGTATGCAGTAAAAAATAATACTAACTTCAAGTGTCATAATTGTGGAGCAAGTTTTTCACTTAATAATTTTATTAAGAAGATAGATCCTGTTCTACATAAACAGTATACTCTTGAAAAGTTTAAGGAAGGTCATACAGGCAAAAACTTCACTGCACAAGAACCAAAGTTTAATTTTAAGAAACCAGTTTTTAAGAAAAAGATAGATTTACCTAAGGCATCAGAAGTTGAAGTTGCAAGAAAATATCTTGAGAATAGAAAATTAGATCCAAATAAATTTTATTACGCACATAAGTTTAAGGAATGGACAAATAATCAAAAGAAAACATTCTCAAATACATTTAATGATGAAGGGAGAATCATAATTCCCTTATATGATTTTGATAATACATTAATTGGATTTCAGGGAAGATCTCTAAATCCTAATTCAATTAAATATATAAGCGTAATGTTAATAGATGAGGCACCAAAAATCTATGGACTTAATACAGTTAATGCGAAATTACCAATCTATGTGGTCGAAGGACCCTTTGACAGCACTTTCATCGACAATAGTGTGGCTTTGTGTGGGAGTGACGGTGATGTTTGTTGTCTTGAAGGAAGCGATCTCATTTTTGTATATGACAATGAACCCCGTAATCAAGAGATTGTCCGCAGAATTGGGGATACTATTGATCGAGGCAACAAAGTCGTCATCTGGCCAACAAACATAAAAGAAAAGGACATTAATGATCTAGTTTTGGCTGGACACGATGTTATGAATATGTTAAAATTAAATACTCATTTTGGATTAGAAGCAAAAATTAAGTTCAATAATTGGAAAAAGATATGAGCAACGGAACAAAAGTAGTAAAGAGAGATGGAAATATTGAATCTCTTGATCTCAATAAACTTCACGTAATGGTAGAAGAGTCTTGTAAGGACCTTGCAGGAGTTTCATCATCACAAGTTGAAATGCAATCTGGCATTCAGTTTTATGATGGAATCACAACAGCGGAAATTCAGGAGATTCTAATTCGTTCTGCATCAGATTTGATTGATCTAGACCACCCAAACTATCAATATGTTGCTGCAAGGTTACTTCTTTTCTCTCTCCGCAAACAATTGTTTGGTGGAATGCACGACTGTCCAAAAGTTTTGGATCATATTAAAAAGTGTGTAGACTTGGGAGTTTATGATGCTGAGATTTTAGATTTATATTCTGATGAGGAGTTTGAGAAACTTGAATCATTTATTGATCACCAGAGAGATTATCTTTTCACTTATGCCGGTCTTCGTCAAGTTGTAGATAAGTATCTGGTTCAGGATAGAAGTACTGGGAAAGTATATGAAACTCCTCAGTTTATGTATCTTTTGATTGCTGCAACTATTTTTGCCAAGTATCCAAAAGAAACAAGGATGGATTATGTTCGTAGATATTATGATGCTATTTCAAGGCATAAAATTAATATTCCTACTCCAGTTATGGCGGGTGTAAGAACACCTCTTCGCCAGTTCGCATCTTGTGTTCTTGTTGATTCTGATGATACTCTTGATAGTATTTTTAGTTCTGATATGGCAATTGGTAAGTATGTTGCCCAAAGAGCTGGAATTGGAATCAATGTTGGACGAATTCGTGGGATTAACTCAAAGATTCGCAATGGTGAAGTTCAGCATACTGGTCTAATTCCCTTTCTAAAGAAGTTTGAGTCTACAGTAAGGTGTTGCACCCAAAATGGAATTAGAGGTGGTTCTGCAACCGTCTATGTCCAAATCTGGCATCAGGAAATCGAAGACATCCTTGTATTGAAAAATAATAAAGGTTCTGAGGATAATCGTGTTCGTAAACTAGATTATGGTATTCAGATTTCTAAACTTTTTTATGAAAGGTTTATCCAGAATAAAGAGATCACTTTATTCTCTCCGCACTATGTTCCTGATCTTTATGATGCTTTTGGCACTGATCGATTTGATGAGTTATATGTATCTTATGAACAAAATGAATCTATTCCTAAAAAAGTTGTCAATGCTCAAGAACTATTTTTAGATCTCCTAAAAGAAAGAGCAGAGACTGGTCGTATTTACATTATGAATATTGATCATTGCAATTCTCATAGTTCTTTTATTGATAAAGTTAATATGAGTAACCTTTGTGCAGAAATAACTTTACCAACTAATCCTATTCAACATATTGATGATGAAGGTGGTGAAATTGCTACTTGCATTCTTTCTGCAATCAATATTGGTAAAATCAAACATCTTGATGATATGAAAGAACTTTGCGATCTTTCTGTTCGGGCATTAGATGAGATCATTGATTACCAAAAATATCCTGTAAAGGCAGCAGAAAACTTTACTAAAAATCGTCGATCTTTGGGTATTGGGTATATTGGTCTTGCACACTATCTTGCAAAGCACGGGGAGCACTATGAGGATCCTCGTGCCTGGAAGTTGATACACGACCTTACAGAGGCATTTCAGTACTATTTGATTAAGGCATCTGTTCGTCTAGCAAGAGAGAAGGGTCCTTGTGAGTATTATCATAAAACTAAGTATTCTCAAGGTATTCTTCCCATTGATACTTATAAGAAAGAAGTTGATGAGATTGTTCCTAATAATCTTCAATATGATTGGGAAAGTTTGAGAGAGAAGATTAAAAAGTATGGTATGAGAAACTCAACATTGTCCGCTCAAATGCCTTCTGAAAGTAGTTCAGTACAAACTGCGCTAACCAGTGGCGGCGGCATTGGTGACCTAAATAGCAGTACGACATTTACTTGCGCCAATGGCTCGTCAAACAATGGCAATG
>Ga0099849_1001080_pt1 | contig 12731 bp, 3 predicted proteins | sample CB_VirMetaG_4_FD_78177 | JGI IMG/M metagenome (GOLD analysis project Ga0099849, IMG submission 78177) | Freshwater to marine saline gradient viral communities from Chesapeake Bay - CB_1508_1M Viral MetaG | ecosystem: Environmental > Aquatic > Marine > Coastal | place: USA: Chesapeake Bay... | reverse complement strand
CCGGATTTCATTCTTCTTAATTGATCTTCAAAAGCTTCTCTCCATTTACTACCATAAATAGCTTCTAGTTTATTCATGGTTTCAGGAGTAAATATAGCATTTACGTTTTCATTAAACTGAGACATTAACTTAGTTCTTACTCCTTTTTGCAACTCTTGCATCATGTCTGTAGCTACATTACCTGCTAACCAATTAGGACTAGGTGCAGGATAACCATCACCTTTTCCTATAAGCATTACTTCATCTGCAAATACATTTAATTCATTATCTGATTCAACTGCTTTTACTAAAGCATTTACATCTCTTTTAGACATACCAGGAATTTCCATACCTTGTTTATTCCACATGTACACTCTAATAGCTTGGGATTTAGTATATGGACCTACTCCTATCTCGTCCATTAAAGGATTAGTCAAGCCTTTACTTTTTAAATTAGGAAATTGTTTTTTAAGATTTTCAAAATCTCTAGCAATACCCATAGTAGCTGATATTACTTCTTGTTCAGCTTTGTTATAAGGAGTTATTAAATTATCATCAATAAACTGTCTATGTTTATTACCTTGTTCGCCTTTACCCATAATTGGATATAGTAAACCTAAGAAATCTTCAGCAGAAGAAGTTATAGTAAATTGCTTTCCTATTCTTTTAAGAAATCCTCCATCTTTTTTCTTTCCTTCTAACTTAGCCCTAACATCTGAGTATTTTTTAAAGCTTTCAACTCCAGTTACTTCTTCTATTTGTTTTTCAAAGTCTTTATTTAAATTATTCGCCTTGCTGGACTTAGCTATAACTGTATCTGATTTAACATCTATTGCATCTAACACTTGTCTTACTCCTTCTACGTTAGCAATAGAATCATCAGCAAAATAAAAATCATTATAACCCTCAGCTGTTTTATTTAATACAAAATTTACTTTAGCTTGAGCTGAGCCATCTGCTAATCCTGTAATATTTTCAATAGGTATATCTAATCCTATACTTTTCAAAAATTCTTGTATAGCTGGAGCAGCACTTTGTGGTCTTGCTGTTAACACAAATATATCTCCACTACCAAACTTACCTTGACGTTTTAATGCAAGATCAGCTAACGGTCCTTTTTTAGTTCCTTTAGCTACTTTTTCAAAATTACTAAAATCAAATGAAGCTCCTCCCTCTATTAAAATATCAGCTGTTTTAGCAAATTGAGCTGCAGATATTTCTGTTGTAGTACCATCTCCATTGTTTACTATAACTTTTTCTTTAGTTTTAGCTAGTGTATCATCAAAATCAAATATACTAATACCTTTCGCCTTCCTGTTAGGTTTACTAGCTAGTACTCTTGTTTCTAAAGAGTTTAACATTGTTTGTTTTTGAGCAGTACTTGTACCTTCTTTGTCAAAAATTTGATCACCAAATGTTTTACTGTTTTTAACAACTATATTTGTTTTAGTTCTTTGAGTATTTAAATTATATTTAGCAGTTAACTTTTGTTTTATTGTTCTTGATTTTAATATACCTTTTGCAAACATATCATACAACATGTTATTTTGTTCTTGAATAATGTTTTGATTAACCTTTCCATTAGGCATATTATATTGTGAAGGAGTTAATCCTGCTCCAAAAGACTCAGTAAGAGTTTGAGTTTTACCATCAGCATCCCAAACTAATATAGTATTCATATTAATACCTCCTTTATTAGTATTAACTGATTTTTCAACATATCTCAACCATGTACTAGGATTTAATATCCTATAAAAACTGGTAGGCATATCGTATTTAAGATTTATACCATCATCTGTTTTAACTAATTTATCATCTTGACCTTTAGTTATTTTACCTTGATAATAATCTTTTTCTATATTATTAAAATCTCTATTTATAGTATTTCTTTTAGCCATACCTAAAATCATACTAGCAACTTGATTAGCAGGTAGTGTATGCTCTGCAACCATTTTTCCTTTAAATATTTTACTAAAGAATTTTATAGGAGCTAATGATCTTATTGGATGTCTACTATTACTAGCTTGACTTTCTAACCAAGCGGTCCAACCTGCTAAGTTTTCTGGATTCGCTTTTAAATCTGCAGCTATTACTTTAGCTATATTTTTCAGTACTTTTAATTTATTTATTTGAGCATCTCGCCATACAGGATCTTTTATGTTTTTCCTAAATTCTGACATGCTCCACTTTTTATATTTAAGTTGTTCGTTTTGAGCAATTTTTATAGTACTATATTCGTTTCCGTCTTTATCAGTAATTATTACATCAGCACTTTTCGCCTTTGTTTTATCATAATATGTTTTACCATCTTTTTTAACAACTACTGGTATTCCTTGCTTTTTTAATATAGTAACCATATCAGCGTCTAACGGACCGTTTAAATCATTATTTGCATCTCCTATCTTATTATACATTGAATAAGTTGTAGCACCTGCTATAGTTGCTGCATTATGAAACTCTTTACCTAAATTATGATAAGCAGATATAGTAGTAATACGTCTTCTTTTTTGATCAGCTTTAGATAATGTTTTTCCTTTACCAACTATTAAAGGATTATCTTTATCACCTAAATCTTTTATTTGAGCTCTAGCATCTGCAGATATTTTTTGATAACCTCTTATAGATTCTGATTTAGCTGACTTAACTGTTACTTCATCTAACGATGTATCTTCTTTAGTACGTTGATCTAGCTTCTGTTCTAAACCGTCCATAAATTCATTAGCAGTTAATGGAGATTTTTTAAGGTCTAACACTGTAGTTAACCTATCCATAAATCCTTTATCGTTTCTTAACGTTTGTAATCCTTCTGCTAATATACCTTCGGTTAGCATGCTAAACAAAGACTGTTGTCTTTTCTCTGTTTCTTTATAGTATTCTTTTAATTTTTCTTTATTGAGTTTAGTTATAGAATAAACATCAGGTCTAGAATAAGTTTTCTTTCCATCTTTAACTTTTATCTGATCTATTTTACCTATTTTTTTATAGTTTATTAAACCAGAGTCAATATTACTTTGTCTACCTAGCCTTCTTTTTATTGTTGCAACAGGCATAGCAGCAATTAAACCTTGATTAATTATATTGTCTACAAAAGAATTATATTCCGGTGATCCCCACTTTCCTACTAACTCTCTCATTGTTTGCATTACACTTTTATCTTTTGTACCAGCTATTATACCTTTAGCTACAGACTCAGGATCTGTATTTCTACCTATATTGCCAATTATATCTTTTGCTAAGCCAGTTGCTCTTCCATCAGCATCTACTTCACCTACTAAATCTTTAGCAACATTTTCTGTTATTTCATTTTTAACAGCAGGTATTGAAGAAATATATTTTTTCTTTCTACCAGTATCTTTTCTACTAGCTGAATCAAAATCTTTTTGCTCAGTTGTTTTAGGTGACACACCTTTTTCTTCTAAAGCTTGTGTGCTAACCTGCTTCGCCTTTCTAGCTCCTTCAGCTGCTATTTTTGTACCTATACGTTTTGCTATGTTACCCATATAAGTAGTAGCCTCGCTTAAATCACCTTTAAAGTTTTTTGCAAAACTAGGAAACTCACTGTTTAATAAGCTGTTAACCTCTTTATTTACTTTTGGATCACCAAGGTTAATAGTAACGTTTCGTTCTGCGGCCCATCTTTTTAACGCATCTTTACCAACCTTTTCATATTGTATAAACATTTCGCCTGAGTTATCAGTGTTACCTTCTTGATACTCTTTTACTAATTCACTTAAACTTTTAGCATCAGCTTTTGAAGATTTAACTCGTGGTAAAGTTTTACCATCTTTACTTAGTCTTTCAACAGGACCAGAATCTACAAATAAACTACCATCAGCAGCTTTTTGTATTCTCATAGGTCCTCTACCCATATCAGCTAATACTTGATTAGGTGTAAGAGTTTCATCGGTTTTTCTTTTTACTTTTTTAGGTTTAGATTTTTTCTGTGTTTGCTTAGCGTCTATTATTTCATCTGTAATTAAATCACCTTCAGCTTTTTGAGATAATAATTTTTTCTGAGCCATATTAAGCTCGCCTTTTTCTATAGAGTTGTTGTAGTCTTTTATAAAGTTAAACACGTCTCTACCGTTGTTAAATCTTATTCCTTTTAAACCTACGCTTTGTAAAGTTCTTCTAAAATTATCTCCTAAAGAAGTAAATACATTTTCTTTAAACTTTATATCACCCGCAGCTAAAGCATCAGAAAACAAAGTTAGTTTCTCTTCAGCTGTAAAAGCTTCAGGATCATCTTTATATTGTTCTAAACGTTTATAATACTTACTATCTTCATTAACTTTTAATTTCTTTAATTCAGAATCTAAAGCATTACCCATGTTTATAGCAGTTTCAGGACTATTTTTTACTGTTTCAAACAATAAACCATGTAAAAACTCATGACTTGCTACATTAACCGCTTGATCTTTTAAAGCTTGATCTCTATTTATTATTATTTTTTGCTCACCTGTGTTAGGATCTTGTAATATTGTTCCTTGATTACTAGAAAATTTTGTGTTCCAACCTTTTAATCTTTCGCTTTTTGCAAACTTGTCTGCTTCTTTAGCGTCAGCTACTTCATCTATAGTAATTTTACCTTTAGAATTATCAAATATAATTTTCCTAACATTACCTACGTTTTTATCAAGAGCAAGTTCTACATTAGCATCGTCTACAATTTGTTGTATTTCTTGACCAATAGCATTTTTTCTAGCTATATCATTAGCGCTTATATCTGAATCACCAGTCTTTTTTATTTTTCTTTCTAATCCCGCTTTTTCTACTAATAAATCTACTAATGTAGATTTTGTATCACCTGTTATAGTTTTAGGAATTTTTATACTTGCGGCTCTAATATCAGCTACTGCTAATTTTTGCTCAGCTTTTTGATCTGCAGTTAGTGATTTGTCTTTATCTATATTATTTGTTAACTCTTCAAAATAACTATCAGCTGCTAAGAAGGTCGAAGAGTCTGGAGACATGTCTATATTTTTAGCTATTTTATTAGCATTAGCAAAATAATTTCCTGAAACATCTCCACTTACACCAGCTAAACCAAATAAATGACCCATTTGATAACCAGCTTTTGCTTCTTGTAACACCTGGTCAAATGAAATGTTTTGAGTAAAAGGACTGTCATATCCAGATCCTAAATTAACAAATGCTTGTTCTAAATAAGATTGGAAACCTTCTGTTATACCTTCTTTTAAACCTTGTCCTTTTAACGTAAGGTATCTAGCACCGTTTTTAATAACAAAATTTGCTAATGTATTTTTAGCAGCTTCCTTCATAAACGGTCTACTAAATATTGCATTTGTAAGTTTACCTCCTAACTTATTAAAAGCCATATCACCTAATAATTCAATACCACCTACAGTTATACCAGCTCCTAATGCTCCACCTTGAGCTTGACGTCCTAAACCTCTTTTCATAGCATCTATATATTCTTGTGCTGTAAAACCACCTTCACCATATTCAGCTATCATTCTATTTTCTAATGACTCCATAAACGCACTACCATAAGCTTGAGCACCTGCCGTTATACTACTTAGCGCAATAGCACCTTTTCCACCTAGTATTAATGCTGGATTACCAGTAACTAGTCCAGCTCCATAAAGACCGTAACCTATTGCTTTAGGAACAAATTGGGGAGCTTGATCTACAACTAATGCCATTGAATTTAATACGTCTTCTAAACTATTAAAACTTCCACCTTCAACTTGTCTAAACTTTGCTAGTTCTTCTTGATACGCTATTTTTTGCTCAACATCTTCTAAAACTCTTTCTTCTGAATTAGCTAATCTTTCTTCTTTTCTTTCTAAATAATCACCTATTGTATCACCATCTGTCCATATCCAATCATTCATTCTTAAATGAGAATCTAAATTAGCAGCGCCTTTGTTTAATATTTTTCTAGCTTCACCTAACGTAGTGTTTTTAGTTATTAAACCATTGTCTAAACCAAATTTAATTTCTTCTACAACATTAGATCTTCTTTCTAAAGTACCACTTAAGTTATTAATAGCAACTTCTATGTTATTAAACATATTAGCTATATTAGTATCAGCTTTATAACCAGCTTCTAATATATTCATAGTACCTCTGGTCCATTGATCACCTAAACTATCTCCTGTTGCGTCAGCTAATTGAGAATCTATCCATGCTAACTCTGATGTACCACTTCTAGCAAGATCAGTATATAACTCTGAACCTGCTGCTGAAGCAGCTATTCCATAGTCTTGAAAAATTTTATTAGCCTCAGTATTATCACCTAATGCTTTATTGTAAGATTCACTATACCAGTTTTGAAATTCTTCTTGAGCAAGTTGTAATCCTTTTTCTGTTGTAGTATCGTACTTTTTTCCTAATTCTATATATTTATCTTTAGTTAAAGAAGCTAAGTTGTTTTTAATTTCTTTATCAATTTGTTGAAATCTAGGATCTGCAAAAGTTGCTTCGTTTACTACATTTGCAAAAACCTCATCAGCAACTTCATCACCAGTTAATTCAGGAAATAAAGATTTCATATATTTTAAAGCCTCAGGATTAACTGTTGTTAGTTGCGCTAACTCTCCACTTGGCATTAATTCTTTTCCACTTTGGTGGTTTTCTAGTTTTTGTTCTAGTTCAGCTCTTGCTTGGTGATCATAAAACACTTGTGACTTTTCATAACCTAATTTACCGTATTTACTACCAACACTTCCTCCTTCTAAAACACCTTCTTTATATGTTTTAGCAGCCATTGTTGGACCTTGAAGTACTCCCATTTCATTATTACTAGCCTCATAGTTTTTAATCATATTATTAAGAAACTTGTTTCTTTGTTTCTTATAATAATCAGTACCATCGTCTTGATTGTATTCTTCAAAATAAGCTTCAAAATTTTGAGGTTTTTTCATACCTCCATTTTCAGCTATTTGTTTTAAAATATCTTTATTTTGTTGCCAACCTTCTACACCTAAATTTCTTACATTAAGTCTTATATCTTCTAGACTTCTTATATTTTTAAAATTAGTTTTAAGTTTTCTTTCTAAATCACTTTCTTTAGTATACTCACCGTCTTCTATTCTTCTTTTTTGTGCATTTAAATCTACATATTTTTCATCTATTTTTGCAAGTTCTTGATTTCTATAAAATGAAGCTGCTTTTTGATTATCAAAATTTAAAATATTAGGAAAGTTGTTTGATAATTCTTTAATTTTATTTTCTGTTGCTTCTGCGTTTACACTACCTATTTGATTTGGTTGTACTAAACCAGAGTCTACATCTGCTTGAGTATATAATACAGGATTTTCTTTTAGTTTGTTTATTTGAGAAACAATATTGTTACTATTATTACTCCAATTTTTAGCAGCATTTTTATTGTTAATAGCTGATTCATTTACACTTTCACCAAATATAGTAACATCTTCTTGATTCTGTTCGCCTACTAAACCATTTTTCCATGTGTTAAAATCTTGATCTATCCAACCTTGTCCTTTACCAAACTCATATAATTTGTTTTGGTAAGCTTTGTTTTTACTTAAACCTTCTAACCAAACTTCTAAATCTTCATCTACTTGTCCTGATGATTTAAAGTAATCGTATATTCCTTTTGCGGCAACTCTATCACCTGCAAACTGAAACGTTGGTTGATTAGTATCTTTTGTTGTTAATCCTAACATATTATTTTATTTTATCCTCCAGTATTCCAAGAACCTGCGCCTGGATTTGTAAAACTTGTATTGGTATTAGTATTAGTATTTAAAGCTGCTAAAGCTTTTTGTGTATAAGTTAATTGACCATCAATACCTGGTGCTGCCATTTGTGGCATAAATCTTTTCTTAAAACTATTTTTAATTTTACTTGTATACATAGCCGCAAACAAAGTTCTTTTTTCATCACTTAAAGGTAGATCATCATAGCTCCATGGTTCTTGCACTAGTTTAGAAAATTTACTTTCACCCCAAGCTTGTTTAACAACATCAGCCTCTGCATCAGGTAAACCTAAAGCAGCTCTAGCTAAATCTTCATCGTAAGTTTTAGCTCCAGCAGACAATCTAACATTCCATAAACCGATCATATCAGACGGATCTTCTTGCATTGTTTCTAATTGAGTATCTAAATAAAGTTTTAATTTATTATTAAACTTGTCTTCGTCCCATTTTAGCATGTTCTGTTGATACATACCGTCTTTACTAACTATTGTTTCATATTCTGGTTTACCATCAGGTCCCATTACTAGGTAATCTTCGCCTAACATAGCTGTTGGTAATAGTTTACCTTGATCATCTAACATATCTTCTCCAAAAATACCAGAGTCACTTAATAATTCATTTTCTAATTCTGTCATATTAAGAACAGTATGTATTAACTCACCTCCAGCATCAAGCGTACTACCTAAAGTATTATTGTTTATAGAAAGTTTACCATCTTTAAAACCAGGTCCTTCAAAAACCATTTCAATAGTACCATCATCATTTCTAAGCATGTCTACTTTATAACCATCTTTACTGGTAAAACCAGGCTCACCATTAAATATTTTAGAAGCTAATGTGTAATCACTTTCTTGATTTTTATCATAATCTCTTCCACCTATTTTAGAAAACTCAGCATTTATATCACCAATAAAATCTGCAGTAGCTTCAGGGTACATTTCTAAAGTTTGCATTTGAGCCATTTCTGTAGCGCAATTATCAGATTCACAATCACCACTATTAATCTTCATGGCTAAATCAGCATATTCTTTACCTGTACCTGCAAAAAACTTTTTAGTTATACTTTCAGCATTTGGATTATCATATTGATTTTTTTCCCACCACTTCTTATTAAAAGCCATGTTTTGAGCTCTTCCAAATCTCAATAAATCTTCGTTTGCTTTTTCGTTTTCTTTAAGTTGTTTTAGTCTTTCTTCTTCAGCTGTTCGAGCTCTTTCTTTTCCTGCTACTACAGAAGAAGAAATATCATCTTGCAATCGTTGAAAAGCAGGTGCGTTAGATACGTAAGTATATTTAGGACTAGTATATGCCATTTTTTAAATTTTTATTAACCTCCAAATATTTTAGCTATTCCACCTGCCATACCCGTTAAAGCAGACGTAGAATCTGATCCTGCTTGCGCAGCCATCATTCTAGCATTATCAAGTTCAGCAGCTGTTCTATCTATTTGTTGTTGTTCTCTATTTTCTCTTTGAGTATACATAAATGACTGACCTTGAGCTCTAGCTTGTTGTACTTTACCTGCTTCAGACATTTGTATACCTTCAATTCTTTGTTGCTCTGCTATTTGTCTTTGTTCTAAATTAGCTTCACCTTCAGCTCTAAGTTTTTCATTAGCAACTTCTTGCTGTTCAATACTAGCAGCAACTTCTTTTTTACCTTGTAAAGCAGCTTGAGCTAAAGCAGTAGCTCCACCAGCTCCAGAACCAGTAGCCATTAACGTGTCTAATGTATTAGCTAAACTAATGTCAGCTTGTTCTATTTGCATTTCAGCTGCTTGAGTTGCAACAGATAAATTAGCAAATTGATTAGTCATTAGATCTGATCTATCAGTAGCCATACTAGACAGGTCTGTTATACCAGCATACGGATCTATTATAGCTTGTCTATTAGCTTCTAAATTACTAAGCTTATTTTGTAACCTATTAGCTTCTTTTTGCGCTCTACGTCTAGCTCTTCTAGCTTGACCAGCACCTAAAAAACCACCTATAAGACTAGCACCTAATCCTAATACCGCGCCTGGTCCACCCATACCTTTTATGAATTTACCGACTCCTGTAGAAACATCAATCATAATTATTTATTTATATATTCTGTACTAACAGCAAAAAGTGATTTAAGACCTCCGTTGTTAGTTGTATTATCTGTTTTCATTGTTACTGTAGTAAAATACCCTTTAATACCAGTAGTTTGATTTCCCCATATAACTTCACCTGCCATAGGAGTAGCTGTATTATTTGGTATTACTGCGTAATATTTATTTTGTTTTCTATCAAACCCTGCTCGATAGTTTATGTTGTTTTCTGTATATAAACCTTCGTCATAGCTATATATTTTACTATAAGCTGCATTTGTAGCTTGATCAAAGTTGCTTAACCAGTTACCAGAAGGAGTTACAGAAGGATCTTGTCCTGTAGAATCTGATGTTAATGCTGAAACTTCCCAACCATTACTACCTTCATAGTTTATAGTTTTAAATGTTTTTATAAAATTTGGCTGTGGATTAAAAACAAATTGTATTAATGAAGGTGTTTTTGTTCCATAAAAATTATTTCTATCTTGATTAGTGTAATGAGTATATAGTTTAGAAACTGTACTCGTCATTTTTGTAGAATAAAATTTACCTCTACAGCTAAACATAGTTTCTGGTTTGTAAGTAAAGAAACTTGTCCAACCAGCATTTCTTTCATCAAATGTTAAAGTTTTATAAGTACCATTATCAAATCTTCCTGTAGGTTGTAAAGATATAACATAGTTTTGATTATAAACATCGTAAGAACCTACAGCAGCACCGTTAACACCTAAAGCAGATAGTTGATCTCTAAAGAAATCCATCATACCAGCATTAGATATTTCTACTATTTGAGTTCCTTGTATTTTTAATACCGCGTTTCTATCTTTATCAATAAAATATTTATTGTAACCGTATGTAGCAAATGACTCTGGGTTTGTACCTATACCCCAATTACCTAACACAGGTGTTATTTGTCCTATAACTATTTTACCAGTTGTAGTTAAACCTACACCTTCTGCTGTAAATATTGCATCTTTATCTATTAAAGCTACATTTACTTTTCGCTCTTGAAATATAGTTAAGTTAGTATCTTCAGCAAATAACTTTTGTATACTTCCACCTATAGGATCTACGCTTCTAGTTATTTCTTCCCCAACACTAAATACATTAGTGTCATTTACACCGGTTCTAGAATTAAATATACCAGAATATATTAAACTATTTTTACGATGCTGTTGACTATCGTTGTCTTCAACTATATATGCTTTAACACCCAGATCAACTGTTGTGTTATTATAACCCCCTCGTATTCTAGATTCTTCTATATACCAGTCATAATCTGTGTTAGAAGATATTGGCGTAGACCAACCATTACCTCCTGTTGCTCTAGCTCCTTGAAAACTTTCACTACCTGTATTGTTTATTTCTGGAACGTAAGGTATACCTTTTGCAGTACTACTAGCAACTCCATCACCGTATATTCTCTTTAAATAAAAGGAATTAAAATAGTTTACATTTACTGTTAGAGCCATTTATTATATTATTACTTGTTTTTTTAACTAATTACTAAGGAGTACATGGTCCGCTGCTACCACAATAACCTGCTGCTTGATTATTTCTACACATACCATCTTTAAATTGTACCTTTACTGATGCGTAAGCTGCTCTGTCACCTGTTAAAGAGCTAGTTATTAATCTATACTCTCCTAGTTGATCAAACTTATATCTATAAGTAGTTGTGTTTACATTACTATTAACTACTACAGCTAGGTTTTGAGGGTTACTAGTTGCTGTTTGAGTATTAAAATTACTTTCGACTACACTAGCTATTTGAGCCCAACTACTTCTACTATTTGCATTGTTTGTATTAGGTGGTGTAAACGTTCTGTGTTGTATTATAAACGTTGTATTAGCATCACCTACAGGACCAGCGGAAGAAGTCATTGTTATTTCTATTTCTATAGTACCTTGGAATAACCAAGCTTTACATGAATTACCTCCACCTGTAGCTTGATATTCTTTTTGTGCATTGTATATTAAACTAGGTGTAGAAGATAAACTATTACTTGGAGCTGTATAACTATTTGTTACATCTCCCCATATCCATTCACCTGAGTTACCGGCACCAGCTAAACTAGCATTTCCTTGTCTACCACTAGCAATAGCTCTAGGAGCAAATGGAGTTCCTACGTTTACTGTAATATTTTGACTAGCACTTAAAGTACCTGTGGCTTCGTTAGCATCTTTTACTGTTGCCGCAAACGTGTAAGCTGTTTCATCTACTAATCCCGATGCTGTTATTTGACCAGTAGTAGAATCAATAGCAAAGGTTGCATTAGAACTAGGATTAGAGACTACTGCTCCAATACTCCAAGCTAACTGTTTATATCTATTTTGAGTACCATCAACTACAGTTGTATCAGCACTTCCATTTAAACCAAACAATTGTATAACATTTGGTCCATCAGTACTATCCATAGATACTGTAAAGTTTTGTTGAGTTCTAGCAGAGTTACTATATATACTAGGAGCCGCGTTAGTTAATGATAATGTTATAGCATTGTTTAATGAATCAGTATATGTTTCACTACCTTGAACCCATGTTGTATTTAAACTTATTATATAAACATCTGTAGATGTAGATGTGTCGCCATACCAAAATTTCTTTTTTGCTCTTATTTTATATTGACCAGCTGTACCTGTTTGTTGTATATCAAAGTAATCACCTATAGGAGTTAAAGCTTGACTAGGATTTGATTGTCTAACTACTTTTGATATAGTAGGTGTTAAACCTGTGTAACTGTTTATTTGAGCACCTGTTCCATTTACAAAATAAAAATCATCTCCAACTTGACCGTCAACTCCTATTGTTTCTGAAAAAGTACCTACATTGTCTGTAATAGCTACAATACCATTATAGTTTGTTTCTATCATAGAGTTTAATTGTTCTAGTTTACCACAAAGAGTAGTTTCCCAAAATATATCTAATAAAGAAAATACCGGTTTAGTCTCAGCAACTGATAATATTGGTTGCATTGTCCTAACACCGT
>Ga0099849_1001077_pt1 | contig 12748 bp, 2 predicted proteins | sample CB_VirMetaG_4_FD_78177 | JGI IMG/M metagenome (GOLD analysis project Ga0099849, IMG submission 78177) | Freshwater to marine saline gradient viral communities from Chesapeake Bay - CB_1508_1M Viral MetaG | ecosystem: Environmental > Aquatic > Marine > Coastal | place: USA: Chesapeake Bay... | reverse complement strand
GCTAAAGACTCTATATCAGATATACAAATTGGTAGTAAAGTTGCAGCTACCCTTAACATGTTTGGTGTTACTCCACAAACAGTGCAAAAATGGTTGGGTATTGATGAGTGTGGGTGTAAAAAAAGACAGAAATTTCTGAATGGAGTCCTGTCTTTTATAAAACCATCTGAAAAAGAAGAAGATTAGAATACAAACCAGCCTGTTCCAATAGCGACAAATTCAGCAGCTTCATACTGGTTATTTATAACATAAGATAATTGACCGTCTATTAGTTGTGAAGATGAACCAGTAATAGTAACCGTATTTGATGTTCCATCTACTTTCTTAATATAATATTTTTTACCCGGAATACGACATCCGGTAGCATCTGGTAATGTTAATACAATATTATTACTAGTAGCGTCTGCTTTCGTATAATCAAAAAATAAAATATCAGCATCAGTAGTTATTTCTTTAGAAGAATCACAATTATAATCTACAATAGAAAATAAACCATATTGTGCATCAAATTCAATATTAACATCTGCTCCAGATGGCAAATGAGCACAAATGCCATTATTCATTACTAATGCATATTTATAATTGTCTCTATCTCCAGATGGAGTACAGTTAGGATCATCTGTATATCCGAAACCTATACAAGATGTAACTAATCCAGTACCAGTAGTTGATGCATATGGACCACTAAACACAGTTTCATAACCATCATATAGTTCTACCATACCCCAACCAGTGGACTGTGCCCCATAACAAGTAAGATCCGTTTGTAATCTGCCTCTTAAAATTTTGGTAGAATATGTATTAAATTCTGTAGTTCCAGCAGCTATACCACTAAATGAAGCTGCATTGCCAACTGTAAAGTTAATAATAGGAGTATCACCACCATCACCTGCTGGAGGAAAACTATCATTACCACCACCTTGACCATTACCATCACAATCAGTAGGGGGTACATCATTACATGTTGGCTGAATACAAAGACCAGCAGCAATTTTTCCTTCAAAACCACCAGGGCAATTATTACAATTTCCGGGTGGATTACAATCACAGCCAGCAGATGTAGGGCATTCCCCTAATTTAACCCATTGTCCATTTTGACATTCCCAAAAACAAGCACCTTGACCATTACACCTAAAACATTCTGTTTTATTATGACTATAAACACCATTACTAATATAGGTGCTACCATTAGATACCTGTAAGTTATAAACGATTGTTTCTTCTTGTAATAAAAGAATATCCTTAATAACTTTATTTTCTTTTTCTCCTAATAGAATATCACCTATTTTTAATTCACTGACCCTAGTATATTGGTCTTCATCTGATAAATCTATAGTTTTTCCAACAACTGCTAATGGATGATATTCCGTAGCAGTAATCGTTGTATTATCGTTTAAAGTAATTTTATAGACTATTTCAACTTGATTGACATAAAGACTTTCAACTTCACCTATTCCAAGATGAGTATTAACTAAATCACCAGCAACTAATGAATCAATTCTAATTTGACCATCTGGAGTATCAATTAATGTTTCACCAACTAAACACACAGGTGGAGTTGGTGGAATGCTTGGGGTAGTAGTCCCACAACAATATTGAATAGGAAACCATGTACCATATCTTTTACTATAAAAAGCAATAATACTTTGAGCAGGTATTGCATCTTCAAATGGATTAATAACTGTTACATCAGTATAGATAGGTAATCCTTCAGCATCATACATGTCGGTATAGTTTCTAATGAATCCATCACCACTTCCATAACTACCAATACCAGTTTCTAAATCTACAAATGCAAATTCATAAGCATTAGGAATTGTCCATACACTTCTTTGTCTATCCCATCTTAAATCAATGGGACCAGCAGGCCAAGTTTCGGGCTGTTGTAACCATCCAGAATAAAATTCATCTGTTAATAAGTTATAATCTTTTCGATGCTGACCAGAGAATGGAGAACCAGATGTCCAATAACTTTGGTCAAGCCAACCAGTAGGTGAAGAAGATTCCCCCTGATTAATCTCCATATCCCATTGTCCAGAAAACACACCAGTTTCATTAGAGTTAGGAATAGGTTTACCTTGTAAATCATATCCCCATCCATGAACCATAATAGGTCCACGCATTGCCATAAATCTATAATCCTCAGTATATCCTACTTGTAATCCAGTAGATAATAAACTAAGATATCCAGCATTTTGACGTATGATTGCCTCACCACTACTTCTAGAAACCACTTCAATATCATGACCAAAAGTGCCACTAAGAGGTTCGTCCCCACGCCCTCTATTTACCAAATCACTACCGGGATTAGCTAAGAAATTTAAAAATTCTGCATTAATTATAGGTCTTGGAAAAAAGCTACTGGATACACCACCATTTAATGGACCCATAGGTTCAGCAGAATTCTGTTGATCTGGAACCCTAGCATAACTTGGAGGTTTTAAAATACCACTATTTATTGGAGGGATTCTATAATAAGGATTAGGATTAATGCGTAATGGTGACAATGGTGGCAATTCAGATTGAAATCCGCTAATAGAAAAGGGATCTAGATTAACATAAAAATTACCAGTATCATTAACTATTGGTAAAGTAGGTCCAAGACCACTACCATTATTCTGAGCATTTATCTCATTAAAAGCACCTAAACTTGCCCTATTTCTTATTGGCCTAATAAGACCATCCATACTCATCATAGCAGTATTTTCATAATTTTTTAATTGGTCTACTTGACTTAAAGTATGAGTGGCTACTTCTTTTCTAGCAGCATTACCAGCAAACCAATTTTTAGCACCTACGCTAGGATCAGATGGAGGACCAGCAGGACTATTATCAGGTAAATATTGACCAATAAATAATGAAGATGGACTTTTTTCTGCAAAAGTATCTCCGGGTTTAAATATAAGTTGAGAATCACCAGTAGCACTTTTTGTTGCTACAAATTTTCCTTTAGGTGCTGTTTTTTTAGATTCAGCAATTGCTTCTCTTCTTTGTTTAAATTTGTTTAAACCTTGATCTTTAATAGTTTGATAATTATTCTTTGTAAATCTATTTTTAAATGGGGTATAGGCACTTAAAGTATAAGTAGTTTGAATACCATTAGAACCAACACTGATAGACATATCTGTGATTTGAGTTAATGGTTGTCCAGAAGGATATGTAGGTAAATAATAGAAATACTTATTTTCTCCATTATTTGTTGTATAATAAGTACTTATCAATTGTCTGGGTATTCCTCTTTCCGAATTTGGCTCATTACCATTATTGATATAACTGGGTCTTTCATATAATGAAGTGCCAAGTTGTTTTTGTGGATATCCAGCAACAGTTACAGAACCTCGTTCTGCATTTTGCATTTTCATAATAAGATTATTAATCTTTGCCTGCATACCTTGATAAAGATATAATGTTCCACCAAATTCCCAAGGAACAGCACTTTCATCTTGTTCGGTATGAATTTTACCCTGTATTAAATTTGATAGAATAGGATTAGTTTCATCTGTATATCCTTGATTATACCAAGGACCATAAGTTCTTGTATTACTCTTGATAGGTATAACTGCGTTACAAGGCAATGCAAAAGGAAATCTACCAGCAGAAACAGCAGTACTTTTAAGTATAGAATCTACATAATTCCCAACAATATTTTTAAAATGAGGTTGATCTTTTTCAGTTGGTTGTAAATGTTTTTCTCCATCTTTACTAAAAGTCCAATCATTAAAAAAAGAACCTAATCTAAAATTATTTCCAAAATTATTAAATACCTCATCAGGCATACCAAAAAATGGAAAATCAGGAACATATGTAGTTTCAAATCCATCAAAAATATTTGGCCCTTTCTGGGTCAGTCGATATCCAATAGATGGGGCTAAAAATACTCCATCATTTAATCTCACAATTCCACATACAACAGGAATACCTGTTCCTATACATACATCAGAAGCATCAACGGTTGGAATTGATTTATTAAACACCGTCCATAATTCATCAATTGCTCCTTCAACATAAATAGGTGTAAAAGGAACAAATCCAAGTGTAGAAAAACCAAATGGAGTTGGTCTATATGCATTATCGCCTAAATTTCCAGGGGCAAAATAATTTGGTGGTCCAACTGCCTTAAATTCATCTGGAGTCGAAAATCCTTCATTTGCAGTCACTCTATCTACAACAGCATTATAATTTTCTTGAACTTTACCATAACTTAAATAAGGATCGAATTTCATAATTGCTGGCAATTTTCCCTGATCATCAACAAAGAAATCTGTTTCCTCTGGATGCTTAAGACCCATAATCCCAGTAGTCCCACCACTAATGCAGTTAGGATATTGCGTAGGATCTCCAAATTCTGGAGCAGTTTCTTCACCACATCCATAACTCCAAAAAGTATCAACCCAAGCACCATCTGTAGAAGGTTGATCACTAAAAATGACCTCTTTAGTATCTGGATCTATATAAAAACATAAACCAGGGATTTGTATGCTAAATGCTTTTCCATAATATTCTGATGCTATTTTGTTTAAATATTCATAAACAGTTTTTAAATCTTGAAATAATATATCAAGATTTCTTTCTGCAAAACTAGCATTAGTTCCCATCTTCCGATATTTTAATTGGATATCTTCAAAACCGGGAGTATTATCTAAGACTCCGGGTTTTCTGCTTAAAAGTTTAGTTAATATTGGATAAGGTCTACCATCCACTGGAGGGAACAATTCTTTTATAGTATCACTAAAAAATCTTTGCAGTTTAGTTGATCTTATTTTATCTTTATTTTCTAAAGCAGGAACTCCTAATGTTGCGGAACCATCTACAAGAGGAGTTAATAAATACACTAAGAAAAATTGCAACCACGATTCAAAATCTCCAAGAGCAGCAGCTAATAAAGATTCAGGATCTCCTTCTATTCCATTAAAATTTACATCAAGATCAACATATATATTTAATGGTAAAAGATTATAATCTATATTAAAGAACCATTGATTTAAAAATAATTCTCCACTATCTGGGCATGAAGTATCCCTGTTGCCATTTTTAAATATAGAATTCGTAGGGTCTGTTCCCCAGAATACAGGAATAGGCTCTAAATACTTAGTATCGCTAACCCCTATTCCAGTCAAAAGAGAATTTTTAACATCAGGCTGATAACCAAAAAATGGATAGATAAGTCCACTACTACCCTGTTGAGCATTATCCTCTTGATAAACCTGAAATAAATCTTGTCTTTGACCACCTATAATATAAGCTGAATTAGTTTCTTGTACAAGCTCTTGACCTACAGAAGAATCAATTAATATACCACTACTTTCTGCCATAGATATAAAATTATTAATGCTTCCAAGAGTCACACTATCAGGAACATCTATTCTAGGAACTGCTCTTAACTTAATCACATTTGTAACAGGACCATAACTACCAGTTTTTGTATTAGTAGAAGTAGAATAACCATTTGCTATTGTTGGTAAAAGATGGATTATGTAATCCATACCTCCATCTTCTGCTACTTGGTTAATTAAATCTTGTATAGTCATAACAGAAGCATTAATTCTATATTGTTGGTTAGATTGATCTAATGCTGACTGTACATTTCCACCACCACCGGGATTGCCAGGACCACCATCACTAACTTGATCTATATCTCCAGGCAATTCACTGATATCTAATATATACTGATCTGTTGGAATACTTCCATAAGTACCAACACCAGCTATATATTTTAAAGTTCCGGGTGAACTACTAAAATTTAAATTTTGATCTGATATAATATCCCCATTATATTGACCACCACATAATATTTGCAATCCTTGCTTAATTAATTTCCAAGGAACACCAGCACTTGTTTTTTGAGCACCCCCATAGCCGTTACCAGGACTACCAAAACCGGGACCAAAAGGATCATCGCCACTAACATAGATACTATTATTTGAGATACTAGGACATACATATCCCAGTTCTGATTCTAAGTAACCATAAACATTAATTAAATTTAAAACATTTTGAGGATAATTAGGATTACCTAACACATTCATAGGTTGAGTATAAGAATCAAGAATAACACTAGAACCTCCCAATAAAAGATTGGGAGATACCATATTAACAGTAACAATATTTAACCCATCAGCACCATCTTGAATATTATAGGATTGAATAATACCAGCGAATTCAAAACCATCAAATATAATATTAGAGCCATCTTTTATTTCACCAATTTTGAAGATAGCAGAAGAGCCAAGTGGTGCATAGTTAAAGCCCGGATCTCCATTAAATGTACTAGAAGTCCAATTAAAATTGGTATCAAAATATTCCCTATTACCAACACAATTATCTTCAACTAATGTAACTGTCAAGGTTGAATTCTGATCATTCCAACCTGCTTGACATGAAAAATCTCTAACACTTAATCCTAAGAATAATGTTTGCTGTAATGGTCCGAATATATTAGCTGGAATACAGTTATTTTGAACAGCCATATTATGAGCATCCTCCTACCGTCCAAGATTTATTAAAGGTAAATCTACCTTCTTTAGGGGTCCATGTTTTATTCTCACTATTAACAAATACTTGTGCATAAGTACCAGTTAAAGAACTTTCATACCCAGAAACAAAAGCGTCGTAACCTGTTGGTGCGATAACCGTATATAAACCATTAGTTAAACAATTTGTATCTGGTGGTAAAATTGCTTCAATACTAATTTCTCTTGTTCTTTGACCAATGGTATTTATATCTTGATAAAGCGGGCCTGCTGCTCTCCCTAGAATTGTAATGTTAGAAAACACATCATTAGGATTACCCTCAGTTATATTGATTATTTCAGATTTTGCAGTAGGAACACAGTTATAAGGTCTATCATTAAAAGTATAATTATATGTTACACTTCCACCATTAGTATTATATCCAATAGAATAGTTTAATGGATTAATATTTAATGACATATTATTACCACTACTATCAATATTTCCATTATAAATTGTTGCTGCTCTAGAATAAATATCTCCAGATATAGCTTTAAAATAATCAAAAGCATTTTGAATTTTTGGAACACCTGTAGCAGCAGTATCGTATCCTATACTAGCTAAACCTTGAATGGTCCCATTAACTGTTACAGATTTTAGATAACTATCAACACTATCATCTAAACTTACATCAAAGTCTTCTAAAGCACCACTTTCACAAGCAGTCCAAGTATCATTAATAGAAATACTACCATCATGAACATTCTTATTAAATGTTCTAAAATGATTATAGTATCCAAGATCAGCAGGAACAGCAAATAATCCAAATGATCCAGTCTCTGGAGTTGATACAGCAAGCTCATTACGAACATAATCTATAGCTCTTTGCCAACCAGTAACATCAAGTTCGCTAGACTGACAAATAAAAGGAGCAGAGACATTAATACTATGACTAATAGTAAATGCTGGTTGAATAGTGACACTTCTTGCATCGCTATTAAATACATTTTGAGTACTAACTGTTCCACCAATTCTTTCATCTAAAAATTCAATACTCCATTCTTCACTAATAGAAGATATCCCACTGGGTTGATTTAAATACTCATCGCCACTAATATTTATCATTTGTAATGTAACAGAATAAGCAGCAGTATTAACAAATAAATCACTATCTGTTCTAGGATTAACATTAAAGTTGGTAACTTTGGCTAATCCACTTACAACATTATCACCATCACAAGAGATAACAAAATCTTGGCAACCAGTGCATTTAAATAATTCTATAAGTTCATTAATACCACTAGTAACAGGACCAAATCCATATGTGCCAGTTGGGAAAATTAATCCCTCTAATTGTATTTCAACTGGCGTACTTAGACATATATTAGTCCCCGGAGTTCTTTCCATACTTGTTGAATAGGTATATGAAGGAACTGGACTAAAATTGTACGAACCATATGTCATTGTCACTGAAGTTGCCATTATTCATATTTCCTTTTTAAGATAAATTTCTCGGAGATAAACCGTCACCTTGATCTGGAGCACCTTGATATTGATTATTTGGAAACATACCATTTGTTGCATTTTGAATATAAGTATTCATACTACTAAATCCATCAGCTAAAGATTGTAAAGGATTTAAACCATTAACTTCAACAGGATTCATATTATGAGAAATATTTGTTGGCATAGTATTAGATGCAGTTAACATATTATTTGAACTTTCATGCATTGAATTAGAGGCTGCTTGAATAGCTTCTGTGAACTCAGGGGCGGCTACACCAAATATATTTTCAAGTTGTGCAACCATATCCTGTAATGCATCTGTATTGATACTTTGGGGTGAAGGTCCAGAAGAATTTAATATTTGCTCATTGGTAGGGATAAAATTGCTATTAGCTGATAAAGCAGCTACGTCAATATTGTTTAATGGCCCTACAAAAGGATTATTTTGTTGTAATACTTCTGTGGCACTTTGAAGAGGAGTAATAGTTCCTCCAGCAACCCCTCTACCACCGGAAGTAGCACCTGTACTTCCTACAATACCCGGGTCACCAGCACCACCAGCAGCACCATCAACACCAACTATACCAGCAGCACCAGCAGTACCAGCAGTAGCAGGAATAGCTTGTTCAATTACTGCATTCTGTTCTTGAGTAGCTTGATTCTGTGATGCCAACAATTGATTCAGATTATTAGTCTCCTCTTTCACTAGTTGATCTAATTTTTCTCTAGTTATACCTAATTGTTCTGCCTGTGCTACTAATAAAGCACGTTGTTGAGCAGCAATAATATTTTGAACTGCTAATTGATTTCTTTGAATTTCAACCGCTTCTTTTTGTAGGTCTTCTAACCCAGGAGCTTCAATATCAGTAGCTAATTGTTCTAAGAAAGCTGCTCTACTTTCATCACCACCAGCCCTAGCTTGTGCTGCTTGTTCTCTTAGATTATTAACCTGAACTTTGTCAAAGATTTGATCTGTAGTAAGTCCTTCAGCTTCTGCTCCAAGTTGAGATCTTGCTTGAACTGCAAAGATACGCTTAAATTCTGGATCTTGTCTAGCTTGTAAAAAAGCCTGTTGTTGTGCGTCTTTACTAGCACCGGGACCAATTGCTGCCTGTGCTACCCTTCTACTTTCTTCAATTTTAGCTTGTGTGGCAATATCTCCTGTCAAGCTTGCCTCAACAATCTTGCCTCCTAACTCTCTTCCTTCTGCTCTTCTTTGGATGAGTTTTTGTGCTTCGGATTGAACAGCAGCTAATTGTCTTGTATCATTAGCAAGTAAATTTAATGCTTCACTTGCATTCCTTGTTCGCTGTGCTGCATCTGCTGATGCATTCTTAAATTCTTCAGCACCAATAGTACCAGCCTGAAATTGTTTAGCCAACTCTTCTTGTTCTTTCCTAGATGCGTTTTGAGCAGCAGCAATTTGTGTAGCGTCTAATCCACCAAATCCCAAAGTCGCTAAATCTTCCTGTTGTCGAGTTTGAGCAAGTGCTCTTTGATCTCTTGTATCTACCTTTTCAGGATCAATTTGAAAATCTTCAATAGCTCTTTCTCTTTTAAGTCTTTCTTGTGCAGTCTCAAGATCTAATTGCAAAATTTGTTGCTGTACCTGTGCCTCTTTAAGAGCAACTTCTTGTAGTTTATCAAATGCATCACTTAATGCTTGAGATGTTTCTTGCACCTTAGCAAAAGCTTCTCCAAAAATTTCCTCTACTTTACCTTCTTCAATAGCTTTTTTCAATTGATCTAGTGGGATATCTGAACCATTACCTAGCTGTCTACCAAAAGCTTCTAAAGATTTAACTACTCCATCTTTTAATGGACCTTCTGGTAATTCAAAACCAAGATCACTTTCAATTTGATCAACTAATGCATCTTGAACTTCCTGTAGACTTGCTGTACCAGTTAGAGCATCTTTACCTTCTGATAAAGAAGTAAAAGCTTTTTTACCAATTTCATCAGCATTTGTAATAACTGCATCAAATTTTTGAATTGCTCCAACATCTTGACCTGTTGCTGCTCCTATAGCACCAATTCTTTCTTGTCTCAAATCACCACCTGCCTTACCAAGACCAAAACCACTTACAGAATTAAGTGCTAATATTTGACCATCAGCAAGTGCTGTGGTTGTTGCATCTAAGTTTTGTAAAGCATTATCGGTTTCAGCTATACCTACTGCCAATCTATTTTGTATATCATTTAAATCTGAAATAAATAAATTTAATGCAGCATTCGCTTCTTGAAGTGCCTTATTCATTAAAGCAGTATTAATAGCAGCAACTGTTGCCGCATCTCCTTGCTTTTGAATACCCTCAACAGCTTGAAGAGCAACTTTACCATCTTCCCCAAATTGTTCTAAAAATCCTGCTGCCTGTTGTATATTTCCAGGCTCTATAGTTCCTTCTCTAATTGCTGTTTGATACTTTTCTAATGCCTCTCCTACGCCCTTAGAATCAGCATTAGATTTTAATTTAGTAACACTTACGCCAAGCTCATTAACAAATTGTTGTTGCCTAGCAATTATTTGTTGTCTAGCTGCTTTTGCTTTTGGATCGTCTGCGGGACCAGCAGCTTGTTTTTTTAATTGTTCATTAACTTTGTCAGCAGTGATTGGACCTTCTATACTACTAACATCAATTTGTCCAGCTTCAATAAGTTTTTGTAGACCTTGATTAAGTGCTTGACCAGCGGCATCAACTTGTGCAGGATCAAGTAATGCATTTAATCTAGCATTTGCTTCTATAGATGTCTTACTAACTTTAATTGCTGCACCTATAGCTTTTTGTTCTGCATCTGCCTTTTCCTGTAAAATTCTCTGCTGTTCTTCAGCATCTGCTTGTGCTGTTTCAGCCGGACCTAATAAATATTGAGCAAGACCCAATGGACTTGCTTCATAAACTACTTGAATTGCTTCTCCAAATTTAGCAGTAGCCTGATTAACTGAATCTGTAACTATTTGAGTTGCCGTACCAAAATCAATACCTGTAATATCTTTAAATGTATCATTAGCAGCTTGGGCAACTTGATTTCCTAAACTTGTAGCACTAGCAACAACAATAGAAGTAGCCTTATTAAATCCAGCAGATATATTCTTACCAATACTCTCAAAATTTAAAACACCAAATTGTTCTTCTACTAATTGCTGTAGTCTTGTCCCTTCAAACGGATTAGCTTTTTTAAATGCTTCATCAATGCTTTTTCCTAAACTACCAAGATCTACATCACCACTCACTACATTTCCAACAGCACTAGTAGTATCTATTATTCTTTTGCCAAGCCTACCACCAGTACTAACTTCAGCAGCACCTTGAATATCTCCTTGTAATAATTTACCAATAGCATTAAACTGATCAGTAAACAAACTAAGTCCAGTTATATCTAATGCACTACCAAGCAAAGTCGTTTGATTTTCAAATTGGTTTTTAAAAGCACCAAATGCTTCGTTAGTGGCATCTCCTTGTTTAATAAAATCATTAATAAAAGCATCATAGTCTGCTAAAGAACCACTCTTTGAAAATGCTTCTAAGCTTTTACCAACTTTTTCTTGACTCTTTTGGATTTTTTTAGCAGCTTCAAATGAAGCTTGTTCAAGTGGACCATTAATAGCACCAGAAATGCTTCCAGCAATTAGACCAATAGCACCACCAATAGCAGCACCAATAGCTGTACCAATACCAGGAATGATAGAGCCAACAGCAGCACCAATACCAGCACCTAAACCAGCACCACCAAGTCCTTCTCTAATAGCACCAGAGGCAGCAGCACCACCAGCACCCTGACCTTCTCTACCTTTGAAACCAGCAACTTCCTCTCTAGCTCCAAAAGCTAATTTATCGAAACCTTCTCCAAGTGCTTTACCAACGAAACTACCTAAAGGAATGGCTATTAATGCTGTGCCTAATGCAGCAGCAACAGGACCACTAATACCAGCAGCTAATACCTTACCAATTTGTGCAGCAGCTTTTGTTCCAAATTGACCAGCAACTTTACCAGCAGCACCACCACCGGGAATTCTACCTAATAGCTTAGAGAATTTATCAAGTCCCGGTATTTTAATTTTATTTTGTAAGCCTCTTAGATTTCCAGCTTGTGTCCTAATACTTCTGTTTCTACCAGCAAGTTCTCTACCAAATTGACTTTTACCAGTTTTCACATCTTTTAAACTAGAAAAAGTTCCTTTACCTACCTTGCCAGCTTTACTTCTATTCTTAAACTTTTGACTATTAGGATCAAATGCATCACCTAAAAACTGCTTTCTAGATGCTCTACTTCTACCTAACTTCTCTTGTGCTTTACCAATTTTACCTGTTAGTGCCGCAGAATCTCCAAATCCAGCTTGCAATCTTTTACCTAAACCACCAAGCTTCTTATTCAGCTCACCAAGTCCACCCTTTAATAAACCCGGAACACCCTTAATGGCTTTACTTAAACCACCAAAACTACCAAGAAGCTGTAATGACTGAATAGCTGCTAGTGCAGATTGAAAAGCCAGTAATGAGGTTGTAACTGAACCAATCACATTAGAAAATGTAAGACCACCCTCTTCAAATAAAGCACTAGTAGAAGTGAATGAGCCTTGTAATAAAAATGCAGTGCTTGTAAGATTACCAAATCCTTGAACAGCTTTTCCAGAAGCATCTTGTAATTTGTCAAAATTAGGAAGTTTGAAATTACCTCCACTAGTAGACTTACCACCAACAGCAAACCTTTGAACTCCAACAGTACCACCTTTATTAAACCCAACAACACCTTGCTTATTCATAGCATTCAAATTGCCATAACCAATTCTTTC
>Ga0099849_1001073_pt1 | contig 12781 bp, 7 predicted proteins | sample CB_VirMetaG_4_FD_78177 | JGI IMG/M metagenome (GOLD analysis project Ga0099849, IMG submission 78177) | Freshwater to marine saline gradient viral communities from Chesapeake Bay - CB_1508_1M Viral MetaG | ecosystem: Environmental > Aquatic > Marine > Coastal | place: USA: Chesapeake Bay... | reverse complement strand
TTACTCATCAGCAGTATAATAATTACGTGTGTTTTCTTGTATTTTTAACTGTATAGCATCCTCTTGAACTGCTCTATTGTCTACTATTAATAAATAGTTCATTCGTATTAGAATTTCATTATCCCTCAATGTCCCTACAGCAGGTGGTAAATTCTCTCTATTGAAAACTTCTACATTTTGAAGTTTTACATTAGGTATCCATCTTTTTACTGCATCTCTAACCTGTTTTTCAACAAATTTCTGAAAACCACCCAAATCTATTTGTTCAAAAGCTAAAGAGATTAAACCTTTATCTAATCCTATATCTGGATTGGATAATCTCTCACCTTTTTTAGTTAATAATAATATTTTTATATTTTCTCTAGTAGCGTCTATAGTTGTTTCATTACCTTCAAAAAAACCTTTTCTATAAGATCTTAGTGGAAATTTTAAATTTATTGTTTTGGGCATTTATATTCTCTAATTTATAAATTGTGTCTTACTTAAGAACTCTCTTGTTTTTGTGGTTAATGTTAAAATATCATCGCCACTCTTTCTAAATTTTTTAAATAAATCAGTTATATTATCAGAAATAAATTGAGTTCTTTGTGTTGTTGTAGGAGATGTTGTTACTCTTTTATTCCCCTCACCACCAATGGTTATTTCGTCAAACTTTATTGTTTTCTTTTTTGTTACTGTTTTTATTCTACCATTTATTAATCTTGGAGGGTTTCTTACTTTTATAGTCTGACCACCAACAAATTTAGTAACCTTCTTTGGACCTACTGGTGTATCAATAGTTTCAGTTATTGGAACACCATTAATATTAATAGTTCTTTCTCCTGCAGGAACTAATCTTGATGGTTGTCTAAAACTTTCTGTAAATGAAATTTCTTTATCTGGTAACTGTATATTAATTTCTGGTAGAACGTGCTTATGATCTAAGAATTCTTCTAAAAATTCACTTGTTGTGTTAACAAATTCATCAATAGAATCTATAAGTTCACTTATTTTTTCATTAAGTTCTGTTTGATATTCTTCTAACTTTTCACCTAATACCTCTCTATATAGTTCTCTCTGAGAATCTTCTGAGTTGGTTATATTATAAATTTCTTCAGCTATATTAGCTATGAAATTCTTAGGTGTAGAGTCTATATTTACAGGAACATTTTGAAAACTTCCATCGGAAAACGGACCTTCTGTTCTAATTTCAACATTTGTTTTCTTTCTAATAGTCCCTATGTCTTTTAATTCACCTCTCATATGAAGAGTTTTAGTTCTTGTTTTGCCAATAGTAGCTATATTATCACTATTTTTATACTTTCTGCTTTCTAATAAACCAAGTTCTAAAACACCCAACCTACGATTACTATTAGGGTCGAAAGAGTGTCTTATAAAAGTTCCACTTCTACCCTGTTGTATTACGTCACCCAAAAAAGCTGGAATAACATATGTATTAAGTGCATTATTAGGTTGTAAAGAGTTTTTTGTTCTATTGAGTTGATCAACAGAAAAATCAAACCCATAACGTAAATTACTGTTAGTATCTCTAGCATAATCTCTTGCTAAATACTTACTAACCTTACTACTATCATTTACTCTGCCAATCCAATATCCACTTGAATTAACAGAAGTATTTTCTCTAATAACTAATATTTCTTCTCCAACCTCTGGTATGCTTATATTATGTATACTCATTAGAGGTTTATACCAACTATATAAAGCTATTGTAGGATCTTCACCAAACGATTGTGAGTCTTCCCCTATAATAGCTGCTTTTATACTATAAGGAGGCTTTCTTAAACTATATAAAGAATCATCACTTATATCTCTATTAACATCTATAACTATAGCTCTTTTTATTATTTCATAATTAGCACTATTAACACCAGAAGATTGTTCAAACAAACTTCTTTGTACTATTTTACCTGTGTTAAATATATCACCTATAGCTTCAGACATTATTTATCTTCTATATTAATGTTTCTTCTTATTAACTCTTTTTTTGTTAATTCTATTTTCTTTTCTTTTTCCGCCATCATTTTTACATAATCTTGGAAAACAATTAAACACTTATCATATGACTCAAGCATTGATATATAATTACTTATTATTTCATCATTACTTAATTCTTCAATACTTTCCATTATATATCCACAAAATCCTTTTTAATAAAGCCATATATATCTTTTATCTTATTTATAGATTTTGTTATTTTTCTGCTTGGTAAATCAGTAGCTTCTCTTATGTATACGTATAATTGTTTTTTATTACCAACATACACCTTATCATAACTATTTAATAGTTCTATTATAATACCTAAAACTTTTTTATCATCATTATTTAAGTTAGAATTACAATGTACTTGATCAATAAATTCATCTTTTAATAAATCTATAAAAAAACAATTATTTTCTTCTACAATTTTATCTTCGTAAAATCCAAGACTTAAATCTGAGACAATTAAATCATTATTGTCTTCATCTATAAATACCCTTTTCTTATAAGAATTTGATTGTTGTATTAACCAATTCTTGACTATTGTTCCAAAATAAGAATATGATTTTTTATTTCTAGTAACATCATACTTAGCTAATTTCTCATATAAATGTGTTATAGCTTCATGTTGTATAGCGTTAAAATCATATAAGGTTCTATTAAAATTAAATGTGTAATATATATTTTCTACTAATTGTTTAAAAGCTGGTTGAATTATTTTATAATATATAACGTGCTTATCTTCTATATCGTCCGTCATATTAAAATTTATAATAGCTTCCTCTTCTTCTTTACCCCAATATTTCATAAACACTCCTTATTTTTATACCTAAATGTTTAATAAAATATATTATAATATTAATCTTTTAAAAAATTCCGAAAATTTCATTGCCCTCCGAATCATAAAAAGGACCAGCAAATGGATTACCTACACCTTTCTCAATAAACATTTTTTGAGGAGGTTTTGTATTAGTATATCTAGCAAAAACAAGATCTATTGGGTTTGGTAATGGTTGTCCTAAACTATTAGTATCGGAAATAGTTTCACCTTCAGCTGCTGACGCCTCATCATCATTTGTTGTTGTAGATATATTTCTTAAAGTATTGTTTACTGATGATGGATTGTTTTGAAAAGGACTATGTAGTTTTAAATTCAAAACAGTAGAAAAAGAACCCGGACTTATTGTTTCCCTAATAGAATTAACCATATAAACACCACCAGTTTGTGATAGAAAATTATTAACAATAATTGGATCTAACAAATATATTCCAGTTATACCGTGAATAGTAGCATCAATATTGAAAAGAAAATTGAGTAACAAATCTGACACAAAAGTAGTTTGGTTTGGATTATTAATAGCTGCACTTAAAAATCCAGTAAAAATTTCTGGACTGCTTAATAGTAATGTAGTAATATCGTTGTTGATTTGATCTGTATACTCAGAACTATCATTTGCAAAAAACTCTTCTATCTTTGATATTCTTTCATTAATATCTCCACCTTCACTAACTATAGAATCAAATAAATCTCCCTTACCTGATCTAGCACTTGATAAAATCATTTCTAAAAAATCAACATCACCATTATTGTTATTTATTATATCTCTCAATGAAATTTGTCTTAATCCAAAACTAGTTGGCATTCTAAAAGCTGCATAAGTTAGTGGATCTATTTTAGATGCTACATTAAAAGATTCAACTAATGAATTTTTTTCTCCAAAATTCAAAGATATGGTTTTATTCTGGTTATTATCCAAACCTTCAGTTATATAGTCGCCAGAAGAATAGCTTGATGAAATTTGTTTAACCACACCACCATAATCTTTTGATGCTATATAAACCTCATAAGCCCCATCTTTATTAGGTCTTAATCTGTACGCTAATTGTATTCTGGGTGCTGATTTCATAATACCAGAATTTGCAGAAGCTAATACATCTTTAAGTAAATTAATTACTGATGTGTTAGAAACATTTTTGTTCATTAAAAAATTATCAACTGTCTTATAATCAATAGGTAAATCAAAAGTAGTTTTTACATCATTAAATAAATTAACACTTATTTGTTTTCCTTGTAAATCTAATGTTTTTACTTTAAAATTAAGATTTCTAATATCGTTTCTTATTTCTTCTGGCACTTTTTCATAAAAAAACCTTAATTCTGTTCCTGCATCAGGTGTTTCATTTACCGTACTTGCTATTGCTTCTAAAACCGCACCTAAATAATAACCTACAGGAGTTTTATCTTCTTCTATAACTTTTACTTCTTCAACAGCATCACTAACATCTATATTTAATTCACCAACACCTTGTCTTGTTAAATTTGCAGTATTACTTAAATCTATATCATAAAATGTTGATTGGGTAAAATTCAAAGCATCTTGTCTTTTAACATCACCTATTTCATATTTAATGTTTTCTGACCCCCTATCATCACCGGCGCGCCCAGCACCTATATTTTGAAACTCCTTATTTCCAAAAAGAGCTACACTTCTTGTGTTAACATCATATGAATCTATTATTTGTCTAAAATATTCTTTTTCTTCACTACTTATTATTCTTCCTTTACCGTCTGGATTCCAACTTAATAATAATTCAATATAATCATTGTTATTTAGTCTTTCTCTTCCTCTGGAGTTACCTCTTTGTCTTTGATTATAAGTGTCTCTCGGTAAAGAAAAAACCCTTTTAGATATATCGCCATCATCATCAGAATTACTTGTAACATAATTTGCCCATTCTATTATATCAAGTCTAACGTTTTCTTTCACCTCTTCAAACCATCCACTTTGAGCTGTTTCAAACTCTTCATCGAGTCCAAAATTTGATCGTATCGGATACTGTGGTAAGGGAGGGATTAATTGATTTATATTATATTTCGGATTATCAGATGCAGGCGCGCTTGTATCCCCGTTTTCTTGACCTTGATCTGGATCAGAACTATTGTTTTGAGAACTGGTTTCTTGCGCTGATAATAAAACACTTCCTCTGTTTTTTATTTTTGCTTTAAAGTTATCAATTTTATCTTCTTCTTCATTTTCAAATATAGTTTCTTTATTTAATCTATAAAAACTATCTTTATTTACAACATTATTTAAATGTTCCTGTCCATATATTACATTTTCTCTTTTAGAGTTTAAAAACTTTTCAAATTGATTTGAAGTTATAGCTATAGGTTTTATATGTTTTATATCCTTTATATCATTATAATTTTGTAGAGGCCAACCTTCTACTTTTTCATTTTTAAAAGAACTACTATTTGAAAAAACTAAATTTTGTAGATTATCTAAGTTTTCATTAAAAGAACTTTTTTCATTTAAGTAAGAAAAAGTCCTTGATAATGATAAAGAACCATATGATAAATCTATACCATCTGTATTGAAGGTTGTATTATAATACAGAGCTTCTTGTGGCGTATTAACAATTATAGAGTCACTTATATCTATAACTAAATTATATAACAAGTATGAAGAATCGTTAGCGTTTATAGATGAGTATTTTAATAAAGACGCACCTTGTTTATCAAAAACAAACGGAGGCTTATAATCAGGTATATTATTTGAAAAATTAAGTTGAATTTCTCTTTTTATTTTTATTGTTGGTGTTGACCCTCTTAGTCTTCTGTTTTCAGAATCTGTTAATTGATCAGGCACAACTCGTTGTCCACGACTCCTAAAATCGTTTACTATATTCGCAAAATCATCTCTATTAGCTATTTCAAACTCACCCTCTACTGTAACTATTTTTCCGTCAAAAGCGTTATCTATAACAGGAAATGGCGTTCTTGTTTCTATAACTTTCTCTTCTCCTTGATCAATAGTCACCCTTTCATAATTTGTTTCAAAACCACCAATATATTTTTTAGCATCTTCATTACTTGAATTTATTAATTGTCCTATCTCATTTGTAAAATCTTTTGAATCAGACCAAGAATCAGTAAGAGGTTCTATATCTAAATTAACATTATTAAATCCATCTGTAACTGCATTTTCTAACTCTTCCTTTTCTGAAAAATTTATACCTTTTCTTAAATAAGAAAGAAATAAAGGTTCCATACCGTATATATATCCTATTGTTGCCGCGTCAGTTAGTAAAATCCCACTATCTGTATTTTGTTCATTATATAAAATATCAGATACTTGATTCAATACAGGTTTTTTTATTTTTCTTAAAACTCTATTAGAAACATTTCTTATTTTACTAAATTGTAAGTGAGATGACTCTATATTTACAAAACTTAAATTTACATCTAAATGACCCACATTATTAACGTTAAAATTAAACTGATAAAGTTTTACAAAATTCCAATCCCAATAACCGTTAGATTTATCTCCTACATTAAATTGCAATTTGTTTTGACCGGTGAAAACATTTATATATCCAGCTGGAGAATCAGGATCTCTTTCTGCAGATAATATTGGGTTTGGACTACTAACTGGAGTATTTCCATCTGTCAATTCAAAACCATTCCAACCATGAGCTAATAAATAAGTACTATTAAGAGTAAGTAATTTAGATAACTCAGCTTTTTTGTTTATAAGATTAGAGTCTGTTATAGTCATGTTTACTCTATAACGAGCTGTAAAGGGTTCTGAAGTCCCTCTAGTAATCTCCATAGAGTTAATTCCTATTCCACCTCTTTCGTTTGTTAAATCACTATAATTCTGAATTCCGCCACCATCTGTTTGTCTTTGATAATCATATCTTGCAAGTTGACTTTCCAACTTTGCAACGTTTATAGCTTTCCAATCAGCATTTATACCCAATTCTGAGTCTGTAGATTTTGTTATAAAATCATCATCAGATTCAAAATCTAACACATCGCTTTGTAATACTTTTTGATAAAGGCTACGATCTGAAGTATTATTATTATCAAAAAAAGCATACAAATCCACAAAAGGGGTGAGTCCAGAAAGTTTTTGACTACTAAGACTTTTCTTTTCTTCCCAGTTTCTTGTTAAGGCTTCTAAGTGATCTATATAACTTTCATCTAAATTATTATCTTGTATTGTACTCATATTTTAAAAACTCTATCTTTTTTTGGTTGATAAAACACTAAATATGTATTCTACGGAAGCAGGTATTCTAATAACCTGTCCATTGTTTAATTCACCAAAAGGAAATTTTAAATCATTAAGTAAACATATAGTCCACCAATATCTTGAATCACCTAAATAATCTTTAGATATATTATCTAATCTCTGAGTCTCATCCCAAGTTATAAAGGTATCATTAGGGTTTCTTAATTCATTACCAGTAACAGCAGGGAAACTTTCATATCTACTATTAAAATCTTTTGCGTCTATAACCTTACTTAAAATAGAATATCTTGATTTAGCCATTAATTATACCTCTTAATATTATTGAATAACACCTAAGTTATTACCTACACTAGTATTGTTTGCTAATAAATCAACGTATGTTTCTGCGTCTGTAACTGGTATGAGAGGTTCTGTTGTTTTATCACCAGAAAAACGGGCTGCAGGTCTTATTAGTCCATCAGCTCTTTGTAATGGACCAGAATATAGTGCATAATTTCTATCTGGTAGATCATCGTGTAATACCTTAAAAGACATACTAACCTTACATCCCATAGGTATTCTTAATCCCTCTGTTATTTCCCACTTACCACCTGCTCCAAGAAAATTCCAATCATATGATAATGATTGTATATATCCACCTAACCCTACAAACATATCACCTATGGTCATTTTGATTAAAGGACCAGCTCCTAATTTACTAACCTGTCCAACAGCGTTTATATTATATTGTCCATATGTTTGTTGAGCTAACCAAGATACTCTTTCATGTAAGTTCTGCAACTGTCTTATAGTATTTGCAACAACAGAAAAACTCAAATCCAAAACTCTATCGGTATATGTGTATGTTGATATTTGCTCTGTTCTACCAAAAAAATGTTTTTGTTGCCAAGCTGGATTATATGACTCATTTATATTATCTAGTGTTGCTTGCAAATAACACATTTGTTCAAAACTCTCACTAGAATTACTTGTTCTATTTTCAGTTTCAAATAAGAAAGGAAAATACTGTTCATCACCCTTTTGTTGTCTATTAGCTAAAGAATCTAAAAATTGTCTTCTTGGTTGATTAACAACTGCTGGTAATTCATTACCAACATCACTTTGATTCTCTGTAAAACCACTGCCGACAAATCCGCGTTTAACAGAGCCAGGTATGTTGTTGTTAAATCCGTTAATTTTTTGTTCATAAGTTGGATCATTTGCAAAATCAAAAACTTTTCTAAGAACACCGCCATCTTTTCTTCTACCATCTTTTTGTATTTCAACTAAAGGAACACCTCCTAAAACACCTTCTTCAAAAACAGTAGGATCAACAATAGCATTACCCGCATCTACTGCAAATTGTTGAGCATACTGAGCAGAAGGATTAGCTAAATATAAATTATCAAAAACAGAATTTACACTATTTAAGTCTGTTGTTAATAAGTTTTGATTTAAATAATTTTCTAATGGAGCCGCAATTCTAATAGTTTGTGGAGGTCTATTAAATCCCGGTATATAGCTATCAACAATTTCTTGTTTAGCTATTTCCAACCTATTACTTATATCTTGTCCATTATTATCAAACCCACCAGAAAAACCAGCAATATTACCCAAGAGATTTAAAATATCAGTAGGAATATCTTCTTTATTAAGACTTTCATTTGTTCTTTGTTTAAAGTAGCCAGACCCTAAAATCTGACCAACATTAAATCCCTTTTTAGCCATATCTCTTTGTTGTTCAACACTAGGGGATGATGTCCACTCATCTATACTTTCATAAAACAACAACATATAATCTAATGGCCCATAATCTGTTCCACTAAAAACATTATCACTGCTTATATTACTCTCTGGACTTAAAGTTTTATTATTAATGTAATGGTCGTTGCCATCTTCTGTTGGTGTTCTTCTACCACCTAAAATGTCTTGTGCGTTATCATTCCATTTTTTTAATATTGTGTCTATTTCTACTCTTTTTTTTCTAGCTATATCTAATATACTATCATTATCGGTAAAAAGTATTCTATTACGATATCCAACAGTAGGAGAGTTAATATCGTATTGTTGTTCTATATTAAAAAATTGAGTTACTGATTTTGTTGAGTTATCCACTCTAACTGATATAGTACTACCTAATTGATTTCCAGTAGCTACTCTATTAGCATCTCTTATATCAGTTTCGTTTAAGTGAGAGTTTCTACTAAAATTATTTCTTAAAACTGTTGTCGTTGTATCAGACCTATATCTATATCTATCAGCGTAATACGTGTCTTCACTATTATACGGTGTTGTATTAGAGAAAAATGATTCTCTATTGTTTGTATCATTAACATAAGGATTGCCACCAACTCTATCTGATGTAAGATCTGATGAACTTAAATTATCAAAATTTTCTATCCATCTTCTTAATGTATCCTTAATATCATTATCATCACCAACAAAAATACCAGATGCCGTTACTTCATCAACTTGATTAAAGAAATCATCAAAATTTTTAAAACTATCATAACTATTAAACCCATTAGTAGCAGTGTTTGTTAGTTTTTGTAAAAATCTTTTGGATATATTGTTGTCATATACTTCTATCGTTCCTGCACCTTCAAACAAAGTACCTAAATTTATTTCTATTTTTTCATAAGGGTTTGATAGTCGTTGATATTGTATGCTATTACCATATGTGTTGCCTCTTGATAAAGATGGTCTTTCATTACTATTCCAATTATTTAACAAATCTACTCTTTGTTTTTCAGTATCTCTATCTACAAAACTACCATCTTCATTTTTAAGAGAAGGATATGCATCACCAGAATTAAATTCAGATATTCTTGTTTCTGTATTACTTCTTAAAATACCATCTCTTTGTTCGCTTGCATGTATTGCATTTTTATCTTGTGTGTTATTATCTGCTTCTGATTGACTATTTAAATCTGTTAAGTAACCACCTTCATATATTGTAATAGAAGTAAAATCAGCTGTTTTTGTTGTTCCATCACTAGTTTTTAAAATACCGGCTTGTTGATCCGCCAAATAAGCAATATTATCATTTAATTTAAACGTTTTATCAAGAGAACCAGATGCGTTTCCTACAACATTATTAATATTTTCTTCATTTCGTTCTATATCTGTATTAGCAAGAAATTCTAAATCGCCATTATCTTTATTATACTGTCTTGATATATTAAATTCAGCAGTTCTTGTTGTGTTACCAGAGGTTCTTAAAATACCAGCACGCTGATTGTTTACGTGTTCAATTTTATCAGCTACACTAAAAAGTTCATCAATACTAATACCTTGAAAATTTCCTTCTTTAATATCTTCTAAGTTTTGATAGTCAGCGTTACTCAGTTTATATTGGTCAGTACCATTAAACTCTGAATCGGGAAGATTGTCGGGAGAATCTTTAGTAGGGTCATTGTTTTGTGTTCTAAATTTATTTACCCATTTACCGAATAATGTTTTTATATCATCAGCCATTTATTATCTCTTTAATTTCCACCTTGATTTATTACCTGTTCTAACAACTTCTCACCAGAAATAAAAACTTGTATTGTTTGTTGCTTAGTCATTTCTTGTATACCCATATTTATTTGTCTAAGTGTTTCTTGTAATTCTGGAGGCATACTTAATGTTGTTGGACCTCCAGGTCCGGTGCCACCCGATGCACCACCTTCATCTGGACTTACATTAAATATATGAGATTGAAGATCCATACCTCTAGCAGCTGCATCGGAACGAAGTTTATTCATATTAACTGCGCCATTTTCCATATAATCTTCAACTTTTAACTGCTCACCTCTACCACCAGTTGCTCTATTTATTTCTATGTTTGCTCTACGGACAAATTCTTCAGCAATGCTTTTTTCATCTCCAAATCTTTTTCTTGAACGAGCGTCCATTGCTTGTTTATCTTGTTGTATTTCTTTAAAATCTTTATCACCATAAACACTTTTATAAGCAGCCAAAGTCTCAGAACCAAAATCTTTTTCTTCCATTTCTTCAGGTGTAACATTAAATAATCTTTGGTTCCAATAAAATCTATCCGGATGAGCTACTCTTTGTGCTGATGGTATGGTTAGAAATGATGCTAAGTTCATAGCCTCTGTTAATGATAAATTAGCACTAGCAAACATAGACATTAATCCGCTTAATGTTCTTGTTTGAGAGGATTTACCTTTCATAGCTTTTTTGAGATCATCGGATTTAGTAAATGCGCCTATATCTCTTTCACCCATTACTTTTTTCTGTAATTGACTAAAAGCTGAAAATCTCGCCTCTGATTTACCTTTTGGAACAACAGATGGCAATATAAAAGAAGCCAATGTTAATCCTGCAGCAGCCGCTATAGCAGCTGGATGACCTGTTTTAAAAGCTGCTTGTGTTGCAATTGCTGCCGCACCACCTAATCCTTGGCCCAACGCACTTCTAACACCTTGTCTGTTAAATCCTTGTTGACCAAACGCAGTTAAAGCTCCCCCAACTGCTGCAGCACCCATCGCACCTACATTCAACCCTGTTCTTTGTTGGAAACTCGGCCCTGGAGTGGGTGATGGCTTAACATCTGTTATTGCCCCAGCATTGGGACTCATCGGATCAAAACCACCTTCATGCACCATATAACTATCATCTAAATCAGACATACTCATTCTGGGGAGATCCTCCAACTCCAACAAAGACTCACTGCGTGCAGTTATGTTTCTTGGACCTAAATTACCTCTAACGCGATCAACACCAAATCCGGTTCCAAGATCTGGCGTACCATAACGATTACCCGTGTAAAATGAATCTGTTTTCCAAGAAGAACCATCTCTAGTCTTAATTAAAAATGGATCAATGGTAGAACCTAATCTTTCACTTGTTTGATACCTGTTGTACAAAGAATCAACTCTTGATTCAAATTGATTGCGTTGACTTCTTCCAAAACCACCATATCCTGAAGGAACATAATCGGGGTTAAGATATCCACCGATATCAAGTGGATCTGGCCTATATAACTCACTAAAATCTGAAATCCCATAATTTGAGGGGTCACCGAAATCATAATTTGTAGTTGAGTAAGCATTTGCACGCCGACGCTGTTGTCTATAATTTTGATATCTAGAATATTGATCGCCTATAAAACCTAGTAATGGCGATCCTGTTAAATTAAAAGTCCCGTCATTCATTCTCATACTAGCACCAGTCGCATATTGACCAAGACCTAATGATGCAGCTCTAGTCCAATGCATACCTCCTAATTGACTCGCATATAAAGAAGTTCTTAATGCTTCACCAACATATCTACCTTCTCCAGAACCGACTAAAAGACCTGTTAAGTTATCCATAGAGGTTTGCATTCCTCTATTTCTTCTTAATTCAGTAAAAGCAGCTCTACTACCTTTATCTCTAAAGATATTTATAAAATCGTATGTATCTTCTGCTGCATTAACCCAAACTCTTTTAGTTTCATCTAATCCTTGTTTCCATATTTGATAACCTTGCTTAACACCACTTATAGCTGAATTTTTGAAATCTTGTAATATACTTCTAAGTGTAGTTGTTAAAAATCTACTACCAGACATAGAGTTACTTTCAAGAGAGCCCATTAAGAGAGAAGCATTTCTTCTATCATTAACCATTTGCTCTCTCATTAAATCTCTAATTTCTTCATGTTGTGCGTTTATCATTCTTTTGTATTCGGCATCAACAGCACGCATCTCTTGTTGTCTTCTTCTAGTTTCCGCCAAAGAACCGGAACTAGCTATTACACCTCTACCACCTTCTGTTTGAAATTGTCCTCTCATAGC
>Ga0099849_1001071_pt1 | contig 12793 bp, 21 predicted proteins | sample CB_VirMetaG_4_FD_78177 | JGI IMG/M metagenome (GOLD analysis project Ga0099849, IMG submission 78177) | Freshwater to marine saline gradient viral communities from Chesapeake Bay - CB_1508_1M Viral MetaG | ecosystem: Environmental > Aquatic > Marine > Coastal | place: USA: Chesapeake Bay... | reverse complement strand
CTATATATTGGATGGTCATCCTTCACAGCTTAGGCACTCCCCTTCTTCAAGGTTAATTCTTGGTATCTTAATGTTAACATTCTCTGTATTTCTAGCTGCCGTAGAGCGCAGGTAATACATAGATTTGAGTTTGTTAGCTCCTGTCCAATGTACACTATTAACATACTCCAGATACTCATCATGTACCTCCTGTTCTGCTGTAGCCGGTGGTGGGTTAAAGAATAGATTAACAGACTGCGCCTGGCATACATACTTCTGACGTTGATATGCGTGCTCTATGATCCATATCTGATTTAGTTCAGGTGCAGTCTTGAATACATCTTTCTCATCTTCAGTAAGTCCATTAAGCTCTGCCACAGAACCTTCAGCAGCCGCAATAGCTTTCCAAGTCTTTTCATTGTTCATTCCCTTGGACTCTAGCAGTTCCATTAAGTACTTGTTCTGTACCTTATATGATCCTGTTAGCGTTTTGTGCGTAAATACGTTAGCCCTTGTTGGCTCAATTGAAGGAGACGTTCCGCCACATATAATTGAAGAAGAAGCGTTAGGAGCAATAGCAAGAAGGTGAGAATTCCTGCGGTTACTACCAGCCATATCAGGTGCTTCGCCACGTAGTTCCCCAAGAAATTCACTTGCTTCACTGGCCTGTTCTTTGATATGCTTAAAAGCTCTGTTATTGAAGGAGGAAGCGTACATACTTTCAAAAGGAATGCTATTACGTTGTAAGTAGCTATGAAACCCCATTGCTCCAAGCCCAATTGCGCGTTCTCTATATGCACTATAAGCGGCTTTTCTAAAGCCTTCCTTACCTTCTTGTACATCGAATTCATCATAGGTAGCCCCATATGGTTTTCTATTATCGGCGTACCTAATTATACGCCCACAAGCATTCTCAATAAAGTGTTCAATGATGTTGTCTAGCATGGTAACTAGATCAGCAATGAACATAGGGTGTTCCTTCCACTCATCAAAGTACTCTAGGTTTACACTTGACAAGCAGCAGACTGCTGTACGGTCTTCTCCTGTAGGTAGTGTAATCTCTGAACACAAGTTACTCTGACGTATCTTTAAGCCTAGCTCCTTCTGAGACTCAGGCAGTGCTTCATTACACCTGTCCATGTTTACAATGTATGGTTCACCTGTCTCTGCTCTAGTGTGCAGTAGCTGCCACCACAAGTCCCTAGCTGATACAGTCTTGATAGCCTGCTTAGACTTAGGGTCTATGAGTCTCCAGTTCTCATCATTCTTTACACGCTTGAGAAAGGCATCACTAATGTTAACACCATTGTGTAGATTAAGACATTTACGATTAAGATCTCCACCAGTGGTCTTTCGCATAGCAATGAATTCTTCAATCTCTGGGTGACTGATGTCCATATACGCTGCATAGCTACCTCTCCTAGTAACGCCTTGATTAAAGGCTAACATCTGACTGTCTACTACGTGCATGAATGGGATGCTACCAGTAGACTGACTACCGTTAGCAGTAGAAACCCCGTTACTTCTAACATCACCCCAATATCCACCCAAGCCTCCACCTCCACTAGCCAGCCATATGTTCTCATCGTAGTGTGCAGAAAGACCGCCACGCGAATCAGGAACATAATTGAGAAAGCAGCTAATAGGTAAACCACGGCTGGTTCCCCCGTTGCTAAGTATAGGAGTGCTAAAACCAAACCAGCCCTTGCTAGAGTACTCGTAAAGTCGCTGTGCAAGATCGTAGTCAGTATAGCCCTGATACGTTGCACCATAGACTGAGGCTCTTGCGAATGCTTCTTGTGCATGAGTTTCATCCTCCCATAAGTATCTATCTTTTAATGTTTCAGTAGAGAAAGTATTAAGATCATCTTCCCTAGAGTAATCAATCTCTATTCCTAAGTAGTCCTGCTTACCTACCTTACTTGTCATTATTTGTTCCTCATAATTTACTTTGTTCATTTTATGAAACATTTTAGACCTGTTTATCTGCTTCTATGATAGCTAACAGCTTGTTCTCATACCACTGTGACTTCTGTAAGTCCTGTACTGCTCTACCTTTGTGTCTCATCCTCCATCTGTACTTGAAGGAGTTACCACGCAGGTAGCCTATAAATTCTTCCTTTGAAAGCATAGCTTCCATAGCGTCTATACACTCTATGTTGCCAGTATTGTAGTGTACGGGGTTGTTTACAGTGTCATAAGTTTTCTTCATAGCTTCTTCAGCAAACCTAGGGTGTTCATTTACAGCATCATCTTTCTGTATCCTACCTTTAACATACCGTATGCTGTTCCATTCCTCCGGTGTAGCATCATCAATCGTCTTCATCGTCTTCACTCCAATCGTCCCATTCCAGGCTACCTAGTTCTTCCTCAAACAAAGCTAACCTGTTAATAAATTTATCTTCAAACCTGTCTACTATCTGCTCTGCTGTAACATCCAGCAAAGTTAACAAGTCATCTATGTCGTACCGTGTTAGTACACGTTCTTTTATTTCATCCATTGTCAATGACATGATCTGCATACTCATCTAGTGTGTAAAAATCAAATCCTTCCTTAGCGCACCACTGTCCCATAGTTATCTTAGAACCTTTCCTAACTTTCTTGTTAGGGTCAGACAGTACAAATACTAACTTAGTAGGTGCTATCATGTCACGGATAGCAGTGTACTTTTGTGTATCCCCTGCTCTAAAGAACCCTTTAGTTTCTATGACATCCCCAGTCTTCTTGTCCACAAAGTCAGGCTTGTACTTCCTATGTGTAACATAAGGTATGTCATATGGCTCATACAGGAACCTACCCTTAGGCATCAACTGAGCAAACTTCTTCTCAAGTCCAGATCTATAGACAGGCTTAGAGGATCTCTTGGACTTTAGGCTCATTGACAACCTCCGTTAAGTATCTAGGGCCATAGCTGTAAGCAAAGGCTCTTAGGTTAGGGTAACAGGCGTGCTTAAAGTGACAGTAAGAGCAGCCTGTAGCAAGCTTCATGTTGCCTGACTTACCGTCTGGGACAGTCTCATAGCATAGCTCCGGTGGTTCTTTCTGTGCCACCATCTCTTTGATATGTATAATCCTATCTTCAATGTCTTTACCTAAGACTTCATAGACAGGTGCTTGCTTGTCCTCTAGGTCGTACTTCAAGAATGTCAAGTGACCATTGGCTTTATCCATAGCAAGCCAACCTACCTCAGTCTCACCTTCAGACCTAGCGTATCCTTTGATCTGGTCTATGTAACCAAAGGGATCATCAAAGGCTAGGGTAGCGTCCTTAAACTTCTTAAAGCCATAGGTACTTGCAGACTTAACATCAGTTACAATGCCATCTATCTTGCAGTCCATGCTTCCTCTAATGCCTTGTACTTCAGCTTCAGCTTGCTCATGCGTAACTGTATGACCAGCTAGACGTACAAACAGTAGCAGCATTTCCTCAATCAAATGTCCATACATGAACTTGACTAAGGTATGAGGCTGCATCTTCTCCTTTGGCCCTACGTTGTTGTAGTGGTTCCATAGGTATCTATCAGTCTTACCTATGTTGGACATACGCAGCTTCCTACCGTCAAAGCTACCACGCTGAGTAAACTCTTTACGCATTAAGGCTTTGCAGGCTTCACCAAAGTCATCAATGATTTGCTCTGCGTCTACAGATCTATCAGGAGACTTGTACTGAACAAGCTTGTATATGTCATCTACCAAAGTGTTAGTTGTTTTCATTAAAATGTCCGTCCAATATGTCTTTAGCTACGTTAGCACCTACTACAAACCATTCATTCTTACTGGCATGAGTTTCCCGTAACAGGTTATGTGCTTCTGTTTCAGCCTGTCTTCTATCTGGTACATCATAGGAGGCTACTAAGATGTAGTCTCTGTAAGGTGTACCTGTTTGAAAGCTACTGAGCCTGTCCCTTGCGTCCACTGCCATTCCTATCTTACACCAGCTAGGGTAAGCAGGGCTGTACAGTATGTACACCTGACCTTCCTTAGCTGCACTGTAGTTCTTTAAGGACTCAAATGCTGCGTGCTCAAAGGACTTGTACCTTCCAGGTTTATGTAATGGATGTGTGGTAGGGATATATTTACCTTCAACATACATTTGATTTGCATTGTATATTGGATTAGATATTACATTTCTTTTTTTAATACAAGATCTGCATATATAAAATTTTTTATTGACGTTCCCTAAAGTCCAATTAGTTCCGCTCTTTAGCTCTACTGAGCATTTTATACAATTCCTAGTGTGTGTCTGCCCAGCTTTCTCCAACCTTGTATTCTCCCGTAAGGGGACAATTGAGGCTGTAAAAAGATCCTGCTGCTTCAAGGCAGGAGACTGCAAGTCTTCCGTAGCTGTCTTCCTGTCCTGCTCTAACTTCTGCTTGTACTTCATCATGTATATTCCCCACAAAGTAGTAATCTAACGAATGTAGTCTACCATATTCTTCAAGTAATTGTAATGCTTTTTTCATAACAATAGCACCCGCACTCTGTAGCAAAGTGTTCAGTGCTGAGTGTTCTGATCTAATATGTAGCACTCTACCGTCTAGTCCTTTGATGACTCCGCTTGCTGCTTCTCTAGCAATGCTGTCTTTAAGATTTGCAAATGCTGGGAGATTAGACATAAATCTTTGTTTAAGTTGTCCACCAAGTTTTGCGCTTCCTCCTGCCACGCTTCCAAGCTTCGCATCTCCTGCTCCGTACAGTAGACTGTAGATGAAAGTTTTAGCTTGATCCCTTGATTCAAGTCCTGCAAGTCCTTGGTTGGCTGTGTGAATATCTCCGTTAAGGATTTCATTAGTATACTCCTGATCATTCATGTAATGAGCTAGCATTCTTAGCTCTAGTCCACTGGCATCAAAGCCTACTAGCTTGTAGCCATCTCTAGCAATAAAGCACTGCCTACACTGCTTACCGTAGGGTGAGTAGCTGGCAGGTACTTGTGCAAGGTTAGGTTTACTATGCGTCATACGGTTAGTTACAGCACCTAGGGTGTTCACATAGCCGTGTATCCTGTCTGTGTCATCATTGGCAGCTTCTACCCAAGACTGCACCTGAGCTACTCTTTTCTGCAACATAAGGTACTTGGCTATTAGCTGTGCTTCCGGTATGTCCTTCACAGCAAACAGTATTGACTCATCAACTATAGGCTGATCAGTGGGTGTAAACTTCTCAGGCTTCCATCCAAAGTCCTGTAGGTATTCACCTATCTGTTTCCTAGAGCCTAGATTGAAAGGCTTTAGAACCCTACGCATAAAAGGTTCCATGCAGCCTGACTCTATGACCTTAGTAAACTCATCGTCAGTCAACCCTACCTTGGATAAACTACCGTCCTTCTTCAGCTTAGGTGTGACCTCCTTTACATCCACCCACTTAGGCTTAAAGTTTTGGTGTACAGCCCACTCAAGTTTCATCTTGGTTTCCTTTAGGTCAGCCAGTAGATCCATAGAATGTCTCAAGTCCAACAACCAACCATTCTTAGTCTGCTTCTGGATGATATGCTGTACATCATGCTCTAAGTCTATGGACTCCTTGCTAAACTTCCTAAGCTCTAGCTTTAGCTTGTCATAGGCTTTAGCTGTTACCTTCACATCCTGAATACAGTACTTAACCATCTCAGGTGTCAGGCAAGACCAATCACTGTAGTCACCTTTAGGGAAGTTAAGTATCTCACCCCAATTGGACAGCCTATGGCCTCCTTCACGGCTAGGATTAGATAACCTAGACATAACCAAGGTGTCCTCAATCCTAGATTTGTCCACATGGATATTCCATAGCTTCCACAGTACAGGCATATCAAAGCCAATTAGGTTATGACCTACTACCTTGAACTTACCTGCTAATGCTTGTGTAAGGCTCTCAGGGGTGTAGTGTTCCTGTACTACTCCATCCTGCATGGTCACTGCTACCCAGATTGTGTCAGGGTCTAAGCCATTGGTTTCTATGTCTAAGAACATTGGTTTACTAGAATCCATTCTCAGCCTCCTTAGGTTTACTAACCTCAGTCATCCTAGAAGTAAACTTATCGTACTTCAGATAGCAGCACTCACCAGTGATGCCTGAGTACCTGTTCTTCAGTACTCTGAGTGTGGTGGTGTTGCGTAGATCTTCATTAGGTTCCTGTTGGTTACGTTCCAAGCCAATTACCATGTCCGATAACTGAGCTATGGACTGTGAACCTCTAAGGTGATTCAAGCTAATCTGTCCACCGTCCTCATGTGCTTTACCGTCCGCACGTTTAAGGTGTGAGACTAAGAATAAACCAATGCCTAACTCCTGAACCAGTGATCTAAGGTTAGTCATAATCAGGTCAATTGCTTTACGTTCATCATTACCTTCTTGACCTGAAACCACTATGCTCAAGTGATCCAAGACTATCCACTTACAGTCCAAAGCCTTAGCCATGTACCGTATCCTGTTCAGTAGATTGTCACCACTTGTGCTACCCCAATGGTCAAACATAAAGTACCTACCAGTGCCTAGGGTTTCCTCCCAGATTGGCCTTAGCAGTTCCTTGTCTAAGTCTTCCTCAAGGTGTAGTGGACAATCAGCCCTAATGGACATGATGCCTAGTGCTGTACGGGTTACTGCTTCCTCTAAGGCTAAGATACCAATGTTGTCCTCAGTAGCATTGAGTAAGTAGTGCTCCAGTTCCCTGACTATCTGAGACTTACCCATGCCTGAACCACTGGTAATGGTTACAAGCTCATAGGGTCTAAAGCCTTTGGTAAAGGTTGTAAGTCCCTGCCAAGGGTAGGGTATAGACTTAACCTTTACACTGTTCACCAGTTCATCCCATGTATCAGCACCGGATACAATCCCGTCAGGTTGGTAGGTCTTAGCTGACCACCATGCACTGACAAAAGCTTGCACCTTGCCTGCCTGGAGCATCTCACCAGCGTCCTTAGCTGGCAGTTTGCATATCTTTAGCTTACTAGGTGAAAACAGGTCTTTAACGGCCTCTACAGCGTCCTGACCTGCTTGGTCTTGGTCAAAGCATAGGACTACTGAATCATAGCCTTCTAAGAATTCAAGGTTGTCCTTGATGTCTCTAACAGCACTGCCAGCACCTGACTTAAGTGATACACAGTCCCACTTGCGATCAAACATTTCACTGATTGCCAAGCAGTCTAGTTCACCTTCAGTTATGGTTATGTACTTGCCTTTACCTCTACAAGTTTGCTGACCAAACAACTGCGCGTCCTTCATGCTACCAGTGCCAAAGAATTGCTTGCCGTCTACTACTCTAACCTTTGTTGCTACCATCTCACTACTGGCATTGTAATAGGGGTAGCTGTGTTTTTTTATTGTTCCATCTGCATTTTGTTCAACTGTTACATTAAACTTCCTTGCAGTTTCTTGGCTAATGCGCCTGTCCTGAATAGGACTAATGGTGCCTGTCATTTGTTCCAATGGCCTCCTTAATTGGGTGGGTGCGCTATATTGCGCTACATTGCCATTACTGTGTTCATGATGATTGCAGTTTGCACCGAAGCAATGCGCTGACCCAGAAGCATATCGGGCCAACGAATCACTTGAGCTACACTTAGGGCATGGCTCATGCCTTACAAAAGGATCATCACCAAACTGGTTAGAATCCTTCTTCAAAGGCACCTTCTCCACTTGATTCACCTAATTCCAAGATACGCATCTTAGAGATGTAGGTAGGAACACCACCAGTAGGGTGTGGTGGCTTCTCAGGCCACTGTATACGCACTACAGTTCCTCTAGGCAGTTCTCTACCTTCAAAGTCAAAGGGAGCACCTTCAGCGTCTACAATATCAGAAGGCTTTAGGGCGTACTTGGTTTTGAATTGTCGCTGGGGGATAGCTGGTGTGTCTTCATCCTTCTGGTAGTCTCTGAGTTTTACCCCACGACTAGAAAGTAATGTAGCTTCTTCAGGTTCCAACTGAAGTGTTACATTAAATTCATCCTTACCAAAGGCTGTATCCTTGTTTACCATATTGCTGAATGCAATCTTTCCAGTGCTTAACGGCATAGTTTTTACCTCATGTTGTCGTTAGTTATCTATAGTTAAACCAATGTTCTAATCTATTATGTAAGTAATAAAGTAAACATTGGAATAACTAAGGATTATACACAAGTTAGTGTTACTGGTTATTACAAAACTGTAAAGAATTGTAACAGTTTGTATCAGTTCCTAGTTTGCACCTCCATTCTTTCAATTAGTTCGTCTACGTCCTGCTCATTTTCAAGGATGTTAGGGTATTTTGCTGCTTTTGATGCTAGGGCGCATAGGTCGCACAATTCGTGCTCTTTGCTGTCCTCCAAGATCACATCACAAGCCTTGCACATTGCCATTAGTGTACCTCCGTGTTATCACCAAATAATTGCTTGTGTAATGCCTCTAAATCGCCCGTAGAGCGGTTTTCAAGCTCATCCGATAGGTAGGCACTAGCTACCACTAATAACTCTGAAATAGCCATTATAGTCATTCGGTATTCCACCAGCTCTGTGACCATAGAATCTCTACGGGCTTGCTCTGGATCTTCCGATTCATTATCGTCTGTAACGTCTACGTCATAAAATGATGTACTCATTTGCTATTCTCCATTCGTTTAATACAGCATTTGCTACAGTACAGCTTCTCAACCATTAAAAACATGCTGTAGTATGAAAAAGGCTTAAAACAGCCTTCACATTGTCGGTAGCCACTAGGGACTGTTTTTTTTGCTTGGCTATTCATTCGCTAATGTCCATTACTAACTCTACATCAAATTCTAAGCCTTTAATTGCTGCGCGTACTTGCTCCAAAGCATCGTCATTGTCCACTGCATCACAGTAGAATCTAACCTCAATCAAATGCTCTCTAGCTTTAGCGTCATGTTCCCAAGGGTTATCTATTACTTCATCATTACGGTCTAGCATTGTGCCTCCAATGGCGCTGCCTAGTGTGTTGAATAAATCCATTTCTTTATGCTCCTATATGTTTACGCTGTCAATTCTAGCAGTAGTAACAGTACAAAACTAGACCAAACTACTGCTATTCCAAAGTAGCACCAGCAAGCTAGACTTTTGCCAATGCTTTTCCTTGGTGTAACTCTAGGCTTGTTTTTCCATTCATGCGCGTAGTCTGTTCTCATAGTCTTATTGCCTCTTTTGATGTGAAGCCATAGGCGCGAAGGCCAGACCAAAGTGCTGCTATAGCTTCAGTTTTTCTATTTGCATCAGTATATCTTTTGTTGTTTATTCGCTTTTCAACACTTGACAGCATAAGTGTGGACTTTTTACCTTTCACATCTAAAAGAATACGCCAAAGGTCGCAGCCTTCAAATAGTTCGGCTATTGCGCTGTCTCCGGTTTCTGTAGTTGCTTTGTAGCTTAGTTGCTTGAATTGCATTTGAGAACATCCTTATTGGTTAGTTATGTGGTTTGAGTACTGTACAGCCATAGCTTGCGCCACGCCTGAATACGTCTTACTCCGAATTTTCCAACGGTCTACACTAGGAGGTAAGTAGTGGAGGCGCATTTGTTCCCGTCTAGGTAATGAATCGTAAACTTCCTTGACGTTGTTGGTATCCTCCAGCTTAGGCAAACCATGAAGCCACAAGCCTGTTTTCTTACTTTCAGGATGTCCAAACATCCAAGGCTGAACGTATTGCGTAGGCTTGAAAGGTAGCACGCCAACGGGGTTCTCCATACAAACATGGTCGCAGATACTGGTCGCAAGCTTCCAAAGCTTTGTGGTCCAATCAATAGACTCTAAACGCTTGTCGTGCTTAGGCATACCTTTAGCATAGGTAGCGTTACCACTGACTGCCAATGCCGTGCATGGTGGGTGCATGATGATTAGATCCCAGCGTTCATTAGACTTGAGAACATCAACGCAGTCTCTTTGGATGTGGTAGGTGCTACCATCGTCTGCCGGTAGTATGTCACTAGACCAAGCTTCATGGCCTAGAGATCTAAAGGCTTCTCTTACTGTCCCAGATGATTCGCAAAGTATAAGTACTTTCATAGTTATAATCCTAGTTTGCCCTTAACAGGCCAGCTATAAACATTATCTGCCCCATATTCTTCTGTTATCTTATCCAGCGCATTGTTGAACTGCTTTTGTGTCATTGGCGATATTGCTAATTCCCAGCTATTAGCTGTTCTTATCCATATTTTAAACATTGTTCTATTCTCCTACCAAGCTATACAAATCATCCTGTGGAACCATCTTTACGCTGTCGCTAACTGAAATTAGCCACTTGTTGAGATGTTTGCTTGTTGTTACTGACCATTTCTTCTCTGTTCTGATGTATTGCCCAGATGGGAGCATTGCTGCTACTGGTGTTTCATAGCTAAAGAATACTACTGCGCCACAAGATAGGGTTAGCTCTGTTTGGTTTGCTGCTATTGTTTTAATTTTCATTGTCTTATATCCTTATGTTTAACTGTTATAAATAATTCCACTGATAGCCACTGATTGCAATGGCTATCTATAGATTACTTTTTAGCAGACCTCTTTGTAGTGTAGTGGCCTCTCATATCTTCCATTAGGGCATCGAGTCACAACCACAACTATCTCTTTGTACCGATAACGTAAAGCGTCATTGCAAGGTATTTCTAAGATCTCATCAGGACTGGGCAAAGTGTGGAGCAGATCTTCCGCTTCTAAAGCTTCATGCAAAGTGTTGAAGTAATAGTTCATTTATTGTTTTCTCTTTGTTGTTGTTAGTGATTCCTCTGATAACCCCTAGACTTGCTAAGGGTTATCTAAAGAGCACTAGCTATTTACAGTGTACTTGTTTTCTCTTAGGTAGTTTTTAGCTGATACAGCGTCTACAAGATCACTTACAGCGTCTTTAGCGTCATAGATAAGCTCTAACGCTCTCAGTTTGTCTTCGTCGCTGTAACATTCATTACCTTCGCCACAAGCTTTGTTAAGGTCTCTCATCTCTTTGATACGGGCTTCTTGCCTATATTGCAAAGCAAACAAAGCCAGTCTAATTAGTTCCGCGCTGTCTTTGTCCAGAGTTATCATTACTTCGTCTTCGTTGTAAGTGGTTATGTTTAACATTGTCTCTTTCCTTTCTTTGTTGTTGTTTGGCTTTGTTGCCCCGACCTGTTGCTGATACTAATGATGGCTACACAAAGTACAAGTTTTTTTATCATTTATTTAACATTCCTTGTAAACCCTTGTCGCAGCTACGTTTGCGGGGAATGTCGTTAGATAGACTGAGGTTAAAACAAGGGAGTTTGCACGCCAATCCGGTATTTCTACAACAGTTTAACTAAGGTGTGCCGGGTGAGCTTCAGAGATTTGCTTGGATGTCAACAACTAATTACAACTATTTTACATCCTTCTCTTTATATAGGTAATTTGTTTTGGGTGTTCTTTGGTTGGTCTAAGGGTTGACCAATGAGGTACTACATACACCCACACACTTAACTCTTTGGTTAGTCCTTAGTCTAACTGTTGTCATCCAGGGTCAGTCCTTAGTCAAACCTTAGTCTAACCATTAGGTTGAGTTGCACCTTAGTCTAACTGTTGTTGTCTAGGGTTAGACCTTGGACTAACTGTTGGGTTAAGTGACACCTTAGTCTAACCGTTGGGTTAAGCCCCCGCTGATAACTAATGGTTACTGTTGGGGGTGGGTCTAACCGTTGGGGTCGGGGGCGGTGCTGGTGTCTCTATGATTATTGTAGTAGGCCCTTGGTCTTACCAGAGTAGAAATTAGAAAAAAGTAGTATAAGTTAGCACGCACTAACCTTAGTCAACCCTTTGAATACACAAGATAATCCAAGAAATACACATATTATTGTAAATAACAGTAAATAGTGCTTGACTTTTGAGTAAAAGTATGATATAATCAAGAGGTATTCTTAGCTACATAAGGTAAATACATAATGGATAATAACATTACTGAACCTAAGAAAAAGAGAGGCAGAGGTAGACCTAAGAAGTCTGAGGTAGCCGCTAGTAAACGTGGGAATAGGAAAGTCATGGGTCGCCCTAAGGGTGATGCTGCTATTATCAATGAGTACAAGGCTCGTATGTTAGCCAGCCCTAAGTCTCGTAGGGTATTAGAGACTATCTTTGATGCTGCCCTAGACGATGACCATAAGAACCAAGCTGCTGCATGGAAGTTAGTTATGGATAGAACACTACCATTAAGCTACTTTGAGAAAGATGCAGCCAGTGGTAGATCTTCAGTTAACATTACTATATCTGGATTAGGTAGTAATGTAGAAACAAATGTTAGTGATAATGACATTGAAGGGGAGATTGTAGAACAAGATGTATAAATACTTCAGTAGAGATGAGTTTGCTTGTCAAGTGACAGGTGAGAATGAAATAGAAGATGAGCTTATACTAGCCTTAGATGAGCTAAGAGAAGCCTGTGGTTTTCCTTTTGTAATCACCAGTGGCTATAGATCCCCACAGCACCCCATAGAATTAGGTAAAATAAAACCAGGAACTCATGCTCAAGGCATAGCAGCGGACATAGCTGTATCATCAGGTATACAAAGGCACACTATAGTTAAGAAGGCTATAGAGCTAGGCTTTAGTGGTATTGGTGTAGCTAATGGATTTGTGCATGTAGACGTTAGACCTACGGACGTACCAGTGATGTGGACTTATGGGTAACAAAGAATACAAAGAAACATTAGCCAAGCAGGAAGATCTTAACTGGGATGGTAATACTGAAACACAGGATTCTACTACTGAGTACACAATAGTTGTGGATGAGGATAGGATGGAACAGTTAAGAAAGTTAATAAATGACAAGTCTTAACATTAAGTTACTGGACTGGCAGAAGCAAGCATGGGTAGACCATACTAGATTTTTAGTAATAGCTGCTGGTAGACGT
>Ga0099849_1001068_pt1 | contig 12808 bp, 19 predicted proteins | sample CB_VirMetaG_4_FD_78177 | JGI IMG/M metagenome (GOLD analysis project Ga0099849, IMG submission 78177) | Freshwater to marine saline gradient viral communities from Chesapeake Bay - CB_1508_1M Viral MetaG | ecosystem: Environmental > Aquatic > Marine > Coastal | place: USA: Chesapeake Bay... | reverse complement strand
CTAGAATTGTATCCAAATTTATTAATCATAGAATAACCAGGAACTTTACCTTGTTGAACTGCTAAATAAAATGGAATGTCATCAACTGTACTTCCACCTGTTATTGGATTGACATTATTACAACTCATTAATTTGACCTCATATTAAACCAAGTAAACCGTTCTACTTCTTGTTTTAGCTCTTCTTGAAAAGCAAAGTTTAACTGGTTTTTTAATGTTTCCAAAGACGCTGTTAATTGTCTTTGATTATTTGAATCATATTTTTCACTAGGCTCTGGTATTTGTACTGTAACTTTAGCCATTATCTTCTACCGTCTGGTTGAAAATCAAATCTAAATAAACCTAATCTCCAATTTTCATCTGTTGAATCGTTTTCTATTTTTAAAGCAGCTAGTCTTGCTCTAGCTCTAGTATCTATTTTAGTTGTAGAACTGGTTACTGTAAATGGCCCTAAAGGAGAACTAGATTGAGAATTTGCTGGATAATCTCTTAACTGCATTGTAACTTTAGCGTTACCTTGCAGCACTTTAAAATCTGGAACAAATCTTCTTATTTTTATAAACACTTCTCCTTCTCCTCCAATGTCTAAATCAAAGTCACCTGATTCAATAAAAGCAGCTATAGCAGTTTTGTTACCATTAAAGTCTACTTCATTGACTCCTGTTTCATGTTGGTAATATGTAGATTTACCTTGAGACGCACTTATACCATTAACTGTTGGAAAGTTAGGCGCACTGTTTTGTGTAAATTTAGTCCCGTAAGGTTTATCAAACACAGCTTGGTCTGCATAAGAAGATCGTGCTAAAGTTCCTGTTACCCAAGTACCTTCTAAATAATTATAAGTGACCATTCTATTTACAAAATTACTTGATGCATCAGGATAAAACCAAATGATTTCATTAAATAAACTGTTGTGTGATGCATATACCTGTTGACCCGCATTAAAATTTAAACCTGGGTTAGTCCCTGTTGTTTTAAATACAAAATCTTCTACAGGACAAGACATTCTTTTTACAGATCCATCGTAGGTAAAAAATCCACCTTCGTCAGACATCCAATACACTGAGGTGTCTACGAACACCATTGAGTTTTGTCCCAGCACACCACAGTTAGATCCTACTTGTCTAATAGAAAATGTAAAAGGTGGACCAACAAATTGCATGATATATGCCGAAGTATCAGTGCCAACAAACGTGAAATCTTTACCTTGAACCGCACCTCTTATTTCAGTCCCAGAGTCTAATTGAAAAGTCCCAGCAGTGTTAACTGAGGTAGGTTGATACACACTTCTATTCTCTTGATCAGAAAATCTAATAAACATTTTATCCTGTGTTGAAGGAGACCCAATTGTTGTTTCAGTTCCTAAATGAAATAAGTGTCTATCTCTATCAGACACAATAGTCATTATTGATTTTGTAGGGTTATTTGCAATACTAGTTGCTCTTGTTTGTAAGGCAGCTGTGTCTGTGTTTAATGGAGACCATTCAAAGGATCTGCCGTTTAAAACAGTAGCTATTAAAATTTGACCGTAGTTATCTAAAGACCATAATCCAGGATCTAAAAAAGTATTGGTAGTAGTTCTAGCAGTCCCCCAAGTTCCTGCATCCCAAGTTCCTGCACCCCATCCGTATCCAGGTGTTTGAACTAATGGGCCAATTTTAATGTAAGGTAAAAGGTCTAATGTTCCATCGTTCGTGGCCCCTGTACCCGTTTCCGCGGTAGGCATTTGAATTGTAAAAGTTGTAGTGCTAGGAACTGTTTTAACTTCAAACAAAACATCATCAAAATCAGTAGCCGTATAATCTGTTTGACCACCAGTAAAAGATCCCGCATTTTCAAATGTAACAATGTCTCCTGGTTCTAAATCATTTGCTCCTGTAGTTGTAATGGTAACAGTTGTCGAGCCGTTTGTTGTAGTAATATCTGCCCCTGTTTGCTGTCGGTCAGGGTCAATAGGAGTAATGTCATAAAACTGACCTGAGTAATAAATGTATAATAATCTATTAGTACCAATCGCAGCATACTTACGACCATCTAAATCTGTAAAAGTATGAATTGCTCTTGAAACTCCTATCAATTCAGAATTGGTTTCTTGAGCCCAACCCCCTATTTTTTCAGGTTGACCATATCTAAAACGTACATTATCCCCATCTACCCAGTTGTTTTCATTCTGGGTGTCTGTTAATTGTTTATTAAAACCAGGTCTAAAAGGTATTTTTGTTAAAGCCATAGCCTATTTTACAATAAATTTACTTTATAGTATAGAGTGAGGTTATTCTATTTTTTATCTGGAGAAATAAACGATTGAATAGATAATCTAGGCATAATTGGAGACAAGACAGTGTTTACTTTATGTAGCATAGGTGATTTTATAATTACAATAGAATTACCGATAATAGGTATAAAATTAAATTCACCTTCGTATTGATACATAAACTCTCCACCCCACTGTTGGTTCCATTTGTGATTTAAATAATATGTAATTGCATAATTATGACCTTCGTCTGAATGCCAATTTATACCGCTATTTTTTTTCATGTAATGTATAGCAAAACGCATTTTCTGAGCATTTAAATGTATATGAGGAAGATTACCACATATGTTTGCTAAGTTAGCAAATATCTCTGGTATCATATTTACTCTCATAGGTTCAGTTAGATTGTTATATAACTTCTTGTCCCAAGAGACACTTACGTCTTCAAACAATAATTTTTTACGTTCTTTTAAAACACCATCATGTATTCTTCTGTATTCTTCTTTTGGTAAAAAATCTTGAAAGTAAAAAAATTTATCCTCTATACATTTCATTAATTTCATTGCTATTGACTACCACAACACTCTTTATTTTGACTTTCATTGTATAAAAAACAATTTATACTATATCTAATTCCCTTGGTGACTTTTTTAGTACCATGAATAAATATAGGTTCAGCTGGAAAAAATATAGAATCCCCAGTTTGTAAAGTGTACAATTCTTTTCCTGAAAAGAAACTAAACTCTCCACCTTCATAATCTTCATTTAAATTTATGGTACACGCAGCTCTGTTTCTTTTGTTGACATCTAAATGATCTAGAATCTGTTCTCCTTCTTGATATCGCATGACCCTAATATTTGCGGTTGTAGTCCACCATGCGTTATTAATAACAGGACTTATATTTATTTTTAAATATTGAGTGTAGTTTAAAATCATCATTTCAATATATCTAAAAGCTAAATTTTTAGCTTTTTCTATTTCTGGATTATCTTTATATAGTTTAGATAAATCTAAAGATTTAAAATTATCCAATTTATATACCGAACCTTCATTTACAATATGTTTCGTGCTCGCCTCTTTCATAGTTTTATTAATATTATTTTCAAATAAATTTATAAAATAATTACAGACTTCTTTAGGCATAATTTTATCTTTTCTATAAATTAAATCTTTTACTTTTAAATCCATCATGTTTTATTTCTTATCCATGTTTGAATATTAATTCTAGTGTGTGTCTTCTTTAAATTAGAATTTACTTTGTGCATTAAACCTGCTTTGACTATAGCCACTGAATTACCTACTACAGGTATAAATCCCGCACCTTCATCACACTTAAACATTAACTCTCCACCCCAACTATCTCGCCAGGTTTTATTAAAATAAAAAGTTGCAGCATAACCTCTATTGTCAACATCGTCATTGTGCCAAGTTAAATGTTGACCAAAACTAAATTTTCTAAGATGACTTTCAAACTCATGATCTATTAGATTTACAAAAGATTGATGTTTTAATAAAGCATGATACGTTTTTAAATAATCATTTAAGTAAAAAGATTTGTTCGAATTTTGATTAAAACTTTCTGACATATTTTCTTCTTCTTCTTTAAATGTTTTCCAACTTACAGTTGTTTTTTCAAAATTTATTTTATTTCTATTCTTAATAAAATTAACATACATTTGTTTGTAAATATTTTTGGGTAAAAAATTATGTATCCAAAATAATTTATCCTTAAAATTGTATGCTAAATTCATGCTAATCTTTTTTATTAAGTACGCACCAAGAAGTTAGTAAATATTTTTCTCCACTTAAAGGTTGATTACCTCTATGAACATAGGGAAATCCTGCTGGCCAAATTACTATTCTACCTATTTTAGGTTTTACTCTTACTGCTTGATTTAAAAATTCAGTCTCTCCTCCTTCTTTTACATTATTTAAGTAAACAGAAAAAACTAAAGATCTAAAAGCAGACTCCATTGTATTTCCGTGTTCAACGTGCCAAATGTGATAACCTTGAGAAGGTAAAGTTTTTTGAATTTTTATATATGTGTAATTAAAATTTTCTACGTGATAAAATTCTTTTATTGATGTTTTTTTATAATAATCGTTTAAAGCGGTGTTTACATTTACTAACATCGTTCTAAAACGTGAAGGCCAGTCTATAACAGACTGTATGTCCATAGCATTATCTTTCTTTTTACTTAACGTAGTATTTTCAATCAAAACCCTGTCATAAGTTTTTTTTAATTTTTCTTGTTCTTTAAATATTTTGATCGCATCATTACAAGCTGTTTCAGGTACATAGCCATCGTAAATACCTATAAAATTTTCTATCTTACTTTTTCTTTTATTCATAATTTTTTACTAAAAAATCCAACTGACATACTTATTCTTGAGCTTACTCCAATAACTTTATGCTTAACACCTTTTGGAATAAAAATCAAATCTCCCTTAAACACATGGTAATCAACTATTTTATCATTAAAAACTTTATAGACCATGTTACCATTTAAACCTATAATAAATACATCTTCTTCATCAATATGAGGTACGCCTACTTGAGATATTAAACTTAAAAATAAATCAACATTATTTCTTTGATCGTATTTATAATTAAAAGTCTTACTAAAAAAATCAAATAACACATTAAATTCTTTTAAAAGGTTTACCACACCACGTATTTGAAAAACATTTTTTAAACCACCATAATTTGATTTAGACATGCTTTGTAAATCATTTTCTTCTATTAATTTACTTATTAAATTAAAATCATAAGGTCTGTTTAAGGTTACAAAATTTTTTACAAACGTAACTTTATTTTCTTTAATAGATTGTATTTGATCTTTATTTAATAACATTTTCTGGAGTGTATAAATATTTTATTTTTGATTCTTTACAAGTCATAACTGCATCTTCATAAGTTTCAACAATAGGGTATCCATTTAAATTAAATGATGTATTTAATAATAAAGGAACATTAGTTTTATCATAAAATAATTGTATTAAATCGTAGTAATTTGGGTTTTGCTCTCTTTTTAAAGTTTGAAATCTACAAGTGTTATCAGCATGAACACATGCAGGAACCTCATCAATTGCTTTTTGTTTGGCATCTATTGCAAATGTCATATAAGGCGATTCATCAAGTGTGTGCATATCTAAATAGTCGTGCCTATATTCATATAGTATAGTAGCTGCTGTAGGCCTCCACCACTGTCTTCCTTTTTGTTTATTTACTATTTCTTTTGCATTTTTATTTCTTGGATCAAATAACATAGAACGATTGCCAAGCGCTCTTGCACCCCATTCGGAATGACCTTGAAATATAGCAATTAGCTCCTGTTCTAATAATTTTTCTACAGCTTCTTCTTTAGTTTTCAAAATTTGCATAATAATACGCAGCTCCTACTGCTGTTCCTCCGTCATAAGGTATTGGGTCCACAAAAAAATTTAATTTTGGAAAATGTTTTACAAGTTTAAAATTATTAGAACAGTTTAAATGATACCCTCCAGATAATACTATATTTTTACAGTCACTATATGTAATCGCTTTTTCAATAAGTTTAATTCTTTCTTCTAATGTTTCCTCCTGCGCTTTGTTAGCAATCTCTAAAATATTTTTACTTAAATTTACGTCTTTATTTTTATAAGCGGCTATTCCCATTAATTGTCCTTCTTGATGAGATTTAAAACCAGCCATTTTTGTATAATTTAAATACTTAACTGCTCCAGCTAATTTATTAGTTAAATACAAATCTGTATTTTCATTTATTTTATGAAACTCTTCCATTGGAACTTTATAATAAATTTTAAAGTAATCTGTTCCCCAATTTGTATAGTGTTGATATAAAGATTTAACTTCTTTTTTATTAATATGATAGATGGATTCTACTGATCTAAAAAGAGTTCTAGGTCTTGGTAATTTTTCACCACCACCATCACAAATAACTCCTAAAGCCTCGTTAAAATTACTGAAATAAAAAGCACATAAGGCATGATGAATGTGATGATCATGATTGTAAAATTTAACATCATTACATTTTATTTGTTTTAAAATATTATCTATTACCAATTTTTCATAACATATACTTTCAATACCACAAGACGATATTGATACTGCATCAAAATTTACATTTTTAAATTTTTGTAAAACTTGGTATTGATAATTATTATCAAACATAGGGTGAGGAGGTCTAAAATGTTTTATTTTGTTGAACCTATCTTCTTCATAATATTCTTTTAAAATTCCATTTTCAATTACGGCAAAAGAACAGTTATGGGAAATATTTACACCTAGTACTTTCATTTTTAAAACTCATAGTAATTTATATTTAAAACAACTCTATTTAATTTATCAGTGCATGAGCTACTGGAATGTTTTAAATTTGAATCAAACTTAATCAATCTATTTTCTATACAGTCAACAGGATCGTAATCTTCAAAGTAAGTTTTACCATTTGTTGTATTAAAATACATTATTGCTGTTTTATTATTATCGTAATCATTATGATAACCATGAATAATAGATTTATCAGTTTTAGTAGTTAAATTTATTTTTGCTCTTATTAAAGATTTACAATTTAATTTATTCAATATAGGTTTTAATAAAGATAGGTACCTTGAGTGAGTAGTTGTGTTATCAAAAAAAAGATGGGTAAACTGAAATTTATCTTTTTCTTCCTCTGTGTTTATACCAACATTAAAATACCAATCGAAACTATCACTTAAAAAAATATTTTTTAAATTATTAAATTGATCGGTTTTTAAAAAATTATCTATGACTTCTATATTCACTAGTATTTAAACAATTTATAATCTTTATAATAATAGTTTTTTATATATTCAATTTTTCTATTATTTAAATTGATTTTATTTTGATTGGGGTTTTTGTAGTTTAATTTTTTAGGTAATGTATCTATTTTTAAATTAAAATTTTCAAAAAGCCACTTAATAAAATTTTCACCTAAACTATCTTCAAACCTCCATATATTAGTTTCATAATCTACAAAATTAATTTGAGGCACAAAAAAATTACTCATGTGATTTATACAAAAATTATTAAGTGTTTCATTAAAATAATTTTGACTTTGAAACATGTGTTCTATTTTTTGTTCATTAAAAAACCATGTGCAAGTCACCATAGATATAAATCTATCAACTGGATCTCTTACAACACAAAATTTTTTAATAGGTAAATAATTTAAATACTGATGATACTCTGGATATGTTAAATGAGGTGTTTCTTTTTCTCTGTACAAAACACCAAACTCTGTATTTTGAACATCATGGTTATTTATTTTTAATGTTTCTCTTATAAATCTACCGCCTGTTCTTGGAATGTGAACAAAATAAATATTTTTATTAATAAGCATTACTTTAATATTAAGTTACCAGAAACAGATACCCTTTCTCCATTTGATTTAAAACTATTTACATAATGATGTAAAGTAGATGGAAATATAAATAGGTCACCCACAGTTGGCATAAAAGAATGTTCTATAATATGAAAATTATTATTTTTTAACTCATTAATAAAATTTACACTTCCAGGTCTACTATTATGACTTACAGTTTTATTTACCTCTTCCATTAAATTTTTAGGCACTTTTAAAAATAAAACAAACGATAAATCCTCAGTGTGCACGTGCAAAGGATTTATTTCAAACTTAGACATATAATTAACCCAAGCACTTTCTAATATTAATTCTTTTGCATCAACTTTTATTTGATAGTGTTCAATGCTAGCTTTTACATAACTATTGAAGTAAGCAGATAATATTGGAAATAGTTTATCTTTATCAATACTATATTCTTGTTTTAATAATCCTGCTAAATTTTTTCTATAATCTTTTTTTTTATCCTTTTTACAGAGGAGTTTAACCTTTTTAATTTCTTCTTTGTTTAAAGAAGATTGATATAAAAAAGGACCCCAGTGAAAAAATTTATAATTTATTACATTGTCTTTCATTTTTTTAAAAACACTATATACATGTTTAAAAAGAAAGCAATGATAAGATTAGTATATACAAAAACACCTAATTTAAAAAATCTTGAGGTGATATCACAGTTATATAAAGTAGCTAACTGGCAATTTCCTTTTGAAAAAGGTAAAGGAGATTTAAATACTTTTGACCAAGGCATGGCCTACACTAGTTTTAAAAAAGATTTATTTGGTTTTGAACGTCACCCTGTTTTAAACACTTTTGCAGAAAAAGTCTTTAATATTGTAACAAATAAAAAAGGAACCATAGCTAGAATATATTGGAATTGGTACAATCAAAATTCACAAACTTTTTTTCACAAAGATAATCTTCAACACAATTGTTTTTCTATACTATATAATGTTCATACAAATGATGGAGGCACTGAATTTATTGTAAATAATAAAAATATTTTTTATAAAAGTAATGAAAGTGAGGCTTTAGTATTTCCAAGTTTGATAGAACACAAAGGTGTTGCACCTAAAAAAAATAAACAAAGATTTAGTTTAAATATTATATATTATATTTAAGATGAATAACTTGTTGGTCTTGGACCTTTTTCAGATTCATCTCTAGTGTCATCATCCCATTGTTCTTGAAGAAAAGTTAAATGCTCTGCATCCCATTTATCAATAAATTGTTGGATATCACCTAGTACAGACGAATCATATGTTGAGTTAGGAGTTTTATCTCTATACTCTACTTGATCTGTGTCATCGTCAGCTGTGTATTGGATTGCCCAAATATTAGAAAATTTTGGAGCTGACCAAAAAGAACTATCATTTATTTCATAACCTGTTCCAGCTTCTGATCCTGTGTTTTTAATTATTTTATTGTCTTCAAATATAACTGTCCAATTTCCTTTTTTCATAAATATATCCTATGTTTTAATTATATATATTAAAGCTATATACGGTTGTAAAGTTGAAACCGCATTTGCATTGTGGCCGTGCGCTGTGCCACTACCTGTCGTTTGAACTGTTCTATTACCAACGTTACCTGTTTTACCACCACCGAAATTAGGCATAATTCTTGGATCAGGATCTGCTCCAGGAGGTGCCATTGGAATAACGTGATTGTGTGCAGCAAGTTGCGATGTAGAAATAGATGTGTTGTTAATTGATGGAGTTACTGTATTTGCTCCACCAGTTGATGCTAAAGCTTTTGTTCCTGATTTTCCAACTGGAACATTATCTTGAAGATCAGGTACATTAAAAGTAGTTGATCCATCTCCAGCTCCATAAGTTGTACCTATGACTGCAAACAATGCAGAATAAGTTGATCTAGATACAGCGGATCCATCACATTCTAAAAATCCAGATGGAATACTTGAATCTGACCATGATAAAATTGTTCCTGTTGCCGTACCTTCAATACCTGTAAGGTTAGCTCCATCAAAATCGTATCTAGTTGCTTCGTAATTTGCCATAATTATTTATCCTTATAAGTCCAACCAACCGTTGCATCACCAGAATACACTAAAGTAAATCCTGCACCTTCTGTATTTACAACAAGGTCAGCTGCGCTGTTTGTTATATTAGAACCATTTCTACCAACTGTAAAGGCATTGGTATCAAAAGTATATTTAGAATCTACAAATGTTACTTCATCTCCTGTTGCTGGTGAAGCAGGTAAAGTTATTGTTAAAGTTCCACCAGAAGTATCTGCTAAAATTTGAGCACCTGGTTGAACTGTTTCAGCTGCAGAGATTGCTCTCCATTTTTTAAATTCTAAATCTTTTACAATGTCTGTTCCATCTGCATGGCAAATATATGAATGACCTTCACATAATAAAAATCCAGTTTGTCCTGTAACTTTAAATGTTAAAGTATTTCCTGCATGATCTGTTCCATCAACGATGTTAAAAAACTTTTCAATTCCTGTAGGAAAGTTTACAATTCTATTTGCTGCAAGAGTGCCTGTAAATTTTAAAGTCATATTTCTTGCATTTGAAAGTGCAGCGTCTGTCATCGCTAAAGTTACATCGGCTGACGCAACATCTATTTCTTGATAACCTGCAATTGCTTGTTGTACTAAATTTAAATTTGTATTTGTTTTATCGCCCCACGTACCAGAGTTTTCCCCTGTTACCATTAGTTCTATTTTTAAATCGGTTGAATAACTTGATGCCATTTTAGCTCCTTATAATTTTTACAATATACATTTTTTAAGCTGCTAAATCAACCTCTGTCCATGTATTTGTTACTCCTGGGTCTATTTCACGCCATGCCGTAATATTAGGCGAACCAGTATTAGTTGTCAAGCCTGTACCTGTAGGAATAACCACTGCAGTTCCAGTTACTGTAACTTGACCTACGTTAAATGTAGCAGAAACCCCTGTTACTTCAGCAACAGATACACCGTCCGCAGTCCCTACAGAAATTGTTGAAGAAACCCCTGTTAAAGGAACATTTGCATTACCTAAAGCGTCTGAATTTCCAACAAAACCTGTTAATTCTACACCAGTTACTGGAACATCAATTCTAGGTTCAGCAACAACTTGGCCTATTTCACTTGTTAATGCAATACCTGTTACATCAATAGATGCTGTACCAGTTACTGTTACACTACCGATACCCGTGGTTAATAATTCACTTTGAGCTATTTCGTTATCAGAATTAGCTGAAGTTCCAACTGAATTAATTTCTGTCTGTAATTCAAGTCCATTTACTTCAATTGTAAAATCAGTAAATGCTTCTTCGTTTCCGATAGCTGATGTTAAACTAATACCTGATAGTTGAACTGTGTAAGCATCACCCCAGACTTGGTTGCCCCACTCTTGTCGTCCCCAACCTACATTGATTTCACCATCAGCTATAACAGATCCTATATTAGAGGATAAAGAAATACCCGTTATAGAAACTTCTGGAGAAGCTAACTCTCCCCATTCACCATTTCCCCAAACTTGGCCACCCCATCCTGTAGATGGGAATGCAGCAGTTGTTCCGATATTTAAAGATGCACCTATCCCGTTAACATCTATGTTATTAAAACTAGACGCCCACGAGTTGTCGCCCCACGAATTACTGCCCCAAGTTGTGGCCAAAGGATGTTCCTCCTATTACGATATTCTCAATATCGCAGCAGAAGTTGTAAAGTCAGGGAATTGGATAGTGAATGTACCAGACGTTGCAGTTTTATCACCACCAAAATCCAAAACAGCGACTGCGCTATCTGAGTTTGATGTATTATAAATTAATGCACCTCTAGCTGTTAATGTTACCCCTGTAAACGATCTATCACCAAAGTCGACGATCGCAACACCTGATGCTACAGATGTTTGTTGAGACCCAACTGCTAAAGCTCCACCACCTGCCGCATATTGACCAGATGCTCCAACTTCATTATCCGTTGTGTATGAAGTTGTTGATGCACCTAAAGTTGCAGATGAAGTGTATAAAGCTAGTTTAAATTTATCACCAGTTGTTTGTGTAAAGTTGTGTTTTGCTTCTAATAGTTCTTTCTTGAAAGAATTCGCTATTGCGTTTGTTGTTATTGCCATTGTTACTCCTTAGTTAATTTTATTAAGGACTAGGTGAGTCTAATGGTATTCGAGTCACCCCATCACTATAATCATCTCTTCTTCTGTATCCTTTTTGAAGAATAGCAAAAGTTTTCAATTCCTCAGTATAACGGTTTTTGTACAGGTTGTACATATCCTGTGGGCCTTTTAAGAAACCAAAAGCCTCAGTCATTACACCATAGAATAATAAATTTTCAGCATAACTTGACAGATATGTCGTAGTATTAGTAGCTGATAGATGTTGAGGTGTTTTAATATAATTAATCTGACATGTAAAAGCTGCACTTGGTGCAGGTGCAACAAGAATATATGTTGGATTTTCGTCCCAATATCCATAGTATTTAGGAATTCCAGTTACTAATGGACTTGTATCTGGTGAATATTCAGAAATAAAAGTTTGATCTCTCTTCTCTAAATAAACTCTAGGAGTCCCTGATGTAGTTGAATCAAATACTTGAACAGCTCTTAAATATAATAAATCTGCAGGTAATACTAAATATCTATTTCCAGAAGTAAATGTAGACAAAGAATACTTACGGTCTACATCCATGCCATCAACAGCTCTAGATATAGTTAATTCAACATCTGTAATAAATCCTTCAACTATTGAATCAGTTAAAACAGTTGAATCAACTTCTGTATAATCTCTTACTTTTGTGACTAGTTCTGAAAATGTTAATGCCATTATGATATCTCCACTGTTACTTTAGATAAATACATTGCTATTGCAGGTTTAATATTTCTACTTGGTCTCATACCGTCTGATGAAAATGCAGAATCACTTTGACCATCAACTGGAAATGCAGTCACTACCATATTACCACCACCAATTTGATCTGATGGAAACTGTTGTGGTCGAGCGTCCAGGAGCCCTTGTGGGTCACCCCCGTATATTTTAGGCTCTAGCTGTGGATGCTTAGGCTCGAACTCTGAAATATGGACGATGGATCCATTCCATTCTTTAACCATTTCAACATATGGAAAAGCTTGACCAGAACGGTCGGATATCGCTAATGAATTTTTACCTCTTGCAAATCGTGCCATTAGTTCCTCGTT
>Ga0099849_1001064_pt1 | contig 12845 bp, 8 predicted proteins | sample CB_VirMetaG_4_FD_78177 | JGI IMG/M metagenome (GOLD analysis project Ga0099849, IMG submission 78177) | Freshwater to marine saline gradient viral communities from Chesapeake Bay - CB_1508_1M Viral MetaG | ecosystem: Environmental > Aquatic > Marine > Coastal | place: USA: Chesapeake Bay... | reverse complement strand
GATCAGAATACTCTATTTTAGTCTGTCTTTTTTCAGTTATAAACTTATCTGGATTTTGAGGATCTGGAACTTTTACATCAAACTCAAACTCTACTTGGAGTACTCCTTCGTCTATGAAGTTGTTACCTCCAACCACTCTTGCGTTATCAAACGTAGCATCCGTGTACATTGGACCCATTGCCTGCTTGTACTTATTGACTTCCTCCATTGCAGATTTTCTAAACCTATCGTTCTCAGTTAGTCCTGCAGCTTCGAGTCCTTTAAGGTTTGTGGGTGCTATTTGTATGCGATCACCTCGTCCATCATTAGCGTCTTTCCCTAATATAGGAAGTGTATTTACCAACGGCTTCTTAGTGCTTTGGCTAATTCTTGCCATACCTGCAGCTTTCTTAAGTGGATCATCGTAAGGCTTAGAAGATTCTTTAGCAATCAACTCATTCATCAGCTTGTTGTTAAGACCCATCTTAAGTTTCTGGTCTATCTCTTGCTCCATCTCAACACCATATCCCATGACATCTTTAGAGTCTATGTACATAGCGTCTTTCTTTTCTTCTGCAGACAGCTTATCAAACTCAGCTTTATCTGTATATACACCACCCAATCTAGACAATGCATCTATTTTTTCTGTTTGAGACATACCAGCAATAGCAGTTCCCATAAGTTGGTCTTGCTGCTGAGTAAGTTGTCTACCTCCGTCTTTTCCAAAGCTTGTGTATCTTGTGTACTCTCGACTTCCTGCTCTGTAAATATCTCCAGCTCCCTCAAGATCAGTAATACTACTGGTCACATTATCTAAGTCAACTCCGTTTTCATTTCTTAACAAGTCGTTAAACTTACTAAGAGGCACTCTTGTTGCTTTAGTAGGATCTATTTTACCATCAGGACCGACAGCAACCTCCCCTGTTCCAGGTGTTCTCATTTCTACATTTCCAGCACCATCAACACCAAAAGATATATTTTTAGTCATTGATTCCATCATTTGCAGCTTAAGAGCGTCTGCTTCTGATCCCTTTCCTTCGGCCACTAGCTTGTCATAGTTGTCTTTAAAGGCTGTCATTTTACCGTAGACACCTTCCTTTAAATGTTTTACCTGCCCTTTCATCCTAGCGTTACGTTTTCTTACTTCAGCCTCATCAATGTATCCCATTTCATACATTTGATTGTTCAGCTCATACTCAGACCTTAGTGTGTCAGCAAACTTTTGGCCTGCTTCATCTAAATCTGTTAGACCTGTATCTTCAAACTGATCTTCGTAAGCAATTCCATCATACAGATCTTGCTGTTCTTTTTGAAATGCCTCACGCTTTTCAGTAAACTCTTTTTGAGCCTGTTGCTCTCTAATGTTTTTTCTTTCTGCAGCCGCACCGATAGACAAACCAATGGTAGCCAAGCCAGTCATTCCTGACCCTTGATTGCCGCCACTTCCTTGTGCTCCGTACCCTGCTGCTAATGCTCCTGCTGCCATATTAATTTCCTGATAATGCGTTTTTATAATTAGGGTTTACGCCAAATCCAGAATATGATTGACCAGTGTTTATACCACTATTCATTGGTTGCTGAAACCCACCTGTTAAAGACTGAGAGGCACTATGTAAAGCACCTTGCGACTGTTTTACAATGTCCTTTCCAAAAGTATCATACGCTCCTGCTTGTGCTAAAAAGTTAGTACCAGCTAATTGTTTTGCACCTGCACCTTGTATAGTTGGTGCTTTATCTGGCATAGCCTGAGCTGCACCTGCTGCTGCTCCTGCTAGTCCTGTTATGCCTTGCTGCATCTGAGCTCTACCTGCAGCCATTTCGACACCAAGACCTCGGATGTCTTGACTTTCTCTTCGCTCCTGCATATCTCTGATGTTCTGCTCTTCTTGCATTTGCATCTGCTGTATATTCATTTGTTGCCTATCTAAATCTGCAGAAATTTGTTGCTGAACTTGTTGTTGTCCTGCTGCTAGATTTGCTGCTCCGCCAACTAAACCACGAACACCTCCACCCCTAAGAGCTTCGATAGTTCCTTTAGCTTGTCTTTGAGCTGCTAATGTTTTCATTTCAGCACCTAATGTAGATACACGCAAACCAGATGCTGCGTTTTTAAGGTCCTGTCTTTTGTAGTTTTCTAGTGCTTTTTTAGCTTTCCTTGCTCTTGAAGCACCGCTTATGGCCTGGGCTGCAGCACCTGCCGCACTTATTCCTAAACCAATTGCTGTTGCTGTTGCTATTGCCATACTTTTATCATTTCTAAAACCTCGCTATCTGATTTGATGTAACCAGCATTGAGGTATTTGTTTACTAAACTTTTGTTCTTCAAAATAACATGGGCGTACTTGTACCCATTTTCATCGGCTAGTTGTATGATACAATCAAGAAGAAGCTCTATCGCTTCAGCTCTATCTGCGTCTTTGTATTCTTTATTAGAAATAACAAATTCAGTAAGCGCAACTTTAGAGTTTGTCAAGTATAAAAAACCAGCACAAATGTTTTGTTCTCCCTTGCTAACCATCAAACCACTAGTAGCATCTTCTGGCAAAAAATCTCTAGGTATAGGTTCCCATCCCCAGGCTTTCCACCACTTGACTAAATGATTGTCATAGTCATCAATGTCGAGTTTTCTTACATTGAATTCCATTAATGCAAAGATACTAATTTAAAAGGTACGGTATCTGGAGCGTATAGAGTCTATGATCCAAGTTGATATAAAGTAATTTTGATCATCTTCTAGTTTTTCAAGCTGCCATTCAGGATGTCCACACTTGTCGTGCATCCACATAAAAGAAACAAAAGGAAACTTTCTTAATGCATCATAGAACAACTGTAGGGATTCGGTTTTATTAGTCTTATAATTAGACCACTCTTCGTGATCTTTTTCTAGTGGCCATATATCACACATAGGACCACCGTGCCAACATCTATCCCAATAAGAAGCCACACCTACATGGCTTTCAAACAAGTACAATAAGTTTAGTGTCATGTTAAACTTATTACCCAAACCATCTAAGTTGTTTTTTATAGCTTCCAAAATAAGTCTTTGGAAAGAAAACTCATCTCCTATATATACCTCTTTGTCTCTATCCAAAAATCTTTTGTCGTTTATAATCTCTTCTATGATAGCATTGCCAGGAGCAAAGTTTACCATGCAATCATTTCTAGGAAAGACAGGTATATGATCATATCCTTCGTACTCTCTATGTCTGCCAGGTATACAATCTTCTGGAGTAACTTTACTGTAGTGTGCTGTATGAGGATCATAAGAAGCACAAAAAGAATTGTATAATACTTTTGGTTCTGGCATTGGCTGTATAGCAATGTCATCCGTATCCACATAAGTGCCTCCATATTTATGCAGGAGAAGAAGTCTAAATAAATCAGATCTTTCTCTAGGGTGTGTGTTATTGTATATCTTTATTATGTCAGCATAGCGAGGAACGTTATGTAAGCTATCATATATAGAATCATCCCAAGTATGCACCAGAATTTGGTATCTGTCTTCAAACTGTTCTTGTTTTAATGAATTTGTAATCAAATATATTGGCCTGTTTGGATTCATGTATCTCGTTGAATACAATGCATCGTCAAGAATTTTTTTTCTTTCTGGGGAAATGTCACCATCCCAATAAAAAAAGATGTTCTTTATGTGTCTATCAATTTTCATATTTATTGTATTTTGATTTAAAGAGCTCTGCGTCTGCAGCTTGTTGATGCCTAAACTCCCCACGACCACTAGTTAAGGAAATGTCATCTGAATATAAGTTAAGATTCTTTATCCACCAAGCTCCACCTTTTACGTTTTGTATAAGCCAATCGTCACCACAAGCTATCTTTAGGTCTTCAGGTATAGGAACCCACATACTCTTCTTTACAAAAAACATACATCCCCAACCCCATCCACGCTGCGTTCCGTTTTCAGGGTTTCTTTCTAAAACAAAATCATTTCCTCCATCATGATTTACTTCTCCGTAAAAGTTTCCTATAAACATTCCTATAATACCTAGGTCAAGTCTTGTAGACACCCAAGGGAAGACAGTGAGATCGTTAAAAAAGATATCATCGTTGGCTATACAGATGTTTTCATACTTTGCTTCCTTAACACCTAAGTTCCAGGCTGGATTTACAAATATGTTTTCTTCAACAGAAATACATCTAGCCTTCTTTAAACCGCCTCTAAGACGTGATTTAGCTTCATTAGCGTTGTCTATTATAATTATCTCTCCAACCCACTCTGCTCTATCTAAATGACTTAACAAGGGGTGTATCCTATCTGTCTTCCACAGCGTTGGTATGATTACACTAAACGGCTGCAAGGGAATCTTTTGTTCTAATTTGTTCATAATAGTTTTCTATAAATTTAGGCACAATGATGTACTCTCCTTTTTCCTCCATGTCATTATCCACCCTCTCAAACATTTCTTTTTGATCTACGTCTCCCATTCCAGATATGTGATATGTTCCCATACCCCATCTGTATATCATAGACATAGCGTCATACTCATGTATCTTGCCATTGTTAAAAAAGGTAAGCCAGTTGTCCTCTCCAAAAGAAACGTTGTTCCAGTTTTCAATTCCATCTATGTAATCCTTGGTGTATATATTTCCGTTGTTGATAGAAGAACCTCGATCTCCATATTCATTGTTAGAAAAAAAATAGTGTCCCTTAGATCTATACACATCAAAACCTGGGTTCTCTTTTATCGCTTCTATACTATCTCTTAACGCAAACTCAGTAAGCAGGTCATCGTCATCTAGCCTATACATATAGTTGTTGTTTGCTATGCTAAAAGCAAATCGAAGTTTTTCTATAATAGAACCGAATCTTCTTGGAACATTTACAATAGTGACATTTGGTATAGGATACAACAACTTATATGTTACATCTATAGCATCGTTTATTATCAACATATCACAGTCAGGTCTGTTTTGTCTTAAAAAAGACTCAATAGCTTCTTCTAGAATGTGGTGTCTTTTGTAAGTTAATGTAACTACTGTTATCATACTATTTTAGTGTTTTCATGATCATAGACTTCTATCAAATGCTTCGTTCCTGTCAAGGCTTTCTTAACCATCTCGTAATATTTATGACCACATGTGTTAGTTTCATATTCTCTATCTAGTGCAGGAAACTCGTTCATAAACTCAGCCTTAAAAAACTGTCTGTCTTTTGCGTCTCCAACCACTCCAGCGTTGTGATAAATAGCGTGTTGACCCCAAGTAGTTATAGCAGATGTAGACCAAGTGAAGTCCATCTCAGGAACAACCATAGTATGCTTACCTCTTTTCCATAAGTTCCACAGAACTGCCCACATATCTGAACACCATATTTGAAGTTCATGATGCGTTGGATCAGCAGCTTTCTTTTGATTATTTAACTCAGTCACCTCAGCAAATAATCTGTTGGAATCTCTTTCAACATCCATCCAGTAATACTTGTCTACATTTTTTATAACGTACTGAGCACCTCCTGAATGCCACTGATTTTTCTTTACAGTTTCCTCATCTATAGCCATTATACTTAACATCTTATCTAACACATCCCTGCCCTTAGATAAAATATAATCATAGCCAATATAAGATATAGTATCCGACACATAACAAACATCATCTCTGCCAAGCTTTTCTTCAGCTAAAGGTTTTACTAAAGCAATGTCACAGTCATGATAAAATACCGAGTCTGTGAATAATGTTGGGTGTGCCTCGTAATGTTTCTGTATTATGTGTGGACGTATGCTTGATATATATCTTCTGTCTAGTCTAGTGTCTTCATAAAAAGCAAAAGTAACGCCAGGATATTTGTTTATCATCACATTAAAGTGACCGTCAATATCTCCGTGTTTGGCGCAAACTATATGACAATTGTCAAGAGCAACTCCTTGTTCCTTAAAAGAGTAAAGCATGACATCTATTTGCCATGCGTAATATTTAGTGGCTGGTTGAGCGCAAAGGTATTTCATAATTATGGAAAGCTTTTAGCAATCTCTGCATTTACTGCAAAGATTTCTACTGGTGTTGTACTATTACTTACTAATTTAATATTAGCATAGTACCCCTTAAGTCCATAACTTTCCGCTATTGGTGATTTGGCTCCGAAAAAGAAGTCTCCTGGATTAGGAACTACAGTAGAGCCTCCTACTGTTAATGATTGTGATGTCTTCTCAGATATAACTCCTATCTGCTGATAAGAACCTCCTTGAGCACGATATATTGTATCGCCTATTGAAACACTGCTTGGCACAAAATTAAAAGTGTAAGTTAGATTATTAAGTAGTACTAAGTTGCCAATTCCCTGAACTGATAGAAGCTCAGTGTTCGTGATATCTTCGTTATCACGTCTAATGTATGCATAGTAAAAGCCTTCTTTCTTTTTGAAAGACTCACTAGCAACATGTCCGCTATCAAGATTTGTTGTGACCGTAACATCCCAGTTACTACTGTCACCTTCAATCTCTATAGTCTTGAATATTTTGTTTTCTGAAGGAGCAGGATTAGATACAATACCCACCTCTGTATTATAAGATTGACCATAAAATGTGTTTCTATTGTTTTCATCAGCATGATGCTGCCACATTTGACCGTCTTTAAATGTATAGAAATCACCATTTATGTTTTGCATAAACTCAGGAATATAAGAATGAAAAGATGTCCACCCTTTATTCATCTCGTTAAAAGTGATTGTGCTTTCTTGTTTTTCAGATTTCTCTGGTGATGCATATTCATCAGCAGCATATGGATCTGCCTCTATAGGTAAGCTATACACGTTGTCAGGCACATCAGTATTAGCCTCACATTGATCTGACAAATATTTAGGTCTGTAGTCAGGATCACCAGGAACATTATCTTTCGTAACATTTGTTGGTTCTCCGTTTACATACTTTCTTAACGTCTCTACGTTTGCGTATCCTGATCTAAATTTAGCCATATGCAAATATACGAATTAACATTGATCATAATTAGGTAGGTCTTTAGCGTTACCAACTTCCGTAACAAAACCGTTCTTTAAATATATGTAAGTATTAACATCTGACGTGTTAAACTGGTCTCCTTGAAATGCACCAGGAGTGCCGTCATTGTTTGTGAATGGATGAATTTGATACCTATACCAGTTATCCATCCAGTAATATCCATCTGGATAAGGTTTGCCATCAAAATCAGCATACAGCTTGAGGCCTATAATATCAACGTATTGTTTGTCTTTTGGCGGAAAACAAAACATCAATTCAGGATATTCTATATTTGTAAAGATTCCTTTTCCAGTCATATCAAAGTCTAATGGGATCTGAACTTCAAAGTCGTTTACATAAGTAAGCTGATCTCTCATCCAAGGACCCTCTGCTGAAGACTGTGCTATTTCAGTTCTACTGTTGGTGTGCTGTAGCCAGTAAGTGTTATTCTGTCTCCACTGTGTCTTGAAGTCTACATTGCCTCCGTAGTTGTACACAACAAATCCAAATATCTCAGAATCCATGTAAAAATTATACCTATCCTGAATACTTGCATTTGGTTCGGTTAGCTCTCTATCAAGCAGTTCGTTATGTAAAATGTTTACAGTTTGACCTGCAAATCCATTTATAACTACTGGGTCTGATATAGTGTAGACGGTTATATCAAACAATCCATCAAATTGAGTTACTTGTCCACTAGGCTTTGTCCATACTAATGAAAACACTTGATCAGACTGATACCTCATTTTACGGCATTGTGTGGCTGACGTATAAGTAAAATCAGCAGGACTGCCTGTAAAGGCTGGTGCTGTTATCTCATCAGGAGTATTAGATATTGTAGGTGCTTCAGGCGAAGGGTAAGCACTTGTGCTATATATGTGATTAAATATAGCCACCTCATCTCCAGAAGGTGTATTCTTGTCTATATAAATGTCGTTTAAGAAGAACCCTGAGCTGCCACCCAACAAAACTGCCTCTGCATTTGTCAAGTAGTCGTACTCTTTTACAACATCCCATCCACTAATTACTTCATTAACTAAAGGAGATCCTTGAGCTTGAGAATTACTAATAGTAACTTTTCTTGCTGGAGAGGTATAAGTGTTTTGTCTAAACGAAAGACTTATATTTCCAGTATCTCCATGACCAACGATTCCACCTGCCCAAGTTGTTTGTGTGTAGTTGTCTCCATTTGGATCTTCTGCTGTCCACTCAGCAAACTCCCAAGTGACGAAATCTTCCGTCCACATCAATTGATAAAAATCTTGACCAACTACTGTTCCAGCTTTGTTTGCGCTTACAGTGCTATTTCTATATAAAATAAACTGTCCAGCATGGTGGTTTTTGTATAAGCTAAATGCCTCAAGGTCGCTTAGAGTCCAAACGTTTCCTTGAGCGTCAGTAAAACCTTGAAGCGCAGTCCAAGTAGATCCATTATTCGTTGAATAATACCATTGTTTTACCTGTCCAGTAGGAGCGTTTCCATACATAATCATAGCCTTACTTCCTATGGCTTTAATTCTTTGAACTCCCCAATACGAACCATTATAATTTAGAAGTTGACTTGTGACTTCATAGCTGCTCCAAGTACTAGCGTCTGATATTTCTGAAACAGGAACAACGTATGATCTCCCTAGTGTTCCATTAGTGCTATATCTAACGTCATCCATTAAATATATATATCCGTCTTCTATGCAACAATTCCCACTATGATAAAAATACTTAGCTATCGTTGCTTGACTCCAAGCTAGACCACCACCAATGTTACTCAAGTTTGCTACAGCACTAAAATTAGTTCCATCAGTAGTGTAATACAATGCGGAACCAGGAGAGACAGAACCGCTAGAGGTTTGTGTAACTAACGCATTGTTAGTACTCCCATCATACTCATGTATTATGTACGTGTAAGCAGTTGTTTTAGGACCAGTAAAAACAAGAGTAGGAGTTACCATGTCATCCGTAGATTTATACAGAAGGTTTCTTGTTGTAACTGTACCATTAGGACTAGGGTTAAAGTAAAGATCATCTCCATGTGGCTGTAAAAGATTAGGGAGTATCCCTCCACCAAAGTTTTGCATGTATTGATCTGCTAAATCTGTGTCATTTTTAAAATCATATGTAAACCAATATAAGTTTGTGTAGGTAGGATCTAAATCTAACTGAAAGTTTACGAATATATATCCCTTTCCGTTTCCGTAAGCATACACTGTTGGACTAGCATAACACTGGTTAAAAGGACCATAAGTTGAACTGCTCAAGCTCGGATAGTTACCATACAAAGTCTGATCTGACCAGCTTGTAGGAATTGCACCAGTTAGAAGTGTAGAGGATTGATTTAATATAGGCACCATTAATCCATCTGTAATTCTGTCTCCTGGATCCAACACGTTTGATAAGTTTCTGTAATCACTTCCAGTAACACTATTATAAGCATTTCCCACATACATATGAATCTTCCCTTCAAACAAAAAAGGACTTGGCTCTGATTCTGGATACACAAGTGATACGTTTTGATTGGTCGATAAAGTTTTTGTTACAGTCCAATTGTTTATGTTCGTCTCATCCGCCCAGTTTAAACCAAAGTTCCACGACACTGCATACACCGAATGATTAGTAATAATACACAACCCTGACGGCTCTATTGCTAGTGTAGGTGCTCTCATAGGCATGTGGTTATTTACCGTTCCAAGAGTCGGATCAGAATTATCACTTGAAAAAAGATATTCTGTGTTCCAACTTTCTGGCGTATTTTGATAGTGATAAAACTCAAAAACTGGTCTAATATCTGCTTGAGCGTTTGTAAAACCTGTTTTGCTTGGGAAATATCTAAACAAGATATAATTATAAGGATAAGAACCGCCACCTGAATAAAACCGATTCTTAAACTCAATAAAAAGATAGTCAAACTCTAGGCTTGCATGAAGTTTTATGTTGTTTCCAGTCCATCTTCCACTTATGTTATTATATCTTACTGCTGTTTGTAAATCATAAAAACCTGAACCTGCAGCAGTATATACTTGAGCAGTTTGAAAGGTTTTTCCGTCATCTATAGATTTTGATAAAAGTGGTTGATTGTATTGATACCCAAGATTATCCCAGTATATAGAAAAACAAAACCAAACGTGATTTCCGTTAGAGTCCATTCCAGCATAAACAATATCTTGCACATCTACCTGTCCTTGAAAGCTACTTCCGCTTGCTGGATTATAAAGATCAGCTAATGAATCGGTAACACTTGTCCATGTTTGTGCACGATCATCTGACCTTCTTATAACAGCACTATCATATATAGCCAGTATAGTCTCACCGTTATTTCTCTCAACTAAATAGCCGTAAGGCTCTATAGGTTTCACTCCACCATACCTGCCTCTTTGCCTATCTTGCCTAACATGTCCCCATCCATAAGCATTTGTTGCACTGTGTTGAACCTCATAATAACTAGATGGATTTCCTGTAACATTACTGGTTTCATAATCTATTGTTCCCATTCTTCCTCCTATAAAAGAACAGTCACCAACTTTGGCAATAGTGTGTATGGCTGAGGTTGCGCTTCGTTTCCAACCAAACCTTGAAACAGAACAAGACTCTTTGTATTTTAACCAGCCCTCTGTACTTCTGGCACCGTTATCAAAAAGAAGGCTGCCTTCAATAAAATCTCCATTTGCAACTACAGTTATAACGCCCCAGTAAATTGTTATTGTGCCAGTAAACACAGACGTACTTATTGTTACTGACTTAGAGTTTTGACCAGATATAGTGAAAGCTGGTCCGCCATTAATAAGTGTAGAGCTGTAGAAAGTTAAAGCGTTTGCCTCAAGAGCAACATTGAAACTGTAAGTCCCACTACCCATAGCTATGTTCGGATATCTAGAAGTGTCATAAATAAAACCACTAGGAATAGCTTTCGGCCAAACCCAACTGTCAAATATAGGATAGTCTCCACCTGACAGACTTGCATTAAAACCAATAGTGTTTACAGTGTTTCCTCCTTGAACACATCTGTAAACAAAAGCCTGTGTTGGGAAACTTATATGCGCAGTGTTTTTAGGTTCTGATCTACATTCTATATCTCCAATGTCATAATTCAGTGTAACTGTAAAAGTTTGTGTCCCATATATACCATTTCCGTTTCTGTCAACTTCACGATAATCAGTTGCAGTGTCATCAACTTCCATTATAGATCCTGATGAATCATCCCATTGATTGCCGTCAACATACAAAGTTGGGCTTCCAACAAAAACTTTACCTTCGTCAGCTTTGAAGCTGAAAGGACCTAAGCTTCCTGAGCTTAATTCTCTTATAGTAAAATCTTGTATGAGTACGTTGTTTGCCATGTTTTACAAATTTACAAATTATGTTAAAGTGTATAGTTTTGGTTTGATTGATCCGAATGGTCCTACATACTGAGCTACAACCGTAGCATCTGACCATCTTACAATTATGATATCATCCACAGCACCTCCACTAGAATTTATTATAGCAAAGTATGGAGAAACATTTTGCTGAGGGAAACTATTTTGACCACCATTGAAATCTAAATCATTATAGGTAGGAACAATACATATGTTTGATCCTGGAGGTGGTGCACAGTAGTTAGTATTACATATATCAGTTTGAGGTCTTCTGTTGTAGTAGTAGTATCCTCTTTGATCAGAGTATCTAGAACTAGCTAAAGTTTGATAAGTAGTAAAGTATGTTTGACCCAAGTTAAATATTGTCTCTTGACTTGGGAATTCATTTCCTAAGTTAACAACGTGATGGTACGACTGTCTAAGCTCTACATTAGTAAGTGTCTGATTAAATACTTCAGTATCAATCAAACTTAATGGAGATCCAATAATCATGTTTTGATCACTAGAGGCAAATACTTCGAAGAATGCGTCTGAGTTAAATGCAGGATTTAGTGGGTACTTATCGTACTGATCGTAGCATCCATCGTTATCATCATCTGGATCAAGGTAATCTGGAATGCCATCGCCATCAGTATCAATAGTTGACGTTGTTGTTGTTGGAGGTAAAGTACTTTGTGTCGTTGTGCTAGACGTACTAGACGTAGTACTAGATGTAGACGAAGTACTTGTGGTAGGCACAGGACTAGTCGTGCTTGAACTAGTTGACGTTGTTGATGACGTAGTAGTTGTTGGTGCTTGTGGACAAGAAACCTCTGCTTCCCATGCAGTACCTGATAGAGGTGCATAAACTTCTAAGTCAAGGAAATTATAGCTTTGTGGTTTAAACCATCTAATTAATCTACTGCGTCCTGGTACTATAGTAGCTGCAGACTCACCTCTGCTTGCTAACTCAGTATTAAGAGCACTCTGATATTGTGAATCTCCTATATAGCCAGTATCATAAACTAAATCTCCTAAATATCTTACTACCAACCTGTCAGGAATCTGGAAAGTTGTAAAGTCAACTTCTACCCATCCAACTCCGCTTCCAAGCTCTACCTTGAAGTTGCTTGGGAACGTCTGTCCTGCAGAATAAGCCCAAGAACCTGGACAAGCTTGAGTGGCATAGGTCACTGTAGTTGTGGGTGTAGATGGATTTATTGTAGTTGATGTCGTGGAAGTAGATGGTACAGAACAATCTCTTACTTCTAAAACTTCTCCATCACTGGCTATTTTCAACATGTACTTGTTAGTCACTACGCTGGATCCATCTTCATAATTAGAAGTCGCAATAAACCAATTATATGATCTATTTCCAATCTGAAGACTACCGTTAAATACAGAGTAATTTGGATTTTTTACATACTCACCTACAAGCGGCATAGCATTAGAACCAGTATGTCTTTTGGATTGCTTGAAGATAGGAACATCACACAAGAAATCTGTAAACCAATTTGTTGGGCCGCCAAACGTTTGTGCATTCTCGTAAGCTTCAGAAGCGTACCAAGCATATCCATAAGTGTCAGTTCCT
>Ga0099849_1001062_pt1 | contig 12859 bp, 21 predicted proteins | sample CB_VirMetaG_4_FD_78177 | JGI IMG/M metagenome (GOLD analysis project Ga0099849, IMG submission 78177) | Freshwater to marine saline gradient viral communities from Chesapeake Bay - CB_1508_1M Viral MetaG | ecosystem: Environmental > Aquatic > Marine > Coastal | place: USA: Chesapeake Bay... | reverse complement strand
TGACGAAGTTACGGTCAAAGGAAAGTCGGAACCCGTCAAAATATATACCATACAAAAATAGTACTTGACTTTCGGTACTATTTTTGGTATAATTTAGAAATAGTTGAGAGGAACTCAACAGCAGTTTTAGGGAGAAACTTAGTGAACGTGGAAGATGTAGCAGCAAATTTAGATAAACACGAAGCCGTGTGTGCTGAACGGTGGAAGACTGCGTTTAAAAGATTTGATGATATAGATGAAAATGTCAAACGTATCGAAATGATAATGATAAGTGTAGCAGGAGCAATAATAGTTGGTGGAGCTACCGTATTTTTAACGATATGGACAATGCACGGATAGGAGAAATAAATGGAAATGGAATACAGTAAAAAAGACATTAAAAAAGCCCCAAAAATAAAATCAGGAACAAAAATAGTAGAAAATAACGATCACAAGTTACCTAGATGGGGATTTAAATTAAATGGACAAGATTATTGGTTTAGTAGTGAAGAAAATGCAAAAATTGCATTGGAGAACATGAATGGCTAAAGATATTGAACAAGCTCTAGAAGAAGCTGAGAAAAAAGAAAAAGTTGAACAAGCAGTAAATTCTAGATACAAAAAGTTACTAGCAAGAAAAATAAACTTGCAACGTAAAAAAAGGGCTAAATTACCGAGCTCTTTGAGATGAAAAAGCTTCCTCATAAAGAGAGGCTTAAAATATGTGAGCAGTGTCCAAAATACTCAAAATTTTGGAAGACTTGTAAAGTTTGTCACTGCTTTATGCCCCTCAAAACAAAAATAAGATGGGCAGAATGTCCCGATGGGAAATGGAGTTGACATATTATGCCAATGCATAAAAAGAAAAAGAAAAAGAGTGGTAAAAAGAAAAGAAGTAGAGGTTAAATATAACTGGTTACAATATTTTCATAGTATTCGACATGTTTGTCCATGGAGTTATGAAAGTTATTTGAAAGGGAAAATTAAGATTGCTCCCTTTGATATAGAAATCCTCAAACTTACAGAGATGAACTGGGATATAGAAGACTGGGACGCAGTCGTTTATGTAGTGGATGACCTTACGCTTAATGCGATTGACGATATCGTGGCACATAGAAATGATAGCCAAGAGAAAATAGAATACTTATGGTCGCATCCTACGTATACGAAAGGTGGAGGTAATCAAGCACCTTTTCCAATAATTATCCAACAAGATCGGGCAAGACTTATGGAGTTAAGACATGGCAGTAAGAAAAAGACGGCGAGTGGCTAAGAAAAAGCCAGTACCTACTAATCCCGTACTTTATGCTAGAGTTAAAGCGGAAGCCCAAAGAAAATTTAAGGTATATCCATCGGCCTATGCAAACGGATGGTTAGTTAAAACATATAAAGCCAGAGGCGGACGATACCGCATGGGAACTGGCAGAAAGAGGAAAAAATGATAGAGTATATTAAAATTAAATGTATTCAATTTTGGAATATTATCTCAGGAAAAGACAAAAACTGGGACGGCACTGTAGATATCAAAGATAAAATGATGGAAGCAGAAAATAAATCAAAATGAAAGGAAAATTATTAGGTAACGGAAAATTTATTATAGAAAAAGATGGGCATACTGATGCCGCATCTGTGATTAAATCTTGTAAGACTATAATTTCACATTCTCAAATGATTCTAGACCATTTGACTAATCCAGAGGCAGATTTGCCTACTTGGTTTACAAATAAAATAGCAATCTCAGAATATGAAGTAGTCTCTGCTGCAAACTATATTGCAGATGGAGAGATGGATCACCACCAAGATGGCTAAACCAAAAGGTGGACTAACTAAATGGTTTAAAGAAGGTTGGGTTGACCTTTCTCGTAAAAAGAAAGGTGGAGGTTATATGCCCTGTGGTCGAAAGTCCGCAACAAAAAGTAAAAGAGGATACCCTAAGTGCGTTCCTTCTGCCAAAGCAGCAAGAATGAGCCCTAAACAAGTTCGTTCAGCTATTAGAAGAAAAAGAAAAGCAGGTAATCCTGGAGGTAAACCAACCTACGTTTCAACCTTTGTTAAAAGAAAGAGGAGAACTAGTAAGAAGAAACGCTAATCTCCTAATAAGGGAGCATATGAAAAGAGACTCTTTCATAAAAGACTTATATGTAATAGGAAATCTTTTAGATCATCTTTCTAAAGTTACTCATAAAAAATTGGAAGAAAATAGAAAGATACGCAAACTTTTAGAGTTGCCCAATACTGTACACAATAAAACAAGTTTAAAAAATTATTTAAATAGCACTACTAAGTGCAAGCAAATAGGAGAAAATCATGGCTAGACAAGGCGGATTTTTAAGCGGAGCAAGTAGACACAATACTTCTAAACTCCGTAAACATGTACTCAAAAGAGGAGTCACAAGAGATATGAACGCAGCTGCGGGAACTACTGTTAACAGTAAGAACCCTAATAGCTACGAAGCATTTAGATATTCAGCCGCACCTAAGGGTGTCGGTCCTAGATACGGCAAAACTTTAAACCCAAAAAAAGCAAGATTTGGGAAAAGAACTGTAGGCAGAATATTACCAAGAAAAGGAAGATAGCTGAGTAGTAAACTCGGTAAATCTTATGCACAACTTTTCAATTTATTTCTAGGAGCAGAAGTTGTAAAGAGGAAAAATAAAGATGGCACTAACAAAAGCGGAAAAAGCAAGACTAAGAAAAGCAGGTTTAAATAGACTTAATGCTCCAAAAAGAACACCTAAACACAAAACGAAAAAAGCAGTAGTTGGTGTAAGAGTAGGGGGCAAAGTTAAGATTATACGCTTTGGTGCACAAGGAATGGGACATAATTACAGTCCTGAAGCGCGTAAAAGCTTCAAAGCTCGACATGCAAAAAATATAGCAAAAGGTAAGTCCTCAGCGGCATACTGGGCTAATAAAGTATTTTGGGCAGGTAAAGGAGGATCTAAAAAGATGCCTCCGAAATCACAAAAATACGTTAGAGGAATAAAAAGAAGAAAATGACACTACCAACAGTTGACACAAGAAAAGCATGGCTTGATGAAGTTTCGTTATTCACAAGTGAAGCTTTAATGAGAATTACACAAAAAGAGTTAACTGGCACAGGTATTAGTTCGACTGAAGCTAAATATGCAAAACTATGCAGTGCTTATCTCTACCTCTACAAGCTGGCTGAAGAAAATCAAATTCTTAGACCAGATGATCCAGATAACCCCTTTAATTTTGAGACACTTCATTGATAGAGATAAGTAGAGCAGACATAGAATCTACTTATCTTATGGAGTTAGATTCAGAACACCGTTTTATCAAACTTCCAATAGAAGGATACATGGACTTATTGGGCATAGATCCCAACACTTCACAAACTGCAATTATCAATGCAGTAAATAACCCTAAATATAGATTTGTATGTGCTGCTGTTTCACGAAGGCAGGGCAAAACCTATATATCAAATATAATTGGACAACTTGTTTGTCTAGTTCCAAATAGTCATGTACTATTGATGTCCCCTAATTATTCTCTATCGCAAATCTCTTTTGATTTGCAGAGAAGTTTGATAAAACACTTCGATTTAGAAGTAATTCGTGACAATGCAAAAGACAAAGTTATAGAACTCAGTAATAATTCTACTATAAGAATGGGTTCTATCAATCAAGTAGACTCAGTGGTGGGTAGAAGTTATGACCTTATCATATTCGACGAAGCCGCACTAACAGACGGAAGAGATGCCTTCAATGTGGCACTACGTCCTACTTTAGATAAAGACAACTCCAAAGCAATATTTATATCTACTCCAAGGGGTAGAAATAACTACTTTGCAGAGTTTTATTACAGAGGTTTTTCAGATGAATTTCCAGAATGGGCGAGTATAAAAGCAACTTGGCATGAAAATCCTCGTGTTTCTGAAGATGATATTAAAGAAGCAAAAAAGACAATGTCAGAATCTGAATTCCAACAAGAGTACATGGCGGACTTCAATGTGTACGAAGGACAAATCTGGGCATTTAATCATGAGAAATGTATAGCAGATTTAACTGATTTTGATACTTCTAAAATGGATGTATTCGCGGGACTTGATGTAGGTTACAAAGACCCAACAGCTTTTTGTGTAATTGCTTACGACTGGGACGAAGAAAAATACTATGTAGTAGATGAGTATTTAGACTCAGAAAGAACAACAGAACAACATGCTGCAGAAATACGAAAGTTAATAAATAAATGGGACATAGATTATATTTATATAGACTCTGCTGCACAACAAACAAGATATGACTTTGCACAAAACTATGATATATCTACTCTTAATGCTAAAAAATCTGTTCTTGACGGAATAGGACAAGTAGCAGGAGTAGTTGATAACGATCAACTTATAGTACATCAAGGTTGCAGAGAAGTACAGATATGTCTTGACCAATATCAATGGGATCCAAATCCGAATTTAATGAAAGAAAGACCAAAACATGACGGGGCATCGCACATGGCCGATGCTATAAGATATGCTATATATTCATTTGAAACCTCAGCGACATCGTTTTAATAACACCTGTCAAAAATACTTCTTGACTTTTGGTGTGAACTTTTGTTATAATTCATATTAAGAGTTAGATATGAAATTTAAGAGAGATTTAGTTAAATACGTACGAGATAAAGCTAAATCACAGTATAAAAAAGGAAGCGAATGTTTTATTTGCGGAAATACTGACAATTTAGATTTTCACCATTTTTACGGATTGACCGAACTACTAGAAACTTGGCTAAGTAAAAACAATATAAGTATAGAGAGTGAGCAAGACATACTAGATATTCGAGAGAAGTTTATAGGTGAGAACTATGATAAAGTTTATGATAAAACAGTTACTCTCTGCCATCAGCACCATTTAAGACTACATTCAATTTATGGTAAGCGACCCAAACTATTCACAGCAGAGAAACAAGCTAGGTGGGTCGAGAAACAAAGAGAAAAGACACATGGCATGGTATGATTTTTTAATAGGCAGAAGTAACGAAGAGATTGAGGAAAAACTCAATCCTTCGCAATACGTCATTTCTAGAAATGAAGGAATGACAATAGACAGCCAAGAAGTTGTCACTAATTATAAAAATGCATATGAACAACTAGAAATTGTAAATAGAGCTGTAAACATGATAGTAGATGATGTTGCAGAAATTCCATTTACAGTTGGCGAACAACGAATAGGTACTAACAATATAATAAAAAATATTCGTAGAGTAAAAGTTGATCAACTACTAAATTTTGAACCAAATCCTTTTCAAGATGTAAGTACATTTAAAAGAAATCTGATAATTGACTTACTAATTGATGGTAATATATTTATATACTTTGATGGTGCTCATTTGTACCATCTACCAGCGGATAAGGTAACAATTTATTCAGATGATAAAACATATGTAGAAAAATACAGTTATGATAATAGCATTGATTACAGTGTCAATGAAATTATACATATAAAAGAGAACAGTTTTAAATCTATTTATAGAGGAGTTCCAAGATTGAAACCAGCTTTTAGAACTATGCAGTTACTAGGAAGCATGAGAAAGTTTCAAGATAACTTCTTTAAAAATGGAGCAGTTCCAGGTTTAGTACTAAAAAGTCCTAACACTCTTTCAGAAAAAATTAAAGAAAGAATGTTACAAGCTTGGAGTATGAGATATAATCCTAATACTGGAGGTAGAAGACCTCTTATTTTAGATGGTGGACTAGAAGTAGATTCATTATCAAAAGTAAACTTTAAAGAATTAGACTTTCAAGAGTCAATAAAAGCAAATGAAAGAATAATACTAGAGGCAATGGGAATACCACCAATTTTATTAGACGGTGGTAATAATGCAAACATAAGACCAAATCATAGACTATACTATTTGGAAACAGTATTACCAATAGTAAGAAAAATAGGATATGCTTTGGAAAGATTTTTTGGATTTAAACTTAATGAGGACGTAACAGGTATTCCTGCTTTACAGCCTGAATTAAGAGACCAGGCAGCTTACTACGCAACACTAGTGAATACAGGAATTCTTAGTGCAAATGAAGCAAGAGAAGCAATGGGTAAAGATCCAATAGAGGGATTTGATGAGCCTCGTGTTCCTGTCAACTTAGCAGGTTCATCAGTCAATCCTGAAGAAGGTGGCAGACCAGTAGAGACCCCACCAAGCGAGGAAGAATAATATGACAAAAGATATGATGTTAAAAGCTTTATCAGAGTTCTGTTCCAAACATGGAAAAGAAATCGATTTAGCTGAATATAAATCATTTGGGTCAGATGTTCCTGTTAAAGACTACCTTTTAAGAAGAGAGTTTGGAAACTGGACTAGAGTACTCAATTTTATGAAAAAAAGATATCCTATTTCTGTTGCGCCTGCAAAGGTTGAAAAACCAAAAGCAGCACCTAAAAAGGCAGCACCTAAAAAAGCTGCAGTGAAAGGGGAGAAAGAAGATGTCAAAGATTAATCAAAAAATATTTCATTGGACTAATACTTTTAAAACTCTGGGCGAAACCGATGATGGCGGAATAGACATCAAAGGTTCTGCAAGTACAAATGCACTAGATAGAGCTGGCGATATAATAGAACATGATGCGTGGACAAAAGGTGGATTAGAAAATTTTAAATCTAATCCAATTATTTTGTTTAATCATGACTATAATAAGCCGATAGGTAGAGCAACAGGTTTAGAAGTTTCCAAAAACGGTTTAGATATTTCGGCAAAAATATCAAAAGCTGCTGGAGACATAAAAGATTTAGTTAAAGATGGTGTCCTTGGAGCCTTTTCCGTCGGTTTCAGAGTCAAGGATGCTGATTATATGCCAGAAACTGACGGATATAAAATAAAGGACGCAGAACTTTTTGAAGTCTCTGTAGTATCAGTACCTTGCAACCAGGGAGCAACGTTCTCTTTAGCAAAGTCATTTGATAATATGGAAGATTACAACAAGTTTAAAAAGCAATTTATCAAGGCTAACTCGATAGACTCAGCAGACGCTGTGAAAGTTGAGCAGCCAAGTGGGGAGAAATCCCAAAAAATGGAGACTAATATGTCAGAAGTAAATAAAACTCCTGAAACTTCTCCTGAGTTCGATTTGAATCAATTTGCAGCAGAAGCAGCTGAAAAAGCTGTTGCTCAATATGCAATGAAGCAAGCCGAACTTAAAGCAGCTGAGGAAAAGGCTCAAGCTGAGCAGGCTGAAAAGCAAGCTCAAGTGGAGGCGGAAGAAAAGGCTGTTCAAGAAGCTAAGCAGGAAGAACAAAAAACCCTTATCGAAGTAGGGTTATCTGGTGCTGAAAGACTTATGTCTGATGTTGAGAAAAGAGTTAAAAATGACTATTCTAATTTAGAAGCAGTTGTTAAAAATCTTGAATCACAACTAGCTGAAAAATCTGAAGAAATCATGAGTATTCGTGAGTCAAAAAGAGTTTTTAGTGATAGACAAGGTCAAGGCGACTGGAAAAAAGCTTTTGAGAACGACATCATTGATGCAAAATTTGCTGGTTTAGCTACTGGTAAAGGATGGGACAATGATTACGCAAAAGGCGTTATGCAGAAAGTAAATCAGCACTCAGGTGTTGAAGTATCTTCAGCAGACTTTGAGCAAGTCGTTTCAACAAACATCGAAAGAGATATTCAAAATGAGCTAGTTTTAGCACCTCTATTTAGAGAAATCGCTATGACTTCAGCTAATATGATTATCCCAATTCTACCAGATGCAGGTTACGCTGAATTCGCTTCAGCTCAAACAGCCTCTGGTTCATCACCAAAAGGTAACTTAGATGCAAGAGGTGATGCATTAGGTGCACCATACAACGGTGTTGATTTAACAGAAAGAACTCTTTCAACTGTTAAACTAATTTCACAATCATACTTAGGTAATGAGACAGAAGAAGATGCAATTCTACCAATTCTTCCTTTAATTAGAGAGTCTATGGTTAGATCACATGCAAGAGGTATCGAGAATGCAATCCTAGCAGGTAACCACGATAATGGTGTTTACTCATCAGGCGCATTTGAAGGTCTATTAGCAGCAGCTGATGGAGATAACCACGAAACTTCAGCAGGTGCATCAGGCTTCGCTACAAGTGACTCTGTAGCAGCCGCTGACTTACTTGCAATGAGAAAGAACATGGGTAAATATGGTATTAACCCTTCAGAAGTTGTTTACATCGTTTCACAAGATGTTTACTATAACCTTCTTGAAGACCCAGAATTCCAAGATGCACAATTAGTTGGCGATATGGCAACTAAACTTAACGGTGAAATCGGCCAAGTATTCGGTTCAAGAGTACTAATGTGTGACGAGTTCGCTTCTAAGGCAGCTGGAATCTACGGCGCAATCGCTGTATACCCAAGAAACTACGTAATGCCAAGATTAAGAGGTGTTACAATTGAGTCAGACTACGAAGTAGCTAACCAAAGAAGAGTACTTGTGGCTTCACAAAGACTTGGATTTACTGACCTAATTGATAACGTAACTTCTAAGTGGGCATACGCTTATAAAGGAGCCTAAGTTTAGGTTAATGGTTTTGGTGGGCTACCTTAAGCCCACCACTTTTTAGGAGAATTATGGCAAATTTAGTAACATTGAGAGAATACAAAGATTTCGCAGGACTTACAGGAGTAAGTGAAGATGCGAAATTAAATGTTATTATACCTTCTATAAGCCAAGCAGTAAAAACTTATTGCGGCACTAGTATTGTAGATTACTACTCTAGTGATAAAGTTGAATACTTTGATATACATGACGATAGCACTTATCAGATAATGGTCGACGAAAGTCCTCTTGTCAGCGTATCAGAAGTACAAGAAAGAGATGGACAATCTGGAACATACACTACATTAATTAGTGAAAATTCAGATTCAAGTGGTAAATATGACTATGTAATAGATTTAGAAAAAGATATAATTACAAGAACAACTGCCACTAGTGACAAAGCTTTTCCAAAAGGAAGAAAAGCAGTAAAAGTTACATATAGAGCAGGATATTCGTCAACTCCAGCAGATTTAAAATTAGCATGTTTTGATTTGGTAAAATATTACTTAAAAGATGAAAGAAAAGCCTCTATGACTATTCAAGGTGCTCAGATTCAAAATCAAGTATCTACAAGTTTAAGGGACAATATAGACTTTCCAGATCACATAAAGAGAATCTTGGATTTCTATAAAGTTTATAAGTAATGGCATCAGAGTTTATAGAAAAGGAAATAGAAGCATTATTAGAATTAGGCTCTGACGAAACCGCTAGAAAGTTAGAAATGGGTAGAAATATTCATGTTATACGAATTACTACTCAAGAATCAGCGGCAGCTTTTATAAATGGTACTTCTAAAGCGATAAATAAAATTTTTGGAACTGATCCTAGTATTTATAAAACAATTGCAAAAGAGCAAAACAATAAATTAACTTGGCAAAATATTTTACGAAATATTTTTAGAAATTTTAAAAATGCGGGTGGACTTAAAGTACAAGAGTATACAAAAATTAATAGTATTGGAGATTTACAGTTAGATAAACGAAGTATTTGGTTAATGCCAACTTCAACAGAAGATAACTTTAAAATTCAAATAAATGAAAAAGCATTAAAAGCCAATTTATCTAAAATTGCAGCAGCTTTAAGAGCGCAAGCCTGGGATGATTGGATTGAAGTAGTTAGACAAGAAGCTATAACAGATGGAGTAGCTAAAGAGTTAGAAAAAGATACAAATAAAAGAAAAGGAAGAATAGCTATAGGAAATACTACTCATTTTTCACATGATGAACAGTTTACAGTAGGTTTAGCTAGAGGGGAAGAATTTATTGAAGCCCTTGAATCAAGTCAAATTGATGTATCATTTAAATATCAAGATACTACATGGGCTATTGGAGATTATTTAAGAAGTCAATTAGGAGTAAAATATGAATATTTGCCCGAATTTGATTCAGAAGGAAATTTAATAGGGGAAAGAAGAGCAATTTATGGAACAATTGAACAGCAAGGAGCAAAATTAGATACAGACTGGACTGCGGCTGAGGGCAAAGGAGTTAGAAATAATATTCTTAAAGAAATTAAAAATTATCTAACAAAAAACAAACCCACAAGCATGAGTAAAAAGAATGCATTAGATAGTAGTGGTAGTAACAGTTTTAGACAAGATTACAGAGCTTCAAAGACATATAGTGAAGCTAAAAAAATTACAAAAAAGGTAAGAGGAGTTAAAAAAGCAACTCTTAAAAAACCTAAAAAAAGAAACGATAGAAAAGGAAAAGTAAAAAATAGCAAAAAGTTACAAGTAAGAAGAATTACTAATACCATAACTTTAGCTTCTTCTATTAAGCGTGCTAAGAAAAGAAGTGGAGAATCTCAAAGAGATATGACTCCTAATAGACTAAGAGGATTAATTAATAGAAGATTACCTGCTGAAGTTAGAAGAAATATGGGAAGGCCTGCACTTATAAATCAAACAGGTAGATTCTCAAACAGCGTAAAATTAGAAAATTTAAGATTAGGTAAACAGAGTTTAATTGGAGAATATACATATCAATTAAATCCTTATCAAACATTTGAAAATACAGGAGAAAGAAGATGGCCTCCAGGGTATAATCCAAAACCTCTAATCACCAAAAGTATTAGAAATTTGGCAGCTGAACATATTAGTGCAAAATTTACACTTAGGAGAATATAATGGCAAGTATATATAGAACAAATAGAAAAAAGATTGCCCATGCTCTTGCAGATAAGTTAAAACAAATAGATGGTAGTCATCCTTATAAAATTAACTTATTTGATAATGTAGATACAAAATTAGTATTTTTAGATGAAATAGAACAATATCCAAAAATCTGCATAGTCCCAGGAGACGAAGAAAGAGAATATCAACCTGCAGGATTTAAATGGAGATTTTTAATAGTAACAATAAGAGCATATGTAAAAAACGAAGAAGATGCTCAAGAAGAATTAGCATTATTACTCGAAGATATCGAACGAGTAATCGACGAGAATGATGCATTGGTGTATGATGATGCCGTAGACCCTAGCTTAAAAACAACATCTATAACGATTGAGTCTATAAGCACTGATGAAGGAGTAATTGCTCCTCTAGGTATAGGAGAAATGGTCGTCACTGTACGATATTAGGAAACGAAGACGCTGATTAAAATCATGCGAAATCCTTTCCATAGAAGTAAATAGGAGAGAAGCAATGGCTTTAAATCTATCAAGAAATACCAAAGTATTTGTGAGCTCAGTGAATGGGGTAGTTGCAAATAGCAACGCTTCAAGAGGTGGAGTTAAAAGTATAACTACACTTGGTGGAACCACTAGTGGAACATATGCCGTAGGCGATGTTCTTACATTGCAAGGTGGAACCAACTCTGATGAAATGAAAGTTATCGTTAAAACAATTAGCGGTAGCGATGTTGAATCAGTCTACATTCCAAATAACTTTAGAGGTAATGACTTTACAGATGGAGAAACACTATCTCAAACTGCTACTACAGGTACAGCTACTGGTTTTACAGCAGTTGTAGACGGAGTATCAGCTAACGGTAAAACCGCAGACGGTAGTAGAAACGGTCTTGGAGTCTTTAAAGGAAATGAAAGTAATGCAAATACTTTTAAAATTGGTGTATTAGATGGGTATAGTTTTTCTCAAGCTAGTGAAAATACTGACATCACAGTCAGTGAAGCGGGTGCTACACCGAACAGGACTTCAAGAAGATTTAACGACTCCTTGGCTCCTGCAGAATGGTCATTCCAAACATATGCTAGACCTTTTGTTCATGGAACAAACTCTTTTAGAGATTCAGGTCAAGTAGATATGGTAGAGAACATTCTTTGGGCAGCTCTTGCTGGACAAAGTATAACAAAAGCAGAAGATGATGTAGATACAACACAATCATCAGCATCAACTGCTGGTGCAACAACAAATGGTGCGATTCAATTCACATCAACTACAGCAGACGTAAACTTTGTTAGTTCAGATGCTCACGAGCTATTAAAACTAAACATTTTCTTTGCACTAGAAAATACAACATATAGACTTAACGAATGTCAAGTCAACCAAGTAGAGATTGACTTCTCTATTGATGGTATAGCAACTTTAAGTTGGTCAGGTAATGCTACAACTATTGATCAAGTGTCTGAAATTATTGAAGACCCTTCAAAAGTATTATCAACAGATGGTACTACAGATACTGGCAACACAGACGGAACATATGCAGAAAAATATAATTATGTAGATGTTACTGATAGTTCAGATGCTGATTACTTAAAGAATAAACTATCACAACTATCTTTATCTACTGCCGAACAAGGTGGTGGAGTAAGTACTGGTAGTTTAGCAGCTAAAACTTATTCAGTTAATATAACAGGCGGAAGTATAACAATTGCTAATAATATTACTTATTTAACTCCTGAAACATTAGGTATTGTAGATAAACCTATTGGTTCATTTACTGGAGCTAGAAATGTGACTGGTTCATTAACTTGTTACTTAGACACAAAAACAAATGGTTCAAATGATTTGTTAAAAGATTTAACATCTGCAACAAGTTTAATTCAGCCATCGTTTGATATGAGTTTATTTATGGGTAATGCTTCTGGAACAGCTCCAAACATTGAGTTGGATATTCCAAGAGCTATGTTATCTATTCCAACAGTAGAAGTTGCAGACGTAATTTCTACAACAGTTGAATTTGCAGCTCTACCGGCAGACACTTTAACAGCGGCTGGCGATTATGATATGCAAGTAAAATATAAAGGAAGCACCACTTTCAGTGACACAGGTTATGCTGACACATCGGCTGGCTCTACACTAGCTGAAGAAAATGGCGGTTTCTAAATAAATAATGTCGGAGTATAACTTTCTTAGACAAAGTCAACTCCACATAGTTTA
>Ga0099849_1001060_pt1 | contig 12880 bp, 5 predicted proteins | sample CB_VirMetaG_4_FD_78177 | JGI IMG/M metagenome (GOLD analysis project Ga0099849, IMG submission 78177) | Freshwater to marine saline gradient viral communities from Chesapeake Bay - CB_1508_1M Viral MetaG | ecosystem: Environmental > Aquatic > Marine > Coastal | place: USA: Chesapeake Bay... | reverse complement strand
TACGCAGTTCATCGATCAGAAAGAGAAGTTCTTCAAAGAGAACTTTGGGTCGTTTGAGTCAGCAACAGCCTCCTCTCCAACATTTATGGGGGCTATGCTCAGATCTTTTGGTAACGCTCCTAATCCTCCAGAGTTCGAAGCCCAGGGCGTAAAGGACGGAAAGACCCAAATAGACTACGAAAACGCCCTCAAAGCTGTTAACATGGGTTATAAGTACGGCTCATTGAGCATTGAGCCCGACGGTGTTTTTGTAGTGTTTAAGGGGTTACCATCTAATATTTCTGAGGTTGAAGATCCAGAGATGCCGTTTGCGCCTAACCTGGTGGAGTTGCCTATCGTAACTGGAGATGAGTTCGCAAAAGAAAAGGCTCCACAAAGCGCCTTCAAATCAGAAGGGACCCTAAAAGAATGGATGAGTGGTCAACTGCAAACTAACGAGTCAGCAATTAACAACGCTGTCAGAGCTTATCTAAAGACGCAAGGGGAAGCTGGTAAAAAGCTCACTGCGGAGGAGGTCATGGCTGACCAACAGCACATGGAGGAAGCCAAAAACTTCTACATCCAGCAAGCGATGATGGCAGTTGAAACGCCAGAGATGCCTGTCCCTCAACAAACGGAGTCGGGATCTATGATTTCGATGGAAGATGAAGAAGTCACTGAGCTTTCTTTCGCTGGTGGCGGTAAGTTTGAATTTACCATGAAGGACGGCGCAAAAGTCCCAGCTCAGATTTTCAGGAGCTTAGACGAGATGGACGGTCCGTCTAAAAGCGTGTTCTCTAGGTTTGAAGCTAAGTATGGAAGCGGGTCGGTTCGCAAGCTAGGCTTCGCTCTTGGCAAAGCCTAATAGCCATTTTTGGTTATCTTTGCTGAAAATGTATTCGCATGAATCAAGAGTTTGAGCAAAGAGTCAATCAGATTATTTTAGAGCAGAACTTACTTCCCAGCGAAGCGGCAGAGATTGCTCAAAAGCAATTAGCTGAAGAGGAAGTAAAAAAAAAAGAGAACGGAGACGAGAATACAGATTCAAGCTCTTCGGATGGAACGTTCAAATCTATAGATAAACCGCAGGTTCCTCTTACTCAGTGGCAAAAAGAACAGCTTGAAGCAACGCCAGAATGGGAAGAAGACATTTTAAGCATTCGAACCTCAGCAAAAGACCAAGAAGAGGCAGACGCTTTAAACACAGAGTATCAGCTTGACGTAGATAGGTACAACGCGGAAAGACAACAGGAGCTAGAAAAACTCGTAAATAAGCTGTCTTACATTTCTGACGAAGAGGAGAGCGCCTCTTTAATGTCTGACTTTATCCAACAAACAGGTCTTGAAGTAGACGAGGAGATGTCTTCTTTTATCTATGAGCAGGCCAACGAATTTAAACAGCAGAGAGAGCAATTCAAGGAAGAAGAGGCTGAAGCGCGTGCCCGTTCGCAAGAGCAAGGAGACTTTGTTCATTTAGAGTCTTTTTACCTGGGGCAAGGCTTTCCAGAAGAAGAGATAAGAAAGATAGAGGCTCAGTTTGACACAGATCTTATCGTTAAAGAAGCTTATCAGTTTTCTAAAAATCCAGAGGAGTTTTCAGATAGGCTCAATTCTGTGTTTTTAAACATGGAAGCTGAGGCGACAACCGAGGAGCAAAAAGCAGAACTCCAGAAAAGAAAAGACAGTATAGTACAAGACTTCACTGAGTCTTACAACGAAAGGGGAGATCGCTTGATGCAGGACGCGAAAAGCGGCGTTAAAGAAATGACTAAAAAACGGAATGACCGTCGAAGGGAAATAAGAAAAATCCAGAAAAGCGTAGGTGAAGAGGCCGTTAAAATGTACAGGCAAAGCGATACTGAGTACTTACAAGAGCCAGGTCTCGTCGAGCAGCTGAAAGAGATGGAGATGTTAGAGATGGAGGCCGATAAACTAGACAGTTCAATAAAGGCAAGCAGAGAGGCGAACAAAACCCTGAAGGATATATTTAAAAAATACCCAGAAGCTGAAGCGGTTTTGCCTATTATTGCTTCGGCTCACAGACCTATGATTGATGCAATGCACCCTAGCGTCAGGGACGAGTACTTTGAGGGCGGAATGTCTAGGGATGAAGCTCTTCGTCAATCTTACATTCTTAGTATGTATCAGGATGAGTATTCGGAGACACTCGGAAGAGGACGGATTAATAACCTGTATATGGACGGGGTTGTGGTGATCCCCGTAGCTGAGGTTTACGGAGTCACAGGGGAGAGCGAAGGAATTAAAAAAGAAGAATATGGCGTGAACTTCTTTACTGGGAGGGAAGAATTTTTAGGGGCGCCTGATCAAGCTGATGCTTTCGTTGAAGAGCAGAACAGAGTACTCAAAGAATATTACAAAGACGTCCTGCCTGAGCTTACCAGAAACATGACCGAGGAGGATAAAAAGGATTTTGAGGAGGCAGTAAGTAGTTTTACTGGGTTGCCTTTGGATTTAGACGGCGACGATTGGGTTGGGGGTGGTTATCAACTAAACGGATTGAAGTTCTTGGGCTCTATGTGGGACCTTGGAGGCACCCTTTTTGAGCAAGCTCCTAGACAATTAGGTAGATGGCTAGACTATCAAGTAGCAATGTCGAAGGCCGATTCAGACGAGGAAAGATTAGCGATAAAGAAAAAGGATTCAGAGCGGGCTGATCTTATTGAGTTTCAAGGGAATTGGGGAGGAATGGAATGGGCTAACAGCTTCGGGGCTGTAGCTGCCGAAGGGAAGGGTGCTTGGCAAAGCTTTAAAGAAGGCAATTGGGCTTCTGGTTTTACCAAAACAGGGAACATGGTTTTTGAAATGGCGCCTGTTACATTGGTTGCTATGGGCACTTCTTTCTTGAGTGGCGGCAGTGCAGCACCTGGAGCTTTCCTGTTTTATACTAATGCCATGGTTTCTACTTACAATCACGTAAGAAACCTTGACTGGTATAAAGATAAGAGCCCGCTATGGAGGGGATTGTTTTTGAATGGAACCGCGCTGCTTGAGGCCGCTACGGAACAAATTGGAACAAAAGCTCAATTAAGGATTTTAAAGGGGGGAGGACCCAGAGCTCTAGGTCAAACAAGACTCAACTATGTAGGCAAAAGCGCTTTAAATCAAGGCATAGAGACCTCTATAGAGACTGCATCCGAGCTAACAAATACGCTAGGGGCTGGGTTGTTCGAATACAGCATGGGAGGAGAGGGCGTAACAGGAGAAGAGATAGCTGAGACTTTTATCGGGTCGGTTGCGCTTAGCGGTTCTACAGCTGCGGTCGGAAAAGCAAAGAGGCAAGCTTCTGCAATATTATCCAACAACAGCATAGACGCGGTTGGCTTAAGTGGATACTTCCAAAAAGAGATAGACTCAATTTTAAAAGAAACTGAGCCCAACACAAAAGCCAGGGAGCTAAGTCTTTCTGCGATTTTTGAAGAAATGAACTCTTTGTCCGCTTTGAATGTAGACACTTACGAGCTTCACGAGTACATAGCAGGGGTTGACGAAGCTTCAGCACAAAAGCTTGTAGCCAACTCCGTTGAGCTTTTTTCTGTACTTAAATCTCTTGAAGCTCCGAATCTGTCTCGAAAAGACAAAGAGTCTCTAAAAATCAAAGCTGAGAACCTAGCAAAAGAAAGGCTTGAGATCGAGCAAAAATACATAAGCTCTTTTGCTGTGGATGTAGCTGTCAATCAAACTCCTGCTGAGCGACAAACCTCTCTTTTTGCGCTTAATGAAAGAGCCAGCATCTTTGAGAAGCAGGCTGAAGTTCTTGAGTCAAAAGGGTTAAACGCACAGGCTGAATCAATGAGAGGCAGAGCCCAGGCAATAAGAGACAGAGTAAGGACTCAAGAAACCATAAGTGAAGTTGAGTACGCAATCGAAAACGATAGGGTAGTAACATCTGAGGGTAATGACGTTAACCAGATAGTCGATATTCTAGACAGTCAAGACGTCGCCTTTGTTGATGGGACTGTAGCTGAAGCGTTAGAAAGAAGGGGCTGGTCGGAAGCTAAGTTTGCTGGATCCAAGGATGGGAAGGTTTTAATGATCAAAGAGGACGGTCTTAAGTTAGGTCAGGACGACCTTACACTTGAGCAGGTCAAAAGAGAGGTTAGGGTCAAGCAAAATATAAAGGGAAGTGAAGGTACACCTCAATTAGACGAAAAAGTAGCCTCCCTGATTGGGCCTTCGCTAAGAGGCGCTGGAGGCAACATCGAAAACCTAACAACATACGAGCAGGAGTTATATGAAAGCCTAAGCGAGCAAGGAAAGGCAAGAGCTAAAGAAATATCAGAGAGAAAAGAAAGTGATCTTGACCTCAATCAAAACGAAGATGTAGTTGATAACGACTCTTCGATTCTAGTGGAGGAGGCACAGTCAACTTTTGATGATTTATCTAAAAGGCTTGGAGGCGCACTAGGCGATAATGTAACCGTAAGGGTAGTGAAAGAATCTGTTGCTTTTGCTATGGCGCGACAGAGGTTACTTAAGGATCTCAGTGAAGCTACGAGCGAGCAAGCAAAACAAGAAATAAACAGCAAGATAGATGACCTCACTCAGAATTATCTTGATGGGAGAAGCGTTATAGGGGGTTCTTATGCTGGAGGAGAGATGATCATAACGGACAAAGCCACGGCAAAAGACGTTGTTGAGGAGTTTGCCCATGCGCTTATAGACAAGCATTTTTCAGACGCAGGAAAGAAGAAGTCAGCAAGGCAGTTCAAAAACTCTTTAGAGGCCATACTTAAGAAAGACCCGACGTTAAAACAACACATAGCCGCTAAAGAAGCTTTCTACAGAGAGCAAGGGTTTAGAGGGGTCGCTCTTCAAGAGGAGCTTCTCGTTGAAGCTATTTCTAGAATGGCTACTTCGAAGCCGTCCTCATTCCTTCAGAGCACTATTAACTCTATTAATTCGCTCTTTTCTGGTGAGATACCCTCGTTCTTCAAAAGCGGTGGTGACGTGTTTGCTGTGTTTGAAAAATTGTCTAACACGCTGTCGGATAGGTCTTCAACCGCTGAGGATATAAAAACAGCATTTCAAGAAGCCATACCCACAGAGCAGCTTGAATCTGCTGAGGATATAGAAAACGCAAGGACGGACGAGGAAGCCAGGGCGGTCCAAAACTCAATGAGGAGGCCTACATTCTTAGACGAAAAAGTGATTACGTTTACTGTCTTATCGACAAACAAGTTTACTGGGCATTCGAAATCAATAGGTACGCGCCAGGTTAAAATTAATGATTACTACCATTTTGTAAACTGGTATCGCAAAATGACAGGTAACGGTCGATTCACTAGGATCGGATCGATGACTTACATTGACGCAAACGGCAATCAAAAGCAGTTAAACCCACCAAAACCTAAGCTTGATGCAAACGGAGAGCCCGTTTGGATGGAGCCTGCAATGAAAAGTTTTGAGCAGCGAGAGATAGATAGAAACATCAGAGCAGCCGAGGAAAGAAAAGAAAAAAGACTTAGAGAGGCTTTAGCAAGCAACGAAATAACCAACATAGCCTCAAGGATTCAGCCAATCATAAGCTCTACCCTAAGGGGAGAGTCTGGGTTTGATCTCCCTACTGGAAATGTTTCTCGAATGATACGAGACTTAATGAGCGACTTCACCATTGATGGCACGCCTAACGAGTCTGTTCTTGATGAAAACGGGCAACCAACGGTTGAAAAAGTAATTGGCTCTGACGAGTACTATACAGAATTGCAAGAAAGGGTTAATGAAATGATGACTGACAGCTATGGCGCTGGGACTGTGTTCTACAGCCAAAGGCAGTTAGGGGACCTCTTGAGTAACGAGCTTACATCAGAGCAAAAGAAAAAGAACTTCAGGTTAGTATACGAAATTGCCAAGCCTTTCTTGAGTTCTAGAACCCAGGAGCAAATCGAAATATTCATTGATTCAAATATTAGTTTATTGCCGCCGCTATTCGCGCAGCAAGTGTTTCATGCTTACAACTTCAGCATGATGCGAGACGAGTCAGGAGTTGAAATAACACCAACTGGAAGAAAAAAACTGACTAAGAAGCAGATGGAGTCAATGGCTGTAGTTTGCGCCAAAGAGCTCGATGAAGTAAATAGGTTTCTCGGTGACAAAGCGAAAAGATTTTATTCCGTCTTTAATGAAGTTGGTTTAGGTCAGCTGGACGAAAACGGAAATTTAATTGACGGAAAGGGAATTCAGCAAGCAGCCTTGTCTCCTAATGAGGATGGGGTAATGGTAGAGAATGAAGAGAAGCTAATTTTAGCTAGGGAGCATCAGGATCTGTTTGTGGCTTTGATTGGCGTTCTTTCAAACGGGAACAGAGCAGTACCTAACCTTACAGAAGCTACTAAGCTTTACAATATCATTCTAGAGGATGTACTTCGAGATGGGAAGGTGGGCGATAGAACCAAGGCTAGGTTGAATAAAATAGAAAACAGCAACGTAATCACAGGGGTAACAACTAACAGGCCCAAAGAAATTGTAACTGGCCTTAGGGTTTTGCTGGGCCTTCAAGACAACAAAAGCTTTGGAGTTCCTTACAATTTTGATAACCCAGGCGAGTTTAAGCAGTCGTTTCTTAAAAAAGAAAGTAAGGGAAAAATCGCAGGGCAGAGAGCGTATGGATCTTGGAACAAGATAGGTGCGTTCATCGCTAATCTATATAAAGACTTTGACATCTTAACCCAGGACAGACACTTAGTTAATTATATAGATGCAAGAATTAGACCAGGACTAGCCAGAAGATTTGACTCAAAAGCATTTAGAGACTTCCTGTACTCTAAAGATGAGAGCGGGAACAGAATTTGGTCTGACAGTGAGATAAAGAAAATAAGATCGGAAGTCGGAGCGGAAGGGAGGTTTTACGATATGAACTTGGTCAAGGCTTGGGTTGCAAGACATATATCAACGAAAAGAGAAAGTGCCACTGCTAGAAACTCTGATAAGTTTAAAGCCCTCAGCGCTTTCAACGAAAAACACCTAAGGCTGGAAGGCGGCCCAATCAATAAAAGGGTTGAAAAAGAAAACCTTGATTTTGTCGCCCTGGTTCAAAAAGAAATGCAAAAACTAACTAATCACGAGGGGATAACTGTCGGTCAGGTAATGCAGATTATGTTTGCCGCAAATCACCTCCTGCCTAATGCTGTTGGCGTGAGCGGAAGAATTTACGACGACTTCGGGCAAGAGACTTGGGATAAAGTTGTAGAAAGAACCAGCTCAGCAAGCGACTATTTCTTGAACGAAGAGCAGGAAGCGCAGGCAGAATACGATTCTTATGCCAAGAGTAAAAAAATTGAAGAAGCTTACGGTCCAGATTTAACTGAAGAAAAATTACAAGCGTACAGGGATAGGCTCTCAGGGGAAGGGCAAACGTTACCCGAAAGTGTGACCTATTACTCCACCAAAAAGATTCAAGACTTGGCGGATCATAACTTATTCCGCACTTTTAACGTGTCCGAACTGTTTCAGGGAAGGCAGGTTTCAGTTATGTCTAATGTTAAGTTTGGCGTAGGTAAATTCAACCTAAATAAATTACTTGAGGGAAGGGGCTCCGAAGCAGAAATAAAAGGCAATGTAGCGTCTTATGGAAAAGCAGAAGATGCTTTTGTAGACGGAGTAGTGTTTATGCGGCACCCACTCTTGTCTGATTCTTTTGTGGATTCATACGGAAACGTAATTAAGTATGCTGAAAATGCAGTTGTGTCTGGTGACGCTCTAGTAGCTTATGGAAAGGTTAGATACGCTCAGCCCGTCACTCAGTCATCAAAAGATATCGTTGACATTTCTAAGCCAGAGCATTTTGTAGCTTTTCAAAACTTCGTATCTATACTAAAGCAAAGAAATCCTTCTTTGTCAGACGCCGACACAGAGATGTTTGAGTTGGCTTATTCAAACATGTCTAGTAAGGAAAGAGCGAGGTTTGCGAATCTAACTATTGATGAGCATGGAAACGTAATTAAAGGGAGACGGCTAAGAGGTACATCTAAAAGGCTTGCTAGCTCTTCTGAGTTTGGTCGATTCAAAAATGAGATCATTAACAACCCAAATAATTACATTGATCAACAGAAGATTGCTAACGAGCAAAAAGCTTTAGAGCAGATGAGCCCACAGGAGCTCGTCTCTTTAATGCGCGGTGACGCTCTAAACAATTTGGCTACAAGAAATGACGACGTAGGGGTTCTTGCTGGGATTGAGTTGATCAACAGAATGCAAGAAGAAGGGAATGATATTGGAATCGTAAGCGTCCTTGATCAGCTAGCTGCTGTAGGAACAACCGCTGGTAGAGTTCTTCGTCACATGGCGGAACTCAAGACAAGCACACCACAAGGGATGGCTAATGTCATCATCAAGAAAGCTCAGGAGCAAGGAAAGATCTTGTCAGAAGCCCAAAAGAACAAGATTCTAGAAGCGACTAAAAGATACATGGACGCTTACAGGACTGCTCAAAACCTTATGGAAAGAGGCATTGCAGGAGAGGATGTAGAGGCTGAATTTAAGAAAGCTCAAGACGCCCTCGATGAAGCTCAACGAGATCTTGACACGCTTGCGAATATGTTTATCGAGAAGAAGTGGTCTGAGATTGGGGTTCAACTTGTTCAGGGTAACCTACTCACCATGATGTCTCAAGCTAGAAACGTGGTCTACAACCTAGCCAACGTCATTCCAAAGACTGTAATTGACTTGATGTCTATGCCGACTTCTAGAGCCTTTGAGCTGATGGGGTTACACAAAGAGCAACGAAAGCTGTCTCTAGCTGGATACCTATATGCGATGCGTAAGTTTGGCGCAGGAGCTATAGAGGCAATAGAACAGGTTATCACTGGTAGAGAAAAAGACATGTCTGAGTGGAGAATGAGTAGAGGATTTATGCCTATACGATCTCTCATGGCTGCGATGTCTAGTGAACTCCCAGAAGGGCAGTCTCTTAGAGACGAATTCAACCAAAGGGCAAAGTTGTTGGTTCAAGGTACGTTTGGAATCCCAGCAGAGGCAATGTTTAGACTCCTTAGTCTTGGTGATGTTCCTTTCAGAAGATTTGCCGAAGGTCTTGAACTGTACTCTTTAGGTAGAGGAAAAGGTCTGGAAGGAGATGCTCTGGCTCAGTTCCTCAAGTTCCCAGACAAAGACAGCATGGAACGATCAGCGACAGAGGGAAGAAAGCTCACATTCCAGGAACCTATGGGTCTTGCAAAAGGAAGTATGTGGGTTATCGATAACCTGTCCAGAGGTATGGGGCAAGCGTTTAGCAACGTTAAGGGATTTGACGGAGAAGGTTTCTTCAAGTTCTTAATTAGATTGAACGTCCCTTACGTAAGCACCATCGCAAACTTTACGGAAGAGACGCTAACCTATGCTTCTCCAGTCTTTGGTGGAGGAAAGATGGCTATTCAGATGAGCAACGGAGAGTATACAGAAGCGTCTAAAACCCTATCAAAAGTAATGGTTGGTCAGGCAGTCAGCTCAACGGCTCTGTATTTAATTTCTCAGGGTCTTCTCAGCGGAAGTATTGATTGGGAGGATGATGAGAAAACAAACCTAATGTACGACACCTTCCCTCCAAACAGCATCAACGTGAGTGGTTTGAGAAGGCTTTTAAATGGAGAAGATCCAGCGCCTCAAGCTGGAGATGAGTTTAGGTCTTATCAAACGCTTGGTGTATTGGGAACGATTATGGGGGCTTATGCTCACACGACAACTCCAGACGCTGCTAAAGAAATGGCGGATCAGCCGCTTACAGCAAACAGCGTACTGAAAAAGCTGTTCGGCTTTGATAACGCTTCTGTTGTTGCGTATATGATGGACCAGAGCTTCTTGCAGGGGCTTAACGGAATAACAAGCTTGATCGCTAGCACGAAAGACCCAGACGACTTTGAAAAGGCTTTCTTTAAGTACGTAGAAACAATCTCTAAGGCTTGCTCTTCGATGTTCCTTCCAAACGTTCTCAGCGGTATTGACCAATCGACAAGAGAGTTCATGCCAGATAAGAGAGACGTCGATCTTATGGACAGAATAAAAAACCACGTCAAAGAAAGAACCTTCAACACTGGTGGTTTACCAGTAAAAGTAAACTGGAAAGGAGAGAGAATCGAACAAGCTCCAGAAGGTGGTAATCAGTTCGCTTACTACATGTTTGACGCTCTCAAGTCGAGACAGGCGTCTCAGGATGAGGTTTCAATTGAGATTTTAAACCTGTACTTAGACACTGGGGTTTTACCGAAGGCTGTTGGTACTCCATACTATGCATCATCTGTATACAGAAAGCTTAATCCCCCTTCAGTCAGTAGAGGAAAAGCGAAGAAAGCTTATGAAGCTTTAGGAAGGCCGTACAACTTCCTTAACAATCCTGAAGAGGACTTCTTCGTTAGGCTCACGGCAGAGGAGATAAACAATGCATTGGCAATGTCCAACACATTGAGGTATGAAGACATAAAGTCTTTTATGCAGACGGACGATTACAAATCAATGACTCCTAATGAAAAGATCGAAGCTCTTGACGAGCTGAATGACAGGTACAAGTCGCTTCTTTCTTACAATCCTGACGGAAGCTTTATGGAGCATAGTAAGTATATACTTGAGGTTATGGAACAAAGATATTTAGAACAGTATGGACAAGATTAAAGACACGAAGCTAGGGGCATGGCTTAAAGAGAAGGCTCCAGGTATTTTAGACACGGTTGGGGATTTACTCCCAGACCAGGGTGGACTCGGCGTAGTTAAAAACCTGCTTGACAGAGAGCCAGACATTGATCCAGCAGAAGCCAAGGCTAAAGTAGATGCTGAGATCGCGTTTCAGAATAACGTTACTGAACGATGGAAGGCCGACATGGGCAGCGACGTGAAGCTTGCTAAAACTATCCGTCCAGTCATGCTTATTGTTTTAATTAGCATTTTTGTAGGGTTGGTTATATTCGATTCGCTTGACAACCAGCCGTTTAACGTTCGTGAGAGTTATGTATCTTTGTTAGAGATACTAATGCTAACCGTATTCGGAGCCTATTTTGCTGGGCGTACCGTAGAAAAAACCAAGAGATGAAAGTAAGCGACTCCACCGAGTTGACTTTGGATTTGAAAACGCTGATTGTCATCGTCAGCTTCGTTGCAACCGTAGCGGGCATGTGGTTTGCGCTTCAGGGCGATATTGAAGAAGCAAAGCGGCTTCCAGAACCAGTAGTCACTAGAACAGAGTATGACCTTAAAGACAAGCTTATTCGTGAGACAATAATGAATACGCAAGAAAAGGTGGAAGAGAACGGACAAAAGCTTGACCTTATTGAAGAAAGACTTTATGAAATCGGTGTTAGCGCGAAAAGAAAATGAAATGGTGGATAGTAACTACTGCCCTGTTGCTCTCATCTTTGGCTCTTGCCCAGGATGTGACTGTGGTTCAGATCAACGCTAAGTGGAATCGGTCCAACACTATGGACTCGCTTCGTAACTTAAGCGGGTGTCAGTACGTGTTTGGCTGGTTAGAAAATCAGCCCTACCAGATTCAAAACACCATTTCATCCGTTCCGATAATCGTCGTATATAAAGATAATGTAGCTAGACAGCAATATGCTGCTGGCATAGATCTTAAATTATCAACTACTTTTGAGGAGATTCAGACTCTAGTCAACTCCTTGAAAAAAGAATGAGATATTTACTTTTGATGCTGTTTCCTGTGATCGCACAGGCTCAAGACAGCTGCGTCGTTTTTGAAGATCCCTCCCCCGCAGTAAAGATGATGGGGTACATGCCAGACCCTCCGTCATGGAAGACCATTCACTATGTAGTGCATGTGCATCACACAGACAGTTTTCCTAACAGCTACGTTTCAGAAGATGTGATATACGACGCGCATGATCACCTTAACGAAGAGTTCGAGGAGGTGATGGTTGACTTCAACATCGTGGCGATTGAATATCACGACTTTGATGAATGGCCTACAGCGCCTCAATTGCTGCAGCCTTACAACACTTGTGTACCATATAGCGGGTTTGGTTGGTATGAGATGAACGACTACACAACCTCTGTTGTATGGGATAGAACACAGTACATGAACGTACATATTTTCCCTCAGTTCTGCGCAGGAATCCTGGGGTTTGCATGGCTGTCCTATACTCCAGCTACGGACATGGAAGGCGTGTGGGTAAGGACGGATGTATTCGGTCGGTTTGGTGATCAGCTAATGATTCCCACGCGCATGGAAAACAAGACGTTGATCCATGAAGTAGGGCACTATGTTGGATTGCATCACGTATTTAACGGAGTTGATTATTGTGGGCAAGACTTAGGTCCGTGTGAAGAGACGGGAGACGGCGTATGTGACACACCTCCAACTAAGGTGAATTGGAGTTGTGAAAACCCTATATGCCCTCCAGGTCTGTACGATTACACTCCCAATAACCACATGGATTACTACGTTGATTCATGTAGGACGAATTTTACGTCTGGACAGATAGAGCGTGTGCATGCTATGCTTCCGATACTGCGCCCTGGAATTACAGACCCGCCAGAAGAGCCTGTATGCTACGGAGATATAAGCGGAGATCTTGCTGTGGGAATGAATGATTTACTACTTATGATGGAGCATTGGGGAGAGGTAGACTGGGAACAAGGCGACGTAAACGGTGACGGTTACTTTACGATTATAGACTTTCAGCAAATCCTTATGAACTGGGGGACACTATGCCCAGGTGTAGAGATGGATCCATTCTACAGAGAGGAGCAGTTTAGATTGCCAAAACTAGAAAGGGGCCGAAGCCCCTTCCCGTTCAAGTAATATAGCTGGGATATCCAGCATTGGTCTATACGCTTCATATCAAAAGTCGTATAGGTGACACTCACAATTCTTCCTACCACACTTGTAGCATCTGCCTTGACGGTCCATCTGCCTCATGTAGCGCTTCCATCCAAACCT
>Ga0099849_1001059_pt1 | contig 12880 bp, 20 predicted proteins | sample CB_VirMetaG_4_FD_78177 | JGI IMG/M metagenome (GOLD analysis project Ga0099849, IMG submission 78177) | Freshwater to marine saline gradient viral communities from Chesapeake Bay - CB_1508_1M Viral MetaG | ecosystem: Environmental > Aquatic > Marine > Coastal | place: USA: Chesapeake Bay... | reverse complement strand
GGAAACCCACCACACGTTAATCAACACTCAGTTCACAGCCAAATGGGACTGCTTTCCCGGCGACGTACTGAAGATACCTGCTTGGCCTATTGTGTCCATTGATTCAATCCAGTACACGGACGTTGACGGTGCTACCCAAACGCTGTCTTCGTCCTTGTATCGGACTGAGCTGGTTCAATGTCCAGCCACCATTCGTCCAGCAATCGACGAGGACTGGCCTGACACACTAGCCGATGCCATTGACGCTGTTACGGTTACATTCACTGCCGGTTACGGAACCGCTGCTACCGACGTTCCTTACATGTTTCGTTCGATGATTAAGTTGCTGGTCGCTCACTGGTTCAAGCATCGTGAAGCAATCGGGGCGTCTAACACTCCCATCAAGTTAGCATTTAATGCCCTTCGGGATCAGGTTAGGGTTAATGAGTGGCAGGAGTTCCTGAAGCAATGACAAACATAAACAGCGGCGACCTGCGACACAGATTGAAGATTGAAAAGAAGACAAGCAAGATTGGTCCACGTGGACAGTCACTAGACGAGTGGAACGAGATCGGTCGCTTGTGGGGAAAGATCACGCCTATGTGGGGTCGTGAGTTAGAGGTCGCAAGGCAGCGTCAGGAAAACGTTAGTGTAAAGATTATTACACGCAAGCAAGCCGCTCGTGACATGGACTCCAGCTATAGGCTGTGCCACCACGACGACATCTACCACATTGGGTTCGTTAGCGAATTCTCGGACGAACTGGACGACATCCACCTAGTGTGCAGTAAGACGAGGACATAATGCCATTCGGGTTTAAGATACCAGAGAAGGATGTCACCGGGCTGAAGGTTGCGTTGCAGGACTTTGATGAGAAGTTACAGCGGAAGTGGATCGTTGAATCAACTCGACACGCACACAGAAGGCACATCCTGCCGCAAGTGCGCCGTATCACCCCTGATGGCAGTGGAGAAAAATCAAGAGGTAGGAGCATATACCGTGCAGGGCTTCGAACCGCTGGTGGCCACAGGATGTCTGCTGGAGCTTACAGGGGCCGAAAGTCCACAGGTAAGTTGAGGAGGTCTTGGAAAATCTCCAACTTCAAGAAGCGAAAGAAAGGCTTCAACGGTAGCTCTGTTGCTAGATGGACAAAAGAAACCTTCTACGCAAAGTTTATCGAAACCGGACGCACACACAACAAGTTCCTTCCTATGCGAAAATGGAAGATGGTCCCAGAGGCCGAGAAGAAGCGTGAGTGGAGAGCAGGTAAGCACATCTGGAAGGGTGTTGCAGACCGCAGAGGCCCAATCGCTACCAACGCAGTTGTTCGTAGGCTTTGGTGGCACATAATCACCAACTACAGCAAGCGTAAGGGGAATCCATAGTGGATGTAACAGAGGCAATCATCGACCGAATCCGCAAGATGCCGAACCCCCCATGTCACGTTGGGGAGGTTGTTCCACAGGGCCTCTCTAGGTTTCCATATGTCTGGATGATGAAAAGTGGGGAAGAGTACTCGGACGACCTGTGCTACCCCCGGCACAAAGACATGATAACCTACGACATCGAGATTATAAGCGATGACATAGATGATGTCAGGCAGTTAACGGCAGACATCAAAGACTGGTTGATGGACACCGCAATGCACTCGCTGGAGTTCGTTAACGACTACGGCAACAAGCAAACAATTCACGGGATCATCGTGGAAGACCATGACGATTCCTACATTTCAAAAGTACCGGATAGCGATGAGAGAATTTTCATTGCTGCCATTGATGTAGAAGCAATCCTCGGACAAGAGATATAGGAGATTATAACCATGCCAACGTCCAAAGCATTAGGGATGACGGTTTACCTGAGCAACACATCGACAGGGACCAGTGCCTCTTTCACGACTGTGTGTGCAGTTAGTGTTGATGGTGGTGGTGTTGAGACATCCGCAGAGTCACAAGAGCCATGCCTTGACGACACCGTTATCTATGAGTACCCAGCAGATCCGAAGTACGCACAGCAAACCATTGAGTACAAGAAGATCGAAACCACGAACAACGACGACATCTCAGCTACTATGGAAGCTGCATGTCTCGCTGGTACGCTTTGCACCTACTCGCTGAAAGTGCCTCTGGCAACTCCTGTGTATGCAACACGAACCGCATACATCATCTCTCACACGGATATGTCGAAAGAGCGAAACCAAGACATGAAATCTTCGATTGTCTTCGCACCTCAATCGGCATGGACGTATTCAACAACCGCACCATCCACTACTTAATAACCTTGAAAGGGGCTATCAATGGATATTTTTGAAATTGGAACGGCATCACGCACCGCTGAAGTTGAGATCGACGCTCCCAGTGGTATTGTTACCTACACTTGTAAGTCGGTGAACCTGTCTGTGAAATCTAAGATCGAGGCAATCATCTCTAAACCAGAGAAGAAGACTCAGAAGGATTGCACTGAGGTACGCTGGGTTGCTTTGCGGCATGGGCTTATCAACCCAGATACAGGAGAGCAGTTATTCAACGGAAACGACCGTCAGCGTTTTGGCGATCTGGAGTCGTGGTTTGTTGAGCCTCTATTTGAAAAAATCCTTGAACTCTCAGGCGTCACTGGGCAAGACCGTGAGGACTTCGAGGGAAACTAAATGAAGACCCTCGTGAGAACATGCTATGGAAAGTAGCTATCCACGGGGGTCATTTGCATCCAGACTTCATTCGTGAGAAACTCACAGACAGGCAGTTGCATGAAATTGCTTGGTACTATGAGATGCACCCGTTTGGTCACGATATTGACCACATGATGTTGGCTAGGGTTATTTGCAGTATGGCTGGTGGACAACCAGAAGACTACATACCAAAACTGCAACAGCCACAAACACCAGAAGACATGGCGTCGTCAATGCCGGGAATGGGAGCATTCCTAGCAGAAAACGACATCTTTGTCGAAGAGGAAGACGAGTATGGCGACTATTAGATCACTGCGAATTATGATGTACGTTGACCACTCCAAGGTCAAGTCCGGTCTCAAAAAGACCGAGGACTTGGTTAGGAAGTCAGCGAGCAATATGGTTGCAGCAATCTCTTCGGTCTTGCTCAAGATCGGCCTAGCAAAAACGATTGGAAGCGTTCTGCGTAAAGGCGTCGAGCGTGCCATGAAGTTCCAGCGGTACAGGATTGAGCTTGGGGCGATGAGCGGTATCGGTGGCCAGTTAATGAAGGAGTTGAAGGATCTCGCAATGAGGTCTCCATTCCCAATTGATGAATGGGTTGGTGGTAGTAAACGCCTTCTGTCATCTGGTGTTGCCGGTGAACGTGTTACCGAGATCATGGAGATGCTTGGGAACATGGCTGCCGCCACAGGCTCTACAGTGAGAGACTTGGCACTTATTTTCGGGCAGGTGTTTGCAAAGGGTCGGCTTCAGGGCGAGGAAGTCTTGCAGTTCATGGAGCGTGGTATATCGCTCAACAAGGCACTACAGAAGACGCTCGGAAAGAGTGCTTCAGAGTTGCAGCAAATGCAGGAGAAGGGTCTCATTACGCCAGACATGATGACTGACGCTATGCGGTTCATGACATCGCCTGAAGGCATCTTCGGTGGAATGATGGATGCTGTCCTTAACACGGTCGAGGGTCAGCTCGTCGCACTGAAAAACATCATCGACGTTACAATGGCAGACTTCGGAACAATGTTGCTTCCGGTTCTTTCGGTTCTGCTTAAAGGGTTTGCTTCGCTTGCTAAGACGGGTAGCTTCATATCTGGCTACATGGAGGCGATAGCGTTCTGGGCAAACGCTTTCCTAGCTGTCATTGCACTGGTGGTTAACCTCGTAGGATTCCTGAGCGACTTGACATACGGGGTTGTTGGCTATGTTCTTGGTGCTGCGTTGGCATGGCTAACTGTTGCCGGTCTCGTAAAACTGGTCGTGTGGGGCGTCACCGCTCTTAATGCACTAACTGGAGCTTGGGCAATAGTTTCTGGTGTTTGCCTGAAGATTTGGGCTTGGATCACAGGCATGATAACAACGGCAACCGGAGGTCTTAACCTGCTGCTTGCGGCACTTACCGCACTCGTTGTGGTTGCTGGTGGTGGTTGGATTATCAAGTGGGGGATCGACAAGGCCGCAGAACAGTTCGACCGGATGATGGAGAAGTCTGGGGTGATTAAGGACAACATGAAGGCTGTGTCGCAGACGCAAGGAAAGGGTGCTTTGTTCCAGAGTCGTGAGGCATACAACATCATCTCGAAGAGTCGAGCAGACATCCAGCAGCGAATGCTAGACGAACTCAAACGCATCCGAATGGCTGAAGAGAAGGAAGAGTTCGACAGGGAGCAGGCAAGAAAGCGGGCACAGAAACCGGGCGTGTTCGGTCCAGCACAGCCCAACCGAAGACCGTCGCAAATCGTCCATCCAAGATTTGGCTAAAGGAAAACAATGGCAGTAACAAGCATAAAGCTACTACGAAAAAGCTCTGGTCAAAGCCACTACGATGGTTCGGACTTCACCGTGTATTACAAGGTCACCACGGACGACTTGCAGACCGGGGCACAGCAAATCCTTGCCAACTTCCCTGTGGGGATGCCATACGGGTGGTACGCTAATACTGAGTCCACAAAATACCTCAACAAACTAGCCCCCGGTATTGCCCCGCCCCACCATACTTGGCCTTGGCCAGACACTAAATGCGACGGCGGCAGTTGGGGTAATGCTAGGAGAGACCATAATTGGCTTGCGATACTGAAGAGTGCATCCATCGTTGGTCGTGAACTCAACGATAAGTCTAGTCTGGTTTGGATTGTTGCCTGTGAGTACGAGGACACCGGACGAACAGAAGGTCCAGAGTCACCACCTACAATCGTTCCCTACTATCAGTATGAAGACAAGGTTCAGATGTGGGGGACTTTCAGGGGTTGGTACAGGAGGGAGGTCAAGGAATCGACCGACACGGCAGAGTGCGAGAACCAGCCGGGTAGCTGGAAAGAGTACGAAGGTGGTGGGGCCTTAGAGACGAAGAAGACCACCGATTCAAGCAGCACAACCATCGTGCCGATCATCAATACGGCTGGATTCCCAGTGTCCGAACCGTTAGTCCAGAAGGTTGCAATACCAACCTACCGAATTAGTTGGTTCTCATTCACATCGCTGGACTTCAGTTGTGCTGTTGGGCGTGTGAACAGCAATGAATACAAGATGGAGTTCTGGGGGGCCAGCCTGCCTGCCCTAACTGCCGCAGATGATGTCGGCAGCGGGATACAGGCCCTTGGGTCGCCTGTAAAATCTTTCTGCAAGAAGTTCAAGAAGCGTGAGTTGCTTGTTAATGATGTTCAGGTAGACCCTGTTAAGTGGGGTGGCGTCAACTGCTTTAGGTACACTGTCGAGTTGGTGTTCGATCCACTTGGCCACGACAAATATGTACTAGATTCTGGTTACTCGTTCTTGTCCAGACCAAACAAGGACGAGAGCAGTTCTGGTGAGAAGCCAAGCTCGGAGGACGTTAACGGTTCAACAAGCGAGACCCAGACATCGGTCGGCACTGATGGGCTGACGGTCACGGAGGAACAGTTGATGGACGGCAAGGGCGGTAAGCTGATTAGCTATGACGCTAACGGCGAGCCGGTCGAAGAAAACTCTCCAGATAAGGCAGTTTGGCTTAGATACAGAATCCACGAAGAAGTGAAGTTCCCAGAAGACGAATTGTCTGCCGAGCAGCAATATCACACTTGGGACCGAAACAGTCTGTGTCCACTGAAGATGGACGGTGGGTGGCGTTTTGCTGAAGCTACATCAACTGATCCAGCTTGGAAGTGTGATAAAGAGGAAGAAACACCTTAATAATTGGAGTTATAGATATGGCAGATTTAGTTATAACACCGGCAGATGTTGAGGTGCAGCAAAACGCATCGTCAGTATTGTCGCAGTTTGGTGAGGCTGTTACGCCCGGTCAGGTTGTTTACAGATCCACCGCAGATAACAAGTACTACCTTGCCGACTGCGATGCCGCTGCAACAGCAAACATCGCTGGCATTGCAATTACATACGCCGGTGCTGACAGCTACGGCTATGTATTCACAGCCAACGGTAGGGATATTGATCTAGGCACAACAATGACATCCGGTGAAATCTACGTTGTTAGCGACACCGGTGGAAACATCATGCCCTACGCCGACCTCACGACAGGACAATACCTGACTATTCTAGGCTTCGCAAAATCAGCAAGTCTACTCACACTAGACATTAACAACACCGGGCTAACCAAGGCGTAAGATGGCTGACTTCAGGGTTGAGTTGGACAAGATGAGCCGTAAGCTGGTTCAACTACAGCGGCACACTGAGAGGCTGGAGAAGAAACTCCGGGCTAACGGTGGCGTCGCTGCGTACCAGTCGATGTTGGTCAAGGCTGAGGAAGACATCAAGCCTGATGAAACCGGCACGTGCGTTGCCATGTACCGACTAACCGAAGGCTCGTCCCCATACCTGAAACTCAAGCCAAGGAAGATCCTCAAGTTCAAGGTGTACAACCACCGTGACATCCCAATCAACGAAGGCGATGAGTTCCATATCGTCAGGGACAACTGGAACCACTACTACAAGATCAGCGACCGGGGACTAGCAACTGCTTTTTTCCTGACAGGCGACGGCGGGTTGCCTGCTGCGTCTGGACAGTTCAACCCACAGTCCGCAGAATGCGAGCGACACTGGTTCAACGAACCCGCTGGCGTCATCGAGCCGCTTGAAAACGTGGAGACCGGAAACAAGATTTTCGAGTCGGTCTATAACCACACAACCAACGCTGTAGCCGCAGACAAACTTATTCAGGCGAAGCGTATCGACGGTGCGTGGTTCATTGATGTGGAGCCTTGTTAGATGACTTTCAAGAATCATGGACCGGGTGGGTGTTGCTGTGCTATTGACTGCTGTGAAGGCTTGAGCAGGATAGCACGCAGGAATTTCGCCATCTCAAGCAAGGTGGTTAATCGCTTATCGACCCGGCACCCGCTACATCACAGGTCTTCTGACTCGGACTGGACGTTTGAAGACACTACAGAATCGGGTGAGTTACACACTTGGGACAGAGTGAAGTGCAGGGAGGGAGGCTCCAGCCGTTGCTGGGTTTACCCGCTGGCTTACGGGTTCAATTCGACCCGCCCGTTTTCATGGTCGCTTAATATGGGAGGGAGCCTTGAGTTTAGCCTGAAGGTCTCGGAGTCACCGGGTTGTTTTGGCGTTTTCATTGGCGGTTACGCATTCAATCAGGCATATTACCCGTTTTCGTACCAGTACGAAAGCAGTGCGGGCCAGTGCATGTACTTCGAATTCACCGACAGCGGACTTTTTGTCACGCCAGTTTCTAGGTTTGCTGGCGAGAACGGGAACGTTGAAAGGATCGCTCTCTCGCTAGAAACGTTCTGGCAAGGGCATGGGAACCGCCTGCCGAACCCATCGGGCGTTGTTCCTACGCAGTTTCAAGGGACTTGGCAATACACAGATAAACCTGACGGATGTGCCGGAACATCACACGACGCAAACGGTTCAAGGATACAGATCCCAAACTACAACAACTCAAATATCGCCAACATCAGGGTGGAGTTCAACGGCAGGCACAGGGACAACAAATACTGGGGGCAATGGTATGTTAACGATTACCACGTAGCAAATTTTGTTGAGCCAGAAAGAACGTATGTGGGAGCCGCCTCCTTGGGGTTCACGGCTGGCTGGACGATAGGTTCTGCCAGTGATGCTGCCGAGGCCCAGCAGGACTACCTCGACTCGCAGTACCCCGGCAAAACTTGGAGGTCGGTGCTTGGGAACAATTACGAAGGTCAGGGCTTTGTTACGCCATCGGATAATTGCGTGTATGAAGTTATTGATCCGAAATTCTGCTACAACGCAATGTCAAACAGGCTTGTAGAGGAAACCCACCCAAACCCTCCATACAATACATCGCTGTACGGACCATCAAAGTCTTCGAACTGCCCGGAGGGTCCAGATTTTGAGGCGTTCGGGGTTAACGTGACGGGTGGAGCGGACTATGTGGAGGAAGGCTATGATGGGCCTTGGAAAAAGTCGATATATGGCTACGGCAACCCCACATCAAGGCCAAACTTCAAGACGTTCTCAACAAACGCCAACGGAGGGAGCGGCACGCCAACATACTTCGACGACAACCTAGCCTCATCAAACAATGACGGGGTTTTTTCAAGAGGGAAGACATGGAGCATTACACCTAAAACCAGCAGCGGATACTCTAAGTCTTTTACTCTGGACGGAAATCCATACATAAGTTACCTATGGAGAGTTGTCGCACTTATAGACGGTTCGAAGGAAAGGGTCGAGGTATATGGGTATTTCGAATTCGACGGCGAACTTGTACCTGTAGGGACCATCGCCAATGGCGACTGGACAATGTATCTGGAGCGATCACTCCATGAGGTTAACGCACACGAAAACTACACTTTCGGCGAGAGCGGATCTCGGTTTGTATACCAACTTTCGGCACTAGCCAACAAGTCAGGTGGGGGGCAGGAGTATGACCTCGACTTCACACAAACACTTTATGACGAACTTTGGGGTTCCAGTTGGGAATTCTCAGTGTCAATAGACTAAACAGGAGCAATTAGAAATGGGACAAGTAAACGCAACAAGCATCACCTCAGGCACGATTGTCAACACCGACATCGCAGCAGGAGCAGGGCTATCAGCATCAAAGCTACAGCACCAACACGTGCTAATGGCTGACTGGGGATACGCCGACACAGATGGAACGGTCGCAATAGAGGACCACACAGTATTCATCGCATCGTCAGCCGGAGAGATCCGTGAGGTTAAGGTCTGGCTAGTTGACAGTGGAACTAACACTGACATCGACTTCGACCTAGAAGTTAACGGCTCCAGCATCCTCACTGGTGACATTAACGTTGTCCACGGAACTGGCGATCAAGTTGCCGTTTCCGGTACAATCTCAAGCGGTACACTAGCCGCAGGTGACTATGTAACCGCAGTAATAAAAACGGTGACCCAGAACACTGGAGCCACCGGACCAAGAATGCAAATTACACTCGACAGCACCTACGTCTAATCCAGTAGCGGCTTGTCGTTTTTTCTATTTGCCTGCCTGAGCGAGCGGATCTGGCCTTGGAGTTTCTTGACCGTCACTTCAAGGTCTTCCGTCTCTCGCCTCAACGCATAGAATTTCTTCTCCAACGCCTCGATCTTGGTGTTGTTTTCCTTCACGTGATGGAACACGAACCATATCCCCATCGTGCCAAACGAATCGAGGAACTTCTCTAGCTTGTCTGGAGCCACCATCAATTCGTCGATGATTGCGTTATAAACTTCTTCTTTTTTCATAGCTTCCCTTTCTCAAAACGCCAGTCTTTCAGTTCTATTTGTGTCGCTTCGCTGAAGTTGCAAAGGATGATGTGTTGACATTGCTGCCAAGTATAAGCAGAAACCTCCACACGTTCAACCTTGCCCTTCCAAACGAAATCACACGTATACAATCCCACCTTATCGTCTCCTGCCAATAACTGTCTTGTGCAATAACTCATGGCCACACGGCATTTGGGTGCAATCGACTGCATCCTGTGGGTGAAACGCTGCTTCGCCATTTTGAATCCTTTTCCGCATGACGTTGATCTTTCCTTGCGAACCCGGCGGCCATGACGTTGGCTCTGATGGAATGACAGGTTCGAAGCACGCATCATTGTTGAAAACGTCTAGCCACTTGTCAATCGTGTCGAGGGAGCCTTTCGGCATTCTTTTTTTGACAGCGGCAAAGTAGGCCGGGCATTCAGTGCTGCACCTGTTCGAGTGGTTGTACTTTAGGTTGTACTGAAGCACGCTCCTCTCCTCGCCGCAGTCACAACGCACAGGCGTATAGTATTTACCTTGCTGGGTCTTGTAAGTCTCACCGATCACCGTCCATTGTCCGTATCTGGTCCCAATCATATTAGTCTCTCCTGTTAGTTCTGTTGGATGGAATGAAAAGTATAACTGACTGCAAAGCCGTAAGCAACAGCCACGCACTTAATAAAATCAACAAATCCATATCAGTCTCCTAAATCTATAGCGTCGTACTCTGTGAAAACTGCAACCTTCGCACCGCACTTGACGATTGGTTTTCCGTCAATGGTTGATCTAACCTCGGCAACAACATTGCCATCCTTGTCAACAATACCGATCCTGCTTGAGCGGATGGTGACCTTGCCGCACTTGCTGGTAGCTACCCTAATCGCAGGATCAGGGTCCACCCACTTCCGCTTGTTGTTGCTTTGAATCACATTCTTGCAAACATTGATAACACTCACATCAGTCTCCTTTGGGGATTAAGTCTTTAGGTTTGAGCATACCCAGCGGTAAATAGAAGTCAACCAGTCTCTTGCACATCATTGGCCATGAACGATCAGGGTAATGCCAGTCGTGGGTTCTTGCAAAGTCTGCGTACAACTGTGCCATTGTTCGGTCTGGGTTGTGTTTGCGGTTAGCGTACACCTTCCCCATCCACTCCTTAATGGCCTTTTCGGTCGGGTCGAGCTTCTTGCGTTTACGCCATTGGGCAGGTTCCATCGAGATTAGTTTTCCTGTTGTCATCCTCACCGGACGCCGGTGATCCACCCGCTTCACCTCGTGGCCACACCAAGGACACACTAACTCACTGCCACGAATCCCGCTACACTGCGAGCAAACCTGCTGCTTGTCACGTTCGCCTTCCTGCACCTCCTCGTTTCGCAGAGCAGCGATGGAGGCGTTACTCATGTCCAAGTGCCACTGACGGTTTTCATTGAGGCTACCGAACCGCCACCAATTACCGCCATGATCAAGCACCTTCACAACATCCACATCAGGATGCTTACGAATAACACGACCACCAGCTTGAAGGTAGGATGTTATAGAGCCGAAGCTAGTGGCGAACACGCACGCCCGAAGGTAAGGCAGGTCGATTCCTTCACGCATCACGAAACGATTGCACAACACCTTGATCTCACCAGACTCATGGCGGGAAACGATTTCGCTGCGAACCTCTTCCGATGTCGGGACCAGTTCACCATCAAGCCAGCAATTCGCACCGTCGATATGAGCCGCAGTGATACCATTCTGATTCAACTGCTCACATATCCAGATCGAACCGGCAACGTCGGGACCAAACAGAATCGTTTTTTCTAGTTGGGGGTGGATGCGCCTGAGGTTATCAACCACGTCACCAAATATACGGTGGACGAACTCCTTACGTTTACTTTTACGGATACCACAACCGTCGCTTGATAGGTCGATCTTGCCAATGATCTTCTCGTCCAACTCAGGCATCGCAAAATGGACCGCAGGAACATGAGACCCACACTCACGAAGCTCACTATTAGTCCCAGCAATAACCAACTCATCAAACATGTGGCCAACGTTTACAGGGGTCGCCGTCCATCCTATCAGGACGCCGTCGTGCATGTCTATGAGGTCTTCAGTCTTGCCACGGCAATTGTTATGGACCTCGTCAACGTGGATGATACGGGCGTCTACAACGTCTCTGGAGCCGTGTTCAAGAATCGCAGCGATCTCGGTTTGCAGCATGCATATTTGCGTAGGCCAGATCGGAGCCTTGTCATGTCCGGCCGCACGCTTCCCGTAGCTAATACCAGCCTCGTCCAAGCCCTCGCATAACTGGCTAAAAAGCATACGCCGGTTGGTGTATAGGACCGACGACTTTTCGGCTTCGATCATCGTCCGGACCATACGACTCTTACCACCACCTGTCGGGCTAACAACGCATATACGTTTAGCACCGCTCTTAATCAACTCGACCACCTCACGCAAGCCACGCTCTTGATGAGGCCACAGACCTTCGTAGTCCAATTCAAGGTTCATTCGATTCTCCCTTTAGAATTTCTGCTTGCCTTTCAACAGACTGCATAACTTCTTCTAGCAGATCCCGACACCGATCAAAGTCATTCCAGTTTGTTTGATGCGAGAACTTCGCCAGCGTCTTGACCAGCTTGGACATATCACGATGTATGCTGTGTACTGCTAGGTGCTTCGGTTTCGGTCTCTTGTCCCCCACGTAGTGTCTCCTCAATGTCGATTTGTTTGTTTAAGTACCAGCGTGCCTTGTAAAGATCGTCGAGAATATCCTCACCATCCTTACGCCCCGCCCTAGCACAGTATTTAACGCAATTACCAAGCAGGAAGTTTAGATGCTGCGTTATCTGGATGACTTCCACGCCACCGAATTTGTAATGTGATGGGCTTGTCTTCTCGTTCATACATCGTTCCTCACAAGTTTACTGAGAGCCATCCAATGAATCGGCTCACCCACAAACAACGGCTCCATACGTCGGATGTAACCGCAGGACTCCCAAGCCTCTAAGGCCCGGTAAATGGTCCTGTGGTGGGCCTCGTCGCCGTAGCTATTACGCATCTCGTTCATTACATCGGTCGTACTAACGCCACGCCTTGAGGCCGAAACGACTGTTAGGACGTTTACCAACCTCTCAGCTAAACCGTTTCGCCTCCACCCATTATCAGCTTCACTCGCCATCACTATCTCCCTCGTACATCTTATCGAAACAGTCGCCACAAATCTTACTCATCAACAACTCACGCTCATTAACACTCAACTGCGGCATGGCGTTTTGGATATACTCGCCAGACTGCCAACGATCATACTGGTCAAGCGTGCAACTAACCGACTTGTAGCAATCACAGACTTGACACCGCACAACAAAATCAATCTTCTCATTCATCGTCTATCTCCTCAATTTCTTCTTGCGAAACTTGCCAGTATTGAAAAGCTTAGCGAAACAACGAAGGTCGCTCAATTGGTAGTATTTGCTATTCCACCCTCCAGAAGCAATCGGATCAATAAAGTCTTTGAAGTGCTGATGCCACATCCACATTGGTTTGCTTATCTGGCTT
>Ga0099849_1001056_pt1 | contig 12891 bp, 8 predicted proteins | sample CB_VirMetaG_4_FD_78177 | JGI IMG/M metagenome (GOLD analysis project Ga0099849, IMG submission 78177) | Freshwater to marine saline gradient viral communities from Chesapeake Bay - CB_1508_1M Viral MetaG | ecosystem: Environmental > Aquatic > Marine > Coastal | place: USA: Chesapeake Bay... | reverse complement strand
CTTAGAAGAACTTTTTCACAGACTGAAGTTGACTATATGATTGAGAAGAATAATAAATTAATAGATTTGTGTAATGATTTATTAGAAGAAAGAATTAGTAACGGTGACATGACATTAAAGATGTCTGAGATTGTTTCAGCTAAGGATACTGCTTTTAGACAGAATCAATTATTAAAGAATCAGGCTACTGAGAATATAAATATAAATATAAAAGATATACAGGGAAAAAATGAGGATGAATTACTAGAATTATTAGAATCTTTAAATTAATTTGCAATAAACCACAATTTTGATATTATAGATGTATATTATTTTAATATATTTATCATTATGGCAAATTCACCACGTTCATCATTAAGGACTCAGGCTAATCAGGAGGTTAAGATAGATAAAATGTTCAAAGTATGGACAAAACCAGAATATAATACAGCTATTAATAAGGCACTTTTCAAGATTAATTCATTAGGAGATGGTAAATGGGAGACACAAGACAAGACAACAGAGGGGCTTACAACAGCACTTCAGCAGTTTTATGACGAACCAGTTGATTTTAGAGGGTTAAAATTGGCAGAATTTGATGATAATGAACTTAAAAGGACAGAATATGAGGATATTCAGAGAGCATATACGACACTTCCGACAGGAACACCTACACATTATTACTTTTATAAGAATAAGATAGGATTACATCCGATTCCAACAACTGCAAAGAATTTAAAATTATTATATTCGACAAAAGTTACTGATTTAACAGATGATGCGGATTTATCACCATTTGCTCCACAATTTGATACAGCCATAGCTTTATATGTGGCATATTTTCTTCTATCACAACCAGGGGATAATAGAAATTTACAGAGGGCACAGACTAAACTTGCTAGATTTAATGAAGAGATGTCAGATTTATTAAAGATGTTTTTATATAAGGATAGAGAAAATATGAGGACGCGTTCTACATATATTCCTAAGAGTGCGTTTAGAAATTCAAGAAGGGGCAGATTTGCTTATTTATGAGATAATTAGAATATATGGCAAAAATACCAGTAAAAGATTTTACATGAGGTCTTAATTTACAAAATCCATCAAATATTAATGATAATGAACTTGTAACTGTTAAGAATATGTCATTTAATTCAGATTTAAGATTACAATCGAGAAGATGAGTGGCAACTTTTTGAAATCCTATTTGATCTGGAGCTCCTATTACATCACATTTTTTTTATTATGATGAAACTAATGATGAGAGAACTCTTTTGGCAGCCTCTGGTACAAATATGTATAGATATGATGAAGGGACAGGAAATTGGGCATCAATACAGAGTTGATTAACAGAATTTGAGGCAGATTGAGTAACAAGAACAAAATGGAGTTTTGCTGTTTTAAGAGAAAAGATTTATATGTGTAATGGAGTTGATTCTTATGCGGAGTTTAATCCAGTTACTAGCACATATACAGCTTTACCCCTACAACCAAAACCTAGATATATTGCTTATTTAGCTGATGCTATTTATGCTACAGGAGCTGACGCTGCACCATCTACATTATATGTTACAAATGCACTTGGGGCTACAGCAGCGGATGGTAGAACTATTGATGCTAACCAATTGTTTATAGGAGGATGAGAATCAGGATGAGTTAATGCTTTAGAGGAGATACAAGAAGCAGTACTTGCTTATAAGGATAAAAAGGTTTATTATATACCATGAGATTTATCATCGGCGCAACCTATAGATGCTGAGAATGGAGGATATTGAAACAGAGCGGTTCAAAGAGTATGAAATTCATTAATTCATTTTAATGATAGATGATTTACAGAATTAAAGGCAAAAACAGGGACTGTTGGTGCTACAGCAGTGCAAGATAAGCCACTTTCAGATAAAATTAGAAAATTCACATCACTTGTTAAACCAAAACAATATAATTCTACTATAGGTACATATATTCTTCCACTGACTAATTATTATTGATCATTTGATACATCTGGAGACGATATAGCAGATACTACTGTTGTTTATTCGTCATTAACAGGTTCATGGACTCAACATATACTTCCAGGACATTATGATATGTGAGAATATGTTGATAATGATTGAGTATCACATTATTTATTGTCATCAGCAACTTCTGATCAGATGCTTGAAATGGAGGTATGATTTGATGATTTAGGTGTTGCAATAGAGTGTGAACTTGAGACAAAACCATTTGATTTAGGAGATCCTAATGATTTAAAAACAGCATATCAAATTGATATTACATGATTAAAAAGTGAATGAGACGATATTACTGTTGAGTTAGTAGCAGAATGAGAGATTGTCGGAGGATGACTTATTACAGATGATTATATTAATATTAATAGTTCTTTTAAGACATTATGAACACGTGCTACTTGACAAGAATCTATATGATGAGGTGCAATTTGACCAGATTCTATTGATTTATATAAATATTTCATTAGATTACCTATATATAATATGAGTCAAAATATAAGCATAAGGATGAAATCTAGTAGTAGAAGTTTAATATGGACATTTGATAGGGCAACAATATATATAGATGCAGAATCGGATGATTTAATTTATCAAGCTAATTTAGGTTAATAACTATAATAATATGTGAAATTTAACAACATTACCACTAGAAGACTGATTTGAAACAAGTCTTTCACAGTCATGGGATTGAGCAGTGTGAACTATTAATGTTAATGCGACTCCTAACTTTACGTTTCCAGCAGGAGTAACTACTTATATAGTAGTGAATCCTACTAATTCATTAATACAGATAGCTGAAATAGATAGCTATGATCCTGTATTAAAAACACTTAATGTAACTAATATTACATTAGAAAAATGAGCAAGTGTAAATTCGACAGCACAAACTCATCCTGTTAATAGTAAGGTTATTATATCAGATAATTATCAATTTTGGAAAGATATTCAGACAGCAATAAATAGTAAAATAGATGCAGATGATTGATTATGAGTAATATATGCAGATCCAGCAGCTAGAGATGCAGCGCTTCCTTCTCCAACTAATTGAATGCAAGTATATGTAACAAGTTTATGATTATTTACAGATTATATTTGATGAGCATGGACAAATAGAGCGACTTGATCTACACCTAATGCAGATACAACCACTTCTTGAAAAGTAGAAATAGCAACAGATGCTGAAGTAACAGCATGAACTTGAACAGGTTGAAGTTGAGCTGTTTTATCAGTTACACCAACACAGGCTAATAAACTTATTAATCTTGCTACTACTGATATAACATCAGATGAGACTGATTATTATGGTTTTAGTGATGTTGCAGCAGGTGGTGTAAATAAGAAAATATTAAAATCAAATATGAGAAATGATTTTGCAGCAGATGAGACTAAGAAATGAATGGTAGAGAGAGCTACAGACGCTGAGGCTGATGCTTGAACAGATACAACTAGATATGTAACACCAGCTCAAGCAGTCTTAAAGACTGATACAATAAGTATTTCAAAAGATTTGAGTGATGCTACAGTAAGCACTGTCTATGGACATTCATTAGGAAAAACGCCTAAACTAATAACATTTAATGCTATATATGCTACAAATCAATGGTCTTCTTGAACATATGATTGAACAACTAATAGATGTATATTTCCTACTTGAACACCATGAGTAACATCATCTACATTGTTTTCTATTCACCCAACAGCAACAGTATGAACCACGCAACAATGAGCAGTTTCTAGTAGAACTAGTACAAATTTTACAATAGATTGGACAAAAGTATGAGCTCCAACAGGTATAGCTGAAATTCTAGTAACCTTAATCGCTTAATAATTAACTTAAAATATTATGGCAGCATGACCAACTAATATAAATAGAAAAGATGATGAATTTTTCATAACTCCAGGAGGAACCAAAGTTCCTTTAGCAAAAGCTCCTATGGAGGCATCTATAGGACAGGTATGATCACCAACTCCTGAAGATAAGACTATAACACTTAACTCTGAGGTAATCACACCTGTAACTAATGTTACACCAAAGCAACCAACTGGTTGACCAGATGGAGATGCTGTTGTTGATTGAGATGCTGTAGATTGAGAAGATACAACAAGTAATGTATTTGGTTGATTAGATTGAGTATGAATAAGAGATGAGATTGCAAAATGATCAGAGAAATGAAAAGAATTTTTAAGAGAAATTAGAAATAGAAGAAATTTAGAATGAGTAACATGAGAGGCTGATAAGATATTACAAAATATTTGATTTTCTACAATTAAAAAGGAAACAGAATCACCTACTTTAGTTTCAAATGAAAAAGCTTTAGAGTTAGCAGATAGGATATTAGCGTGAGATAAAGAATTAAGTAATTTATGATTACAAAAAGGGGCATCAGATGAACAAATCACAAGATTTTTTAAATCCCAATGAGAATCAGAAGAGATGATTCAAGCTGTTTTGAATGCTAGAGATATTAGATTAAAAGAACAAAGAGTGTCTAAAGATGCTCTTACTATAATAGAAAGAAAACAACAAGAATTAGATGAAAGAGTAGCAAGAGAACAAGCAGATATTCAAAAACAATCAGAGAGGACTCAAAGTTTACTTCAAAGACAAAGAGCCTTAAGATGAGTATGATTATCAACAGCTACAGAGGCTGATATGGCAGATCTACAAAAGAGAGGTGATGAATTATCAAGTGCTGCTAGGACAAAGGCAAATAATGAATTAGCATTATTTAAAGCTGAGACAGAATGAGCTGAGGCAGAAACTATAGCGTCTTTACAGAAGGCTCTTCAAGATTCTACTAAGGCATTAAATGATGGAATTTTAGCACAAGCAGATTTAGAAAACACTCTTATAGCAGAAGGTAAAATACAATCAGAGATTTCATTTAATAATCTTCTTCAAACACTTCAAACAGCTTGAATTGATTCAGAATGAGTTGATAAAACAGCTAGTGAGCTTTTATGATACGTTTCAGATAAACAAGGTAATCCTATATTGGTAAATTGAGAGAAGGTACATATATGAGGTATAACAAAAGAAAAATGAGCATTAATTGATTCGTATGTTAACTTATTAAGAGCATGATGATTAGAGAAAATAACAACAGTACCTGCTGATCTTAAAAATCAAGTAGTTGCTGCTTATGATTTATATGCACAGCAACAAATTTTAACTGCATCAGATGAGTGAGAAGCGTTATGATTGATACAAAATTTATGATTAGATTCTACAGAAAAGAATATTGCAAGAATAGGTTCTCTTATAAAAGATCATTGAATAGATGGAGCTAGAGAAATGTTAACAAAGACATGACTTGCTGAGGATTTTTCTTGACCTATTTGAAAAGCATTTGAAAATATATCGTGAGGATTAACACAAGCTTGAGCTGATGCAGCTAAATCAATTATAAATGAGAGATTATTAAATAATGATACTACTTGAGCTATAGATAAATTAATACAATCTACAGAGAATTGACTAGATACAGCGCTTAGAAATTGAATTGAAGCAGAAAAAGGGCTTATGAGGTGAGTATCAAGATTTGCTGTTAAATATGCACAATTTTTAGATGAAAATCCTGATTTTGCAACTTGAAAAATACCAGAAACCTGGGAATGACTATTACAAGCATTTAATGAAACATGATGAGCTGAAATAGCAGAGATGATGACTTGATTACATAAATCTATCCAAGAATATAGGAAACTTCAATCATGAGCTGCATTTTCTGAAGCCGAAGCAGAGGAATATAGAGATATTTTCCCTTGACCATTTAAGAGTGTAGATTTAAATATATGAAAGATTAAGGCATTAGTATGAAACTCAAGAAATAAATTAAATGATTTTTATAGGGATAGATTTTGAGCAGAAAATTATGATACTATTTTCCCAGATGGAATTTCTCGTAGATTTGATCCTTTATTTGATAAAACTAAGATTGAAGCTCCAGCATGACCATCATTTGATACAACATGATTAAATGAGGATGAAATAAATGAAATTAATCAAGCTTTTTGACAAACAGATACATGAATTAGTTTTGATAACAATATGGTAACAGATGCTTCTTGAAAGACGTTCACTCTTTTAGAAGAATAATTATTTCTTAAGGTATAATAATATGGCTTTTACAGATTTCGAGAAGAGGCAATTAGAAAATTTAAAATCACAATGAGCATGACCCGAGGTTTTTACAGAATGGTTACGTAGACATAGATGAACACAGCCTACACAACCTCAATCTACTACACCTCAACCACAACAGCAAACAGTTCAAGAATCTAGTTTACCTGTTATAGACTTCATTAAAAAACAAGAATGATTTAGTGGTGCAGTTTATGATGATTTTAAGCAAAAAACAATTTGATTTTGAACAGCTGCTAAGCCATGACAAACTAGTATTACTGAAGATCAGGCATTAAAAGATTTACAATCAGATGTACAAAGAAGACAAGCAAAAGTTACTGAGGTATTTTGAACAGATTTGACTGAATGACAGAAGACAGCCTTAACTAGTTTTATGTTTAATCTAGGTGTAAATATATTTGATAAACCTACTTCACAAAGACTTAAAAATGCTATTATTGATTGAGATGAACAAGTAATTAGAGAAGAGTTTGTTAAGTTTAATAAAGCATGATGAAAGGTATTACCATGACTTACAAAAAGAAGAGAAGAAGAATTAGCTCAATTTTTTAGTGATATACAATCAAATCAACCAGAAGTAGATAATACAGCAGTAAGTATAGAATGACCAAAGGTATTAACACTTGATACTTTACAATGAGTTATTAATAGACAATCTCAAGAAAAAGAAGAAGAGTTACAAAAACCATCTATTCTTAAAATAATAGTTAATCAGACAGAATGAGCAAAAACACTTGCTAAATGAGGGCTTTCTTTTGTTACAAATACAATAGATAGTGCTGAACAAACATTTGAATGATTATTAAATATTTGAAATAAGGCTATTTCACAACCACTTGCTAATAAAATTAGACCATTACTAGGTAAAGAACCACTTACAGAAGAGCAATTTATACAAGCTTGAGCAGCAGATACAGTAATTCAAGAGGATTTATTAGATATTGGGCAATGAAGTTTAATGTTATGATTAACTGGAGTTTTTCCTGTTGCAACTTATGCTTTTAATACAGCATGAGAAACTATTGAGGGAGAGAAAGTATTAAATAGTATTTGAAATGCAATGGTTATCTGAGGAGAGTTTATTAATAAAATGCCTGGCTTATCTGATTTTAGAGATAGTCTTCCAGAACATAGACAAGCAGATTTTGATGCTTTTATATGACAGTGAGTTACATTATGAACTTTTAAAGCATGATCTAAATTAAATGAAATTAAAAGAGAATGGATTAATACTAATAGAGCAGCAGAATCAGCAGCAGAAAATATTATTAGACCAACTAGAACTGAAGCTTTAGAAAAAGCATGACTTGAATCATCGGAAACTGCAGCAGTTAGAGGATTAATTGATACTGTAACAAAAGTTGAGCAACCAGCAAAACAATTTAAGGCAGTAAGTGATCTCACAACAACTGTAACAAAAGAAAAACAATCAGCATGGACGCCACTTAAGAAATGATTAGATGATAGCCAAACTCAGTTAAATAAAGTAGAAGCAAATCAACCATTAAAATGAAAAACACAAGATTCTAGTATACAATCGGCATTAGATCAATTAGTTGATGTTTTTGATGGAGTAACATCTAAATCAATGAAGGAACAACAAGCTAGAATAAGAGAATTAAAAAACAAGCATGAAACAGAGTGATTAACTTTAACTGAATTACAAGAGGTAAAAAATTTACATACTTCTAGTCATAACTTATTTATAGAGAAGTGAGATATTCAATGAAAGACTTTTAATGCTAAGGATGCTAGATGATTAAGAAACGACATTAAAATTCTTATAGAAGAAAGAGCTGCTAAGTGATGAGTTGCAAATATTGCTGAATTAAATAGAATATATTGAGATCTTGTAACAGCTGAAACATTTTTAAAAATCAGACAAGCAGAGATAAAAGCAGCAAATGCAAAGACAATTCCAAAATGATTTATTGAATCTGTAGTAGAGAAAATTTTAGACTTACCAGTTATTGATGCGGTATTTCAATGAGCTCTTAGATGAATCTTTAATAGTGCTAAAAGACAAACAGCATGAGGTAATAAGATTTCTGTTATTGAAATGGAAGCAATGTTACCTAACTTGATTAAAGAAATTAGGAGTAAAAAATGACAACCAACATTATGGGAGCAGACAAGAGCAATATTAAGAGATTCATGATTTGTAGTTGTCTGAGATAGTGTACTTTATGTATGAGATTTACCAGCAGATGATACTCAAGAAAGTAAGACAAGATGAACAGATCTATTAAAAGAATTAACTAATCAATGAAGTAAGCAGTCTACAGGTAAATGAGGAAAATGAACAAAACTTTTAGAATCTTTAACTAAATAAGAATGGTATTCAAAATTATATGATCTATAATTCTGTTATGAATATTGTGGGTAGTTAGTCCTACATTATTTTACATAGCATTAGGTATACATTTTATATTATTTATAAATTTTATTACATGATAAATATAGTAATACATAATTGGAAGTGATACAAAAAAGGGCAGAATTTCACAACTTATTGATTTATTAGTATTTTTACTGATGATATTTTCAAGATGTTTGATAGAGCCGCAAAAAAAGTAGATAATCTTTTATGATATAATATACAGGTTCATGAGCGTAAACTCTAATAATATCAAAAATGATATACATAAGGAATTAATCATTAAAGAATTAGAAAAAAAGACTCAACCCGCTAGAGATGACTTGATTGAGTTTATTAAGATGTATTTTAAATGAGAAACTCCAAAATGAATTAGAGAATTTATTATTGATCCATATTTATATATTATTGCTGAACATTTACAGCAAGTATTTGAATGAAAGATTAATAGACTAATTATTAATATACCACCATGACATTCTAAAACAGAAATGGTTTCAAAATGTTTTCCAGCGTGGGCATTATGAAAGAATCCACATTATCAAATAATTACTACTTGATATTCTGCTAGTTTGACAGTTGGATTTTCACAACAGACTAAAGATATTTATAACTCTACTACTTATAAGAAAATTTTTCCTAGACATCCAGAAATCTCACCAAAACAAAATACTAAAGAACATTGGGTTAATATAGATTGAGGTAGCTATTATGCTACATGAACCGATTGAGCAATTACAGGTTTACGTACGAATTGTTTTATTATAGATGACCCTATTAAGCCTGAAGAAGCAGTTAAGTCTGATATAAAAAGAAAATCTGTTAATGATTGGTTTGATAATACTGTTATTTCAAGGCTCTTTAATCCTCAAAAAGATGCTATTATAATAATCATGCAAAGAACACATGAGGATGATCTTTGTTGACATATTATAGAAAAAATGAGAGAACAGACTTGAGAAGATTTTACAGTCTTAAGTCTTCCAGCAATTTGTGAAGAACAAGAAATATATGAGACTAGATATGGTCAAATAGTAAGAGAGCCATGAGAGCCACTAGCACCAAGTAGATTTTCCTTATGAGATCTTGATTTAATCAAGAAGTCATATTGAATAGTAAACTTTGATTGTCAATATCAACAAAATCCTATTGCAAAATGAAGTCAAGAATTTCATGAAGAGTATTTTAAATATTATGATGAGCTACCAACTACTCAATATTGAAGAGTTTTTACCACTGTTGATCCCGCATTTAGCAAGAATAAAACAGCAGATAATAGTGTTATTACAACTGTGAAATTTTTTAATGATAAGATGTATATTTTAGAACAAACTGCAGGTAAGTATAATCCCGCAGAGTTAGAAGATCATATTATTCATCATATTAAAAAATGGCAACCTGAGGCTGTATGAGTTGAATCAATTGCTGCACAAGTCACTATATCTTTTTCATTAAAAAGAAGGATACTTAAAGAATGATTACATAGAACAGTTATTGAAGAAATTCGACAGAAACAAGATAAAAATGCTAAAATCAGGGCACTTATTCCTTTATATAGAAATGGTTTAATTTTCCATAAAAGAGATATGGAGGAATTAGAAAGTGAACTGATGAAATTTCCAAGATGAAAACATGATGATAGAATCGATTGTCTACAAATGGCTCTATATTTATATGAGTTACAACCTTGACTTAGTAAGACTTACGTATTACCGAAATTAAAGTATAATAAATTTTGATTTCCAGTATTAGTAAAATAATTTTACATTGTATAATTATTGTATACAATGGATTTATATAGTTTAATTTAATATTATGAAAATTAATTTAACAAAAGAGCAACAATCAAGAGTATTGGCGCATATCACTTGAACAATTCAATTATCTGAACAACAATCTACAGAATATAGAGATCTTATGCTATCAGTATATGAGGCATTATCAACAATGGAAATGCCAGATACATGAGATAATCTAACAAGATTTAAAATTAATAAAGCTCATGAGGTTTTAAGAAAAGTAGTCCCTAGAGTTGTCGCAAAGCCACCTAGATTCCTAGTTGAACCAAGAACAGATATATTTTTTGATGAAGATAAAAAAAAGGTTAAAGAAGACAGAATTAAATTATTAGAAAGGAATAATAAATATGCTAAAGCAGCTAGAGATTTCCTTCACAATATTTTTGAAGATGAACATTTTATTGAAAGATTAAAATTATGGGCTATTAATGCGTTAACGTATTGAAATGCCTTTGCTCAAGTAGTACCTAAATATAAGATGCAAAGAAAAAAATGAAAGAATTGAATTACCGAGCATGTAGTATGAGTTTTACCAACTATTGAGCCAGTATCATGGACAGAAATGCACTACGATGCTAGATATTTATTTTTAGAAGATATGCCTGGTATAGTAAGAAAAAGAGCTAAGGTTAGCTTATTTAGTATATTTAATAATGATGATTATTTCAATTTAGATAAGATTGATAAACTTCATTGAATGACATATAGTTCTGCTGAGGATTATGCTAATAAAATTTACCAAGTATCTGGAGTTAGTAATGTACAAGTGAAAAAAGGTATAGATAAAGATAATTTAGACTTAGAGATTTATGAAGGTTATTTTTCTTTAACAGGTAAGCCTAAAGATTCTAAATTATATGAGTTTGTTACTGTTTCAGGATCTGTTGTGATAGGAGCTAGAGAGATTACAGAATTATCTTTTGTTGACTTAAAAGCACACGAAGATCCAGAAGTCTTTTATTCTACATGATTAATAGCACCTATTTTATGAATAAGTGATGAGCTGAACTTTCAAAAAAATGCACAAGCTACAGCAATAACAAAATCTCTTAATAGAAGTTATTATTGGTCACCTGAAAGTTGAGTTGATCCATCTCAAATTTTTAATGATAAAGCATGAAATATTATTGTATGTAATAATTGAGTAGAAGCAGCTGAAAGAAATCTAAAAGAAGTAAATGATAATCAAATACCAGCTCAATATTTTTCTAATGTAAATGATTATAATAGAGATATTCAAACTTTAACTCATACTACTGATGTATCACAGCCTGGTTGAAGTCAAGCTATTACAAATACTGCAACTTGAGCAAGAATAAGTTTCTTTGAATCTAATTCTGTTATAGCAGAGTTAAGAAAGAATTTTGAGAGATGAGTTCGTCAATTAGCATATAAAATTCTTGATTGGACAGCAAATAATATAGATAAAGATATTACTATTAAGAAAGCAAATAGTAGTGAATTTATAAAGATTAATATTGAAGCTATTAGAAATGCTATTGAGAGATATGATATAAGAGTAGAGGCTAATTCATCAGCATTTGATGACTTAGAGAACAGGAGAGCAGATGCTATTGCATTAAAAAATATTCTTATAGAAGCGAAAAATTCTGAAGTAAATGTAGATATGGAAGAATGATTTAGAAAAGTATTTAGTACATTTGAACAAGTAGATGTAGATAAATTAATAAAAAAAGATGAAGAAGATATTCTTGGAGATCTTATGCAAGGATGATGAAATATTCCAGCAGGTAAAAAACCAACTACAAATACTGCACCAACAACTCCAGAATGACTTACTGAGGCAGTTGCAGGTGGTACTTTATTTAATTAATACTTATAAATGACTAATATTTTAGAGTATCAAAAGTCTCGTAATCAAAAGATGCAAAAGAAAGAAATGAGCGAAGCTGAGAAACTTTTTCTTGACAATATTGGACATATAGAGAAAATAAAAACAACCAAGTGATATAAAATGATAAGAAATTACTGGGTAAATGAATGAAACAGCTCTTTAAAATTATTATCTTGAATAGATATAAATGATACAGCTAATTTAGCTAAATTAAAAGCTAAGCTAGAATTAGCAACTACATTTATATCATATCTTGATGCACATGAAAAAGGATTAACCTAAATCCTATATTATTTATTAATATTTTAATAGATAATTAGGGGAGAGGTTCTCCTATTATATTTTCTAAACATATTATTATGTCGGAGTTAGATAAAACTAAAGGGCAACCTGGTAATACAGACCCAACAGGTGGAAATAACCAACCATCAGAAAATAAAACATATACAGTAAATGGTAAAGAGATGACACCTGAACAAGTGATTGAAAGTTATAATAACTTACAATCTGAGTTCACAAAGAAATCTCAGAGACTATCTGAATATGAAAAAGGTAATTCTTGACAGGATGACGAGTTATCTAAAACAAAAGAGATATTGAAAGAGATGTGATTTGCTACTACTGAAGAATTGGAAGATTTTAAGAAATTTAAATCTGAAATTCTAACAAAAGAGGAGCAAGCAAAAGAGAATCAAGCATTTGAAGATTTTGCATCACAATTTAAT
>Ga0099849_1001054_pt1 | contig 12895 bp, 23 predicted proteins | sample CB_VirMetaG_4_FD_78177 | JGI IMG/M metagenome (GOLD analysis project Ga0099849, IMG submission 78177) | Freshwater to marine saline gradient viral communities from Chesapeake Bay - CB_1508_1M Viral MetaG | ecosystem: Environmental > Aquatic > Marine > Coastal | place: USA: Chesapeake Bay... | reverse complement strand
CTCCACGACCGCTGCATCATACCCCCAAAACCTGTAGCAGTAGACTTAGCATCAGCCAAGTTAATATCCATTTGCTTAGAGTTAATTTCGTTTTCTAATTGTTGAAGTTTTATTTTAATCTGACCTTTTTCTTCTTCTGAAGTGTGGACACTGTCAATAACTTTACCGACAGTGTCTACTAAAGATCCGCCTAATAATTTAGATAACATTGATTAGATGTATTGAGCAGCTATCCAACCGATTACTACACCGATTACAAGCCATTTTTTCTTTGGGTGTTTATCCCAAAGGTCCTTAATCCATTTTTTCATTAGAATACTCCTTCGAATTTGAGTCCTTTAGAGGCTATTCCGTATCCCTTTTTTTTCTTTGTATCTTCTGGGACAGAACCTACTGGCACTATTTTTCCATAAGGAATATTCATACCTTGTGATTTAGGTCCTTTTTTAGGAGGAATAGTTTTTGTTAATCGCTTAGTCATTAGTGTAATGTTAAACTATTTTCTTCTGTTTTCAACCTACTAATTTGAGTAGTTATGTAGGTATCTGCTACATACTCTCCAAAGGCATCTACCATTGCTTCGCGACTCATACTTAGCATTACTTGAGCTAATTCAACAAGATCAACACCTTTTTCTGCTTGATCTTGAATAAAGTCTCTTGTTTCATCTATTATTTTTTGAACTCTTGCTTCGGTTTTTTTATCAATCATACTCATAATGTAGTTTGGTCTAGGCATTTTTTCTACTATTGTTTTCTATTATTTTGATTAGAGGCATCTCTTCTCGCTTGGTTTAAAGTTTGATTTGTCATCTTGTCATACTGAACTTCAGCACGTTTATCTGCAATATCATAATCTTTTTGAATTCTTGCTTGATCAATTGCGTTTTTTTGTTGAAGTTTCTGTGCATCTAATTGCAGTTTTGCTTGATCAACTTGCGCATCCATCTGATCTTTTTGTGCGTCTTGCTGTAACTCCTGTTGTTTTAACTGAACAACAGGATCTGGTTGACCTCCTCCAGATAGTTGTTGTGAAGTTTGTTTTAATTCAATCATAAATTGAGCTTCCAGTTTTGCGATAACAGGATCTAATTGATCTTGTGGAACTTGACCTTGCTGTGCTAAGAACATCGCCTGTTCTTTTGCTTTAAGAGAAACATGCTCTAAAATATGTTTTTGTAATTTCATTGCCATTGGAGGATTACCTAAAATCATTTGATTTGTTCCAAAGATTAAGTGATTTTGAATATGTGCATCGTGATCTTGTCCCTCGTATGCTTTTAATAAATTGCCATCTAATAAATCAGCGTGCTCCATTGCTGGATCTTTTGGTTCAACAGGAGTATCTTTTCTTAACATCTGATCTACGTCTTTAACACCTAAAGCCTCATACATTCTTCTGTACGCCTCTTTCATGTTATGTAAGTCAGGAGCGCTTTGAGCTAACTGTAATTCAGTTTGAGCTAAGGTCACTCTCTGAGTCATAGAAAAAATATTAGGATCAGAGACTGGTAGTACATCTACTTGCTCACTAAAGTCTTCTGCTTTAATAGTTCTGTCTGCACCCTGAACAGCGTAAGGATATGTCTCAGGAAGGTAATCTCCGAATACTTTGAATAATAATTTAAATTCTTTTTTCTGAGAGTAATATGATCTCTTGTGGATAGCGGACATAACTTTTGATCCTCTCTCCAGTAAAGCCATTGTTGTACCGACAGGAGCGTTTTGATTAGCATCGCCTACCTGTAAATCAGTGATAGCTGCAAATCTCTGACCTGACTGCACTACAAACCCTAATAAACTATATAAAGTTTGAGAGGGCTCTTTATAAGGCAGAGGCATTAAAGCATTTCGAAGATCACCATTAGGTGCATCTATATCTCTAAATTCACCTGGTTGAATAGGCTCCGCATCATCTCTAATTTTTAATCCTCTTGATTTAAAACCAGCGGGTAAGTTTGACAATGATCCCGCATCAATTAACTGACGAAGAATTGATGTGGCTGCTCTAGAAAGAGATCCAATAACATGTAGTAAACCAAAACCATAGAAACCTAATCCTGGTAAAAATTTATAATGAACAAAGTACTGCTTCTTCATTTTCTTCGGATCATCTTTTTCATAGTTTCTACGAATACCTACAATCTCACTGGATCCATCCTCAATGGTTACAATGTAAGGTATTTTAATTCCTGTGGTCTCACCAGTTTCATCCATATCCTCAAAACCTTCAATATCTAATGAAACATGAAACTCATATAAACGAACATACTTGTCTCTGTCGTTTTCTTTTACCCCTTCAATCTCGTCATACTTCCTTTGAACTTCACTGGGATTTACTTTATCGGGTTCAAGTTCAATATCTTTATAAAAACCTGAGACCTGCTTTTTTCTAAAATCATTGTAACTCATATTTACAATTTGACAGATACGATCACAGCTATCTAAATCAGATGCCATGTAGTTCACGACTAAGTCTTCGGCTGGAACAAACTTTGATACCGCTCGATCCATTAACTCGTCGTAATAAATTTTTTTAAATGTGCTACCAGCGAGAGGGAGATAAAATAACATTTGATCATACTCAGGTGTGAAGTCTTCCATTTTATTCATTAACTGATAATTCATGTATTCTTGAACACGCTGTGCTCTCGCATACTTATCAGGAGTTTCTTCTCCCATCACCACAGTTCGAACAGGTCCACTTGATGGTAGTAACTCTTTGTAGGCGGATGCCTGAAACTGAGTGGCACTCTCCGCTAATAGCGGATGGGTAACACCACTCGCACCTGTAAATGGTCGAGTGCGTCTTTCGTATTTAATTCCTAATAAATCTAATCCCTTAATATAAGCTTCCTCCCAATCTTTACGAGAGGCGCGATCACTTTCCAGATCATCTAATAGCTCTGAGGATATTCTTCCTAGGAGTCGGTCATCTAAAACTTCTGCTAAGTTGGAATAGAACTCTACTTCATCGGGAAGCTTGGACAGCGGATCGAAGTCGAGAGTTGCTCCTCCCTCTTCATCCATTTCAATCTCTAGTCCTTCGGGAGTCGGGATTGGTTGACCATCAATCTCTACTTCAGTTTCCGATTTGATAATCTCTAATTCAGGTTTCTCTCCTGTTTGATATAAACCTTTGTCGGTATTAGTTGCCATAATTTATTTTTCCAATAACAGTATTTATATCAACTAACCCATCATTTACAAGTGATCGTCTTTGAGGAATACTTATACTACCGCCTTGGGCTTTCTTTGTTGGTGGCGTGCCTTTAATATTTGAAGTCTTGCTCGATCGAATAGTTCCATCGGACTCGGTTTTGAGTTTTTGGTCGAGGACTTCTTGGGCTGCCGTTCCATAATCTTTTGGTACACTTCTAACTCCTAATGCTGTATATAAACCTTGTTCAAGGTACCATCTAATCGCTTGAGTGTCACGAACTGATTTTCCTATTAAATTGGATAAATCTGTCATGTATTTATCAAATACAATTTTAAACTCTTTTGTAGGACTCCCTGTGTTCTCCATAACAGTTCCATCCTTATTACTAAGTATCTTACCATCTTTATCTCTGACATACATACTTCCACCCATTAATCTATTCATGCCTCTAATATTCCACATATCAGTAACGTTATTATCATCGACTCCATAAAGGTTTGCCATAAACTCTCCTATCTTAGGTCCGAAGGCTCTATGTCCAGAATAATATTCCTCCATTCTAACTCCTTTTGATGGACCTAAGTTGCCATATTCTTTTCTAAAATCTTGAATATCTCTTCCTTGCACTTCTGAATGCATAAATTCTAAAAAAGCAGGAAGTCCGTTTTTTTGAATATAATTATTAGCTAAATTTAACTGTTTAGCTAGGTTAGAACCTCTTACTGTCCAACCACTACCAGTTTTTGGATTTGTTAAAGGTATTTGCCCTGTGTCTGCAAAAATATCAGCAACCTGTAACCCCACTTTAAAGTCCAACCCAACATTTACTCCTGAGGACGCAATGGCTGTTGTAAAAAGTAGTAAATCTTTTAAGTCAGGATTATTTGCAAACTTTGGATTTATTTTTGGAGCAATCTCCATTGCTTCTCTGACACCTTCATCATACCATCCTTCTCCTGTAACCTCTTGCTGTAATTGATAATTAATTTCTTGTAAGCCCTCATCCAGCATTGCTTTATAATCTTTTTCATTAAAGATATCTCTCTTTTTTCCTGAGTCTAAATACTCAAGAACATCTGGAATTTTTACTTTTGTATCTTTTAACTTTGCAGCATTAGAAACAAATTCTGGTCCGCTAAGTATCTGAGCGTTATTTTGATTTACTCTATCTATCTTGGGAGTAACATCTGTCTTCTTTTCTTCCGCTGTCATAATGAAATCAGAAGGATCTCGTTTAGATTCTGTAAAACCTACGTCTTCTACTTTTGTTTTCTCTTCAGGAACATCAGGCGTGATTAAGGGCTCAGGTTTTGTTGTTGTCTCTGGTGTTGATAAAATTTGATCTAAAGGAGTCTCGGAAGGAAGAGTAATATTTTTGTTTAACTCTTCATTAAATTTTCTCTCCGCGTCTATCTGTTCTTGATCGGGAGCGTAAACTTCTCCTGAGGGAGTTGTTTGCATTTCACTAATAATGCTCGCCGCAGGCGAACTCGCAAAATTTATCAGAGTATCATATACATCATCTAAAGTTATATTGCCAAGTGATAATTGGTTTTGAATCTCACCAGCTTGTTGTGATCCCAAAGTGCCCACGAGCAGCGATCCGAGAATCTTAGGATTCTGTAAAGCCTTGAGGGCTATCGGTCTTGCTACGTTGAAAATCATTAATCACCTTCCACTGTCCGCGGTTCGCTGTTCATATCATCCTGAACAATTAGACCGCGATCCTGTTGAATGCCTAGCTTATCATAGTTTTGTAAAACTTTAATTAATTCTTCTTTGCTCATACTATCGAGAGAGTTCTCCGCTTGCGCTTTATTATCGTAGAAGCCTGCCACCCGACCGCGGTTCACCTCTGCATTAACGGCAGCAGAGTAGTGCTTACCCTCGAGTGCCGCTTCGCGGATATCTTTCAGCGATGAGAGGTGCGATGCCATCGAAACGCCAGCCGTCTCATACAAATCTTGTTTTAATTCGTTAACTGCCTCCGCAACAAAGGGGCTTATCTGAGGATTAAGTAATTCGTGGGCAGTCTGTCTTGCCCTATCCTTCGAGTATCCCGCTTGGCGTGCCGCCTCCGCCGCAGATATTTTACCTGTCAGCGTTCCCTGAACATAGTTTGTCACAAACAGCATTTGCTTGGGGGTTAATTTTTGTTTTAGTCTCCTGTCTTCAGGATTAATTAATTTTTTAGTAGTACTCATATTTGTCATGTCTCACTGGTTCATCAATATCCTCGTCATCATCGTATAATTTGACGAAGTTTCCTTCTCGATATCTTATCAGAGCTAATGTAGTCGCGTCAACTAAGTCATCGTGCTCTCCATAAGGAAAAGACGCGAGTTCCTCTTGTAAATCTAGCGCCCAACTGTCATCGGTCCGCCAAACGTGACCCGCTTCAAAGATAGGGGAGACTGTATTTAAGCGAACATGTTTGTCCATACCGCGGTTCGGGGAAAATGCGGTTGCATAAACGCCAAATCGTCTAAGCTCATGTATCAAGGGTGTCCCTGATGCCTTTGCCTCAATAATTACACTGTCAGGATCAAATTTTTGTAATTGTTGCTTGGCAACCTGCTTTAATTCAGGAAAATCCCACCGACCTTTAGTGGATGCAAGTAATATTAAATGCGTTTCGGGTCCTTCGTCTGGATGAAAGATACCCCAAGTGGTAATTGCAGAGTAGTCAGCGGTTTCTTTTTTAGAAAACGCAGTGTCATAGCTTTGAATAATGAAAGCGCACTCTGGTGGATGAGGTTTTTCCCAAATATTCCACCACTCACGCTTAATAATACTAGTTCCATCATAGGTAGGGTTTTGTTGCCACTGGGCATTCCACTTACTTGGTACTAGAGAAGCTTTAACTTTATCTAATTCATCTAGTTTCCAGTACTGAGGCCAAATAGGTTTACGTTTCTCTTCATCATCATCATCTAAGATAGCAGGAAACTCTATAACTTCCCACTTATCTGCCTTTGGCTCTGCCATTTTCTTGACCAAGTTAGCAGTTAAGTCTTTTTGAGACCACCTTGTCATCACAATTGCAATTGATCCACCAGGTTGTAAACGCTGTCGAGGACCTGAGGTGTACCATTCATAGGCATTCTCCATTGCAGTTGAGGATAATGCATCCTGTTCACTGTGGGGATCGTCAATAATCAATAAATCCGCACCACGACCAGTAATAGCACCACCAACACCAGCCGCAAAATACTCACCACCATGATTTGTTTCCCATCTACCAGCAGCTTGGTTGTCCGTTCGTAGAGTTACATTAGGAAAGATGCGTTTATATTCTTTTGAATTCATTAAGTTACGAATTTTTCTACCAAACCTGACAGCAAGCTCACCTGTGTGCGTTGCCTGAATAATTTTTAATCTAGGATTAAGTCCCATCATCCACGCTGGGAACAGATAACTAGCGAACTCGGACTTTGTGTGTCTTGGGGGCATATTAATAATCAATCTCTGTGCCTTATCTGCTGAAAATTTTTGAAATTGTTCAGAGGTTCTTAGGTGATGTGGTCCCTCTACGAACTCTGGCCATACCGCCTTTACAAAACTCATGAAATTTGCTCTAGCAAATTCTTGTTCTTGCTTTTGACGAAGTAAAACCATCGCCTTTAATTGTTGTGTGTCTAGGTTTTTATAATCCATATGTGAATTTTGTTCCATCAGTGTGAATATGTTGCAAACCTTAACCTACGCGCATATAAAAAGGGGCGGTTTTTTGGGGGGTGGGGTAAATTTTTTTTAATTCTCAGTTTCATTTTCTCTAAGTACCTAAGCCATCGGATCGCGGAAAGCTGAGATTGTTGCATAATCTATATTATAAGAACAGATAAGTATATATTTTTCAACGTTTTTCGCGTTTCGCGGATCGATGTGTCTATATTTAGTGGTCATCATTTAAAATTTCGCGGATCGGTTGCCACGTTTCACCCAGTGAAACATCGGTCAGCGGTGAGTGGTCAGCGTTTTGCTCCAAAAAGTTTAAAAAGATCGATCTGTACAGAAAAATTCTTCTTTCTTTGAGGGAGCGTTGCAAGATAAATAGATTACCAAATATCTGACAGTATTTATGATGGAATGATTTTTGATGCGGTCTTAAGCTTTGTATCAGTTTATCACGTTCACAAACCTTACATTCGATAAACAAAGCGTGTCTATTTTTATTAAATAAAATCATATCTGGAAATCCATTAATAGTAGTTGTTTCAATGCGAATAGGATTAAAATCAGATAGTTTATCCTTCACCATTTTATATAAATTCTTTTCTCTACTCATAAAAAATATAGCGTGACACAATTATTAATATTTTTAATTTAAATTGCAATTATTAGTACTATGAGTTTTTTTAGAAATATTATTAATAATAATAAATTTTCTAAATTTCTCCCCAATTACCTAGTACCAACGCTCAAACCCTTCACACTATCACACTTCTAAAAACTAGTAGTGTGATGGTAAAATGCTATATAACTCAATACTAATAACTCATTCTTCACACTATCACACTTGTTTAAAAATAATTTTCTTTCTTAAAAAATATTTTTTCAAAAAACTTATAGTACTGTGAAGAGTGTGAAGTTCTTATAATAATTTATTTTATAGAATTTAAAATAAACCTTTGTCACCTTTAAAAATAACTTCCACTTTATACTCAGTTTTATTTTCTCTTTTAACTTCTCCGAACTTATATTCACTACTATAAAAACCAGATAGGGCTAAGCAAAGGCTGACTCTAGTTTTTGCATCAGATTTATTTGACGCTTTAATGCACATATTTTGTATTATCATACTAATAATATCGGCGGATCGCTGACAAATTAAAGTTTTTATTTTAAATTAATTTCCGCGTTCCACGCACCGCTGACCGCGAACAAATACACACCAACCATTTTAAAACCTATCTAGAAACGCCTTAAAACGGAAAAAAATCTCGAGAAATGCCTTAAAAACCAACTAATTAATAAAAATAGGCCCTAAAAACACTGATAAATAAGGATAATATTACTTATAATAAATGTAGATAAATTAATATAAATCAGTATATTTTAATTACATGAACACTTTAAATTTCCGAATTCCAAATATGAAAAAAATAGTATTTGGTTTTTTAAATTTTGGTCAGCTAGAGAAAGTTAATGCATTGCAGACACTCGACACCGATACAAAATTTAAATTAGATTTAGTTCAAGCGATTTACATTTAGCATAAGAAAGAAAACTAAAGTTTTAAATCGTGGCATCGGAGCAGTAAGACAGACACCATAGAATAACTTACTGTACGGCAATAGGTCGACCAACCGCAATTAGCTTCCAAACCTAATTGGACAGGACACTGAGATCGAGTTGCCATTAAGAATATTTATTTTTTTTCTTTTATGTATTTTCAATTGCCCTTGCAATTGCTGAGGGCAGTTGTGAATACATACTGTATTCAATATCAAAACATATGGAGAAATAAAAATGTATAAAGCTAATGAAATAACAAAGTCAGACGAAAGAAAAGCAGATCACATCACTACAATTTTTGACAAGATTAACGAACTATTTGAAATTGATAGTGAGTTCGCATCTAACTTTAAAACAAATAAAACTCTTGAACTACTTTTAAGGGTATCCGAAAGAACTTTGGAGCATGAAGCGAGATTTATTGACGTGACTATAAAGAAATACAAAGAGGCGTTAATAAAGAAACAACAAAAACAAACGGAGCAATTCTAATGACTGACAAAGAATTTATGAAAATAGATGATGCACTATTTAATTTAATAGTTAAATATTTCGATATCAATCCATCAGAAGAAAATAATATCGATGCCTATCATGGTTTTAGAAATGATGTCATAGATTTATTTAAAAAATAAGTACTTTTGATTACTCGCTTTGAGTAATCATGAATACTTATCAGTATTCAAATACAAAAACAAACGGAGAAATAAATATGGAAACAATAGAAGAATATTCTGAGACATTCAGAAAAAACGCCTTAGCACATCTCAAAGGAAGAACGATTGCGGATGTGCAAAGAGTCACCGAACACGATGGACTCGGAGATGAATTTGAGGGAACGCTCAAGATAATTTTTTCCGATGGTCATTGGATGTGTCCGAGTGCCGATAGTGAGGGAAACGATGGCGGAGTCTTGTTTACTACTTTTGAAAAAGCGGGGACTCTACTATGACACTAAAGAGAAACAAAAAATCAACAAAAGAAAGTTGGTTTAATACTCATGTAGAAATAATGGGAGTCTCAAAAGAAAGAGAAAAGATTTTAAAAGAAAAAATCTTTAAAGAAGTAGAAAAGAGACTTTCAAAAAATACGGAGAAATCACTATGAGCGATCATGTTTTTGACCTCAAAGATAGCATCGCTAGAACTCAAGCTGAACTCGATCTACTGACCGCTATCCAACAAGTAAATGAAGCGATCCGCCAAGTTAAAAAAGCGGTGGAGCAATACGAAAACACATTTACCGATGACTACAAAAACAGAAATATAAATGACTACAAACCATTTATAGATTTTTATCCTTTCCAAGTAAGTTTATGTGAAGTAAATGAAAATTGGGGAGATATTAACCAAGGTGAATTGAAAGAGGAAAGATGGCAATAACTATGACTGAGTGGAGCAGAGAGCATCATATGAGAAATCATTTAGACGCTTTTAATAATGCTATCGACAAAGGTGTCTTTACTTCTCATTTAGAAAGTTCAACCGATAACCAATATGCAAAAACGAATTTGTATATAAACGATTGGATGTACATGGGAAGTATGACCGATACCGAAGTTAACGGCATCAAAGTTCACTACGATTTATTTAAAAATAAATTGTACCGAAATAAAAAGGCAGTCATTTATCAGATCGGAGAAAGAACATGAACGAGGAAAATGAAACCATTCAAATTATAGATGGGCAGGTCTACTACATTTACGATGATGGAACAATCATTGCGAATGGATCAGCAACAACAATGACTCAATAAGTATTTACAAATGCTCTTCAATGGGCATTTGCCAATACTTAGTATTGGAGAAATATAGGGAGAAATAAATATGACAAATATTAAAAACTACACGCCTAATTTTTGGAAAGTAATGTACGAAAGAAAAGAGACAGAGGCCGTTAAGACAAACGCAGTTTTAACAGAAGAGTCAAAGCAGTTCGCATTCATAATCGATAAACTAAGAAATCGCGATGGATGGGAGACTAACCACTTTCCGCTATTCAATAAAAGGTATTCTCGATGAGTGAACTTATAGCCAAAATAAAAAAGGCGTGTGAGAATTGCATTGAGGATGGAAACAAGGCTATTGAGGAAGTCACCGATGGATCAGAGGATATCTACGAAGGTAGAATAGAATTTGCTAGTCAAATTTTATCTTTAGTCAGTGACAATGAGAAAGAGGTGACCGATGAGTAGATTTACTTACAAAGTATCGGAGACATCTGAGGATACTCGCAATTATAAAATTGAGAGCGATCATCATTTAACTCATGATGAAATTTTAGATTTAGTCGGATCGTGTGATACTCATCCAATGGCTGATCCTTATACCGATGATGGAGCAACAATAACTTTTGTTGATACAGATTTTGGAGAGGACTCTCAGCTTGAAATTAAAGCTGATTGCAGTTGCGATCCGATCAACGAATATCTTTGTTTCGATCATGAGCGAGAAGCGATCAAAGAGAAATATCCAAACGCAGTCTATACCGATCAGTGTACTTGGGAAGTAAACGGAAAGGAAGTTGAACTATGAGTAAGAAAAAACTTGAGGATAGAGCTCTACATCTTACAAAAAATAAAGATGGTGAACTTAAGAGTAGATTTATTTGGGATACAAACCCATTAGACAGTATTAGATCTACTCTTGAGAAAGACCTAAACTTCAATGATGATGAGGATGAAGCTAAATCTATAATTGCTCAACAAGTCACCATGATTTGTTTCCAAAATATAGATGTCTTAGAGTATGCATCTCAAAAATACAATATTGATTGGAAAAAATTACAGTTAGAATTTTATGCCAAACAAGGTTGGATTGAGGGAGAATATATTGATGAGTAAACTATCTGAGCCACAAAAGTTGATCCAAATTACTTTATCGCAAAAGGAAGCATACGCAATTTTATCTGCTTCTCTTAATTACAAAGAACAATTAAGAAAGATAAAAAATGATGGCGATCTTGGAGTCGCTTGGCATTTAATATGGGATGATTGGGAGCATGGTCACAAAAGAATGAACGACCAATATCTCAACCAATTAGAAGAAGAAGAGAATGAGTAATTAAGTATTTATGAATACCTGCTCAGTTGGGTATTCACCAATACTTAAGTATTGGATTACATAAACAATAATAACGGAGAAATAAATATGTCTAATAAAGTAAAAACAGTACTAAACGCTGAGGAACTCTTAACAAAGATTGTTAATGAGAGTAAGCAAAAAGCTGACTACGTTGTCAGAACTGAGGGAATGAGAATGTACGCATCTCAAGATAACGTTTTAAATTTTGATTTGAATACAAACTCCAATGACTCAAATATTTACGCTATTAATAATCATGCACTTGGTCAGATGGCAACGTCTTTTCAAGTTCCGAGACCATACGTTGATCGTATGATGGCAAGTAAGCCTCAGCTGGTCGCGGATAACTTTAATCATTGGTTTAAGAGTTCTGACTCAGCCAAGATGATTAGAACTCATGAATTAAGCGATGGTGCAAAGTTTTTAGTTCGAGCATTTCTTTCCGATAAGTATCGAAGAGTTGATAATGATGAGATTGCATCTACAGTCTTGCCAATACTTCTCGAGCCAAAAAACAATTGGGATATTACGGAGTGTCAAATTACTGACACAAAGTTATATATCAAAGCGATTGCAACCAATCTAATTGATGAAGTTAAAAAAGGTGATGTTGTAAGATACGGCGTAATCATTTCTAATTCAGAAGTTGGAAGCGGTGCGATTAATGTGAAGCCGTTTATTGATCGATGCGTTTGTAATAATGGATTGATTATTGCTGACAATTCTATGAGAGCGACGCATCTCACTTCATCACAAGCTGATGATAAATTGTGGGCTATGCTATCGGATCAAACTAAGACCGATGATAATCGATTACTATTACAGAAAGTTCAAGACGTGGTAGAGCATACCGCAAATAAGGATAACTTTCAAAAACAGGTTGATCGATTAAGAGAGGCGGATGGTATTGTAATTGCCAAACCTAAGGAAGCGGTGAAAGTTTTAAAACAAACTTTTAACTTCACCGAGATGGAGCATGACTCAATTCTAAATAATTTGTTAAATAGAATTGATGAAACTGAGGGAGCAACGACCAAATGGAAGTTAGCAAACGCGGTCACCCATTTAGCCCATGAGACCGAAGACTACGATAGAGGAATTGATTACGAGGTAATCGGAAATAAAATCCTAGATTTACCAAACCAATCTCTATTCGCAGTCGCTTAATGATCGAAGTATTTTTAGTTGTAATTATATTTCAAGTAATCATTAAAATTTTAGGTAAAAAATAATTTTCTTGGAGCGGTATTTCCGCTCCATAGCTTTTGTTCTTTTTATTGAAAAAAAATTCTTTATATAGAAAAAAATAATTTATTACTTTTTTTTTTTTTTTTTTTTTTTTTTTTTTTTTTTTTTTTTTTTTTTTTTTTTTTTTTTTTTTTTTTTTTTTTTTTTTTTTTTTTTTTTTTTTTT
>Ga0099849_1001051_pt1 | contig 12915 bp, 9 predicted proteins | sample CB_VirMetaG_4_FD_78177 | JGI IMG/M metagenome (GOLD analysis project Ga0099849, IMG submission 78177) | Freshwater to marine saline gradient viral communities from Chesapeake Bay - CB_1508_1M Viral MetaG | ecosystem: Environmental > Aquatic > Marine > Coastal | place: USA: Chesapeake Bay... | reverse complement strand
GTTTCTTTTAGGATCACACTCCAGGGGTCTTTCTCCCAAACCAAAAATTTGTGATCCCAATTATCTTCTAGCCAATTACACAAATATGTTTTAATATCCGAAAAATCAATTACCCTTCCAATATTGTCCAAAGTAGGTGCGTCACAATAAAAGTGTATGCGGTAATTGTGTCCGTGGAGATGAGCGCATTTGCTCTCATGCTGATATACTCTATGTCCTGTTGAAAAATCATGATACCTATGTGCTGTAATTCTTGTTTGATTCATTTTTCCTTTATATACCAAAAACGTGGATACCTAACTGATTTCCTAATTTTTTTGCTTTTTCACTATGTACTTTTTTTGCTTCTTTACAATGCTCTTCGTGTGACTGATATACATCACTGTCTTTTTTGTCTATCCAATTCAGTGCTTTATTATAATGTTCTATTTGCATTTTTTGATAGATATATTGCTCCTTTTTCCTTTCAATAATATGTTCTTCACTATGTGGTAGTTCACAAATAACAAAACTGTAGTTAATTTGTTTTTCTTTTTGTTTAGTTGCTACTCTAAACACAATTTCTTTTGCATTATATTTTAATGCTTCATTCTGCATACACTGGAACGATCTATCAAAATCTTCATCTAACGATATTTCACTACTACCTGAAACGGTTTTAAAACTGTTAAAAAAATTATTATATCTCCATTCCAAATATCTAAAACTTTTTACAAGATTGCCGTTACGAGATAAAACTTGACCTTCTAAATATCCCCTGTATGTATTCAATTTATATGAGATAAGGCAATATCTAGCTGGTCGCTGATAATTAAAAGTATTATTTTTAATATCACTTACATAAACATGGTCAATATTTTTATAACTGCTCAAATGATTTGCAATGTTTTGAATATACATAACACTATTTATTGGAGGTTAAAAAACGTCTAGTACAATTTTTAGTTTACAAAAAATAAAGTGTCTTGTCAACTTTTTTTTGATAAATATTTAGAATTGGAGAGTTCTATGCCTAGATTGAGCATGTGGAGAGATCATAAAAGTCTCGACTATCAATTTTTAGACAATCAAATAAGTGAATATTTTATAGTAGGTGGTACTGGAATAATTATTCACAAATACATAGGTCCAGCAAGTGCAGGTAAACCTGACGATCCTACTTATCAAAATCCAGATACAAGTGATAAAAATATTAAAGAAAGAGTAATCCAAGATTTATTATTTTTAGAAAATCGCGATAGAAAATATGATGATAATGTATATGAAATAAGAGGTGTGTATAATGTACAGGATAATGATTTTGATTTAAGTCAATTTGGTTGGTTTTTAAGTGCAGATACATTATACCTAACATTTCATTTGAACGATATGATAAGAATTTTAGGTAGAAAAATTATGAGTGGCGATGTAATAGAATTATTACATCAGCGTGATGAAGATTTACTAGATCCTGATGCTCCTCCAATCAATAAATTTTATATTGTTCAAGATGCTAACAGAGCAAGTGAAGGTTACAGTCAAACATGGTGGCCTCATTTATGGCGATGTAAAATTAGTAGCCTAGTAGATAGTCAAGAATTCAGTGACATACTTGGAACAGCAGATGAAGAAGATAGTCTAAAAAATATTTTAAGTACTTATAATGAAGAAATAAATATTAGTAATAAAATTGTAGAAGCTGCCGAAAAAGATGATCCTATAGGAGGAATAGGATTAATACAAACCAATAGTGAACATTTATTAGAAGGTAAAACTACAAAAGAATGGGATCCTGTAATTGATTACGGTGAGAACATAAATTCAGGATCTGCATTTCCAGCTAATCCTACTCAAGGTCTGCGTTTTATAAGAACAGATTTTAAACCTCCTAGACTATATGAAAGACGAGATAATATTTGGATTCGTTTGTATGATAATATTCCTAAAGGATGGTTAGAAAGAACATTCCAATCTACAGACCTTGTAAATGATACAACTCAATCTAGTGTGAACAATGAAATATTTACATCTAGACAGGGTTTAAGTACAGTACTTGATCCTAAAAATAAAGATAGTTAAAGGTTTATAATAATTAATGAATTACTTTTATGATAAACAAATAAGAAGATATATACAACAATTTATTAGAGTATTTTCTAATTTTTATTGTCAAATTGGTATAGACAAATTTGGTAAATTTAAATATCAAAAAATACCAGTTCGTTATGGTGATTTAAGTAGACAAGCAGCTCACATAATAAAAGAAAATTCAGAAAATAAATTATCAACCATTCCAATGATGGCTGCTTATATAACTGCAATGAACATAGCAGCCGATAGAAGAATATCTCCAAGTTTTAGAGACAACATTAATGTTACTGAAAAAAAATACAATGTAGAAACAAGGAAATATGAAAATGAACCTGGTAATTCTTATACTGTAGAAAGACATACTCCTGTACCATATAATTTGTCTATGAATCTAGATTTATGGACAAGTAATACTGAACAAAAATTACAAATTTTAGAACAAATATTGATATTATTCAATCCATTTTTAAATTTAAATAGTATTGATAACCCTTTAGACTGGTCTAGATTAACTTATTTAGAACATACTGGTATAACATGGTCTAGTGCATCTATTCCGCAAGGCACCGAAAATGTTATAGATATAGCTACACTTGCTTTTGATATGCAAATTTTTATAAACCCTCCAGCTAAGGTAAAGAAACAAACTTTAATTCATACTATAATTATGGATTTACAAGCATTAGACAAAAATAACATTGAGGAATGGAAAGTTAACAATTTATTTTTAGAAAATCAACCACAGGAATATATAATAGTATCTCAAGAAGGTTTTAATGTTAAAGTTAATACAAATAACACACTTAGTTTAATTGATAAAAATGATAGTAAATATTTAGGAGAAGAAGTTTATAGATGGGATACATTGTTAAAATCGTTTGGAGCATTAAATCCTCAAGTAAGTGTTTTAAATTTGGTTACAAGTAACAATGGATATATTGATGGGAATGAGATAATTGGCACGTTAAAATATAATGAAAATGATCCTAATTTATTAGATATTATTTTCAATGAAGACACGTTTCCTGCTGCAACTATTGAACCAATTGATAATTTTATAAATCCAACAACAAGTTATCCTGGTGATGGAGACTTCCCTCTTCCAGTTGATAATACAAGATATATAGTTACAGAAGATATACCTTTTAATGACCATTGGAATATTGGTGGATTTTATGCTCCAAAAAATTCTGTTATACAGTTTAATAACAACTTATGGACAGTAGAAAATAATTTAGATCAAGAAGGAATTTACAAAGTTATAAACTTAAACGATAATAATTTATATGAATTTGACGGAACTAATTGGTTTTTGTCAATTTATAAAGTTTATAAAGAAGGATTGTGGAGAATTTATTTATAAAGAAAAATGCAAAAAGCAGTTGGTTGTATAATATATGCTGCAGAGTCAAAAAGATTTTGCTTTCAACTTAGAAGTAACTTAGTAAAATATCCTTTAACTTGGGGATTTTGGGGTGGAAAGTCAGAAAAAAATGAAAAAAGTTTTCAAACGTTATTTAGAGAATTAACAGAAGAATTAGGAATACTACCTCAAATAATAGACATAAAAATATTAGATATCTACAAGAAATTAAATCTTTTTGAATATAAAAGTTTTTGTGTAATTGTTCGTAAAGAATTTAGCATTATTACAAATAAAGAATCTTCAGGATACGCATGGGTTAACTACGGAAATTTTCCACAACCATTACATTTTAATGCAAACTTAATTTTACATAAAAAACATGTATTAAAAAAAATAAAATTTATTCAAAACAACTACACAAAAGATAATATTATAGACCACTTAATAAAACAAAACTTTAGCTAAAGAACTTTTTTAACAGCATCTATTACTTCATTAGGTTCTACTTTAACTTCTGTTGCACTATAAGATTTTAAATTTTGATGTATGTTGTGACCTATCATTTCTTTTTTTGTTACAGTTCCCCACATTACTACACCAGCCTTATTAATTTGTTTTGCGGCTGCAAAATGTTGCAAGCTACTATCTAAACTCACAAAAGTTTTAGCATGTTTTAACATACCAGCATATGTTAATGCATTTGTATTTGCATATGCTACTCTACTAGAAATACTTTCAGGAATACTGACTGGCTCATTTGGTAATCTGTATAGCAAAAATTTGTAATTGGGAAACTCTTCTGCTAAAGCTAACCAAATATCAGCATAATTTTGTACATTTCTTCCTTCTGTCATATTATTAACGGGATATTGTTTGTTTGAATTTACACTTTGAGCAGCTTGCCCCCCTGTCCACTGAACTATAATGAATTCACTAGCTAGCTTCTCAAACATTGTTTTTGCTTCTGCAATAAATTGCTGACCTAAATACAAATCAGGTTGGATATTCAAACCTCCATCTTCAAATGGATCTAGTCCAAACATCTGTGGCCATTCATCTAAAATATGTCTATCTCGCTTACTGTAAGAACTTACATAAGGTTCTCTAAAAATAATATCACTAAAATATTCTGCAATATCTGAATTTAGGTCTCCTCCGCTCCATTGTGGACTACTAACTACTTGGGGATGATACTTGTAAACTTCCGGAAATCCACTTCCTACTGAAATTTTATTGTCATCTCTTGCTGCTAATTTTGCTATCATACTAGTAAAAATTACTTGCTTGCCTATTCCTCCGTGTACACAATATAAATTTGTTTGTTTCATTTATCCTTTATTACATTAAACCGTTCATACATTTTTTTAAATCTTTTATTTCACATGTTAAATCAATTACTGCTTGTGTTAATAATGGAACTATTTTTGTATAGTCTACTGCAAAAGCACACCCTAATTCTTTGTGGTGCATTTCTTTTACTGCCTCAGGTAAAACAGTATTTAATTCTTGTGCAATTACGCCAATATCATGACAACCTGTGTTGCACCAATCAAAATATAAGGGTCTTATTAATTTAACTAAATCTAAACTGTTTTCTATATTACAATAATTTGTTTTAAGCCTACAATCACTCGGAGTTGCGAAACATGTATTATTTGCATATAATGTTCCATCTACTGTTAAATCACCACAAACTTTAGCACCACCCATTACCACAAAACTATCACATGCAGTGTTCATTACCTGTGTTTGTAATGTAGCATCAAACCTAATATCATTTGCACTTTCAAAAACCATCGGTCCAAAAGCTTGGCATGTAATTTCACAATTAACACAAACATAATCTGCTATTATTGTACCAAAACATGTTGTACCAGTAAAAGATAAATCTAATGCTCCTGTTAGATTATCATAACTTAAAACTCCACCTGTAGCACAAATACTTGTCCTAGCTCTACTATCAGTGTAATATAAATTTGCTCCTTCTGTAACCTGGTCAGTAGTTAAATTTATAGCGCCTGTTAATCCATTAACACTAGTAACTCCACCACATATATCTATTACACCTGTATTAACATCATATGTTCCTGCACCTGTTACACTTATTGAGTTTCTAGATCTATTATTAGTATAGTATAAATTACTACCTTCTGTCAAGTCTGTTGTAGTTTTTGCAGCAAAATCAATACCAAAATTTTGTGTTTTATAAGTTACTACACTTATTTCTCCTGTAGTGGAATTGTAATTTACATCATTTGCACCACAAAGACTAGCTCTTGCTCTGCTTTCTGTAAAGTAACAATTTACTCCTTCTGGAATATCTCCTGTGTAAAGACAAACTGCTCCTGAACATCCATTTACACTTGTTACACCTCCTGTAACAATAATTTCTCCTGTATTAGAATCATATGAACCTGATCCGCTAACACATATGCTATTTCTTGCCCTTGCATCTGTAAAATATAGATTAGTACTTCCTTCTGCTATACTATCAGAATTATGATTGCTAACATCTGATACTGTACCTGTTATATTTGCAATTACTTGGCTACAAAATTTAGCTCCGCCACATACTAAAAAACTGCTAATATTACTGTTGTTGATTATTGTAGTTGATGTACTTGAAACTACTAAATCTCCATAAGGACTTGATATAAAGTTACAAGTACCCGATAAGTTTAAATTGTGTGAATATAACGTATTAGTTAAATTATCCCAACATAAATTACTATTACTTCCTAAGTTTCCTGCATTGTTAAATTGAATTTCTTTATCATTTCCTACTGCATTAATTGTACCTGTTAAAGAAGTAAAAGTGATATTATTAAATGTTACGTTATCTGTTGTCCCTACAGATTGACCAATGCTAAATTCTCCCGAAACATTATTATAAGAAACTCCAGTACCTCCACACAAGGCTAATCTAGCTCTTTGAGGAGTATAATATAAATCAAAACATTCATCTAAATCACAAGTTCTTTTAGCTGCAAAGCAACTATCAAAATCTTGTAAAGATACTAAACTAAATTCTCCTGTCGTGTTATCGTAATTAATATCTCCACTAGAACAAAATGCTAATCTAGCTCTAGCATCTGTAAAATATAAGTTATTTCCTTCATTTATATTATCAGTATCTAACGTAACACTACCAGTTAAACTATTAACGTCAGTTACACCTCCGCAAATATTAATACTTCCAGTAGACGGATCATAACTACCAGCACCTGTCACACAAATTGATTGTCTAGCTCTATTATTTGTAAAGTATAAATTGCTTCCTTCTGATAAATCAGTTGTAGATTTACTTCCAAAATCATTATCAAAATCAGTACTTTTATACATTGTTACTGAAAACTCACCTGTACTTGCATTATATGTTAAATCTGATGAAGCACAAAAAGCGGACCTGTAATCTGTAGCAGTTGGCCCAACTAAACACATTACACCGTTTAATGATGAATATGAAAGTGTTCCATCTCCAGAAAAATTACATATACTAAGTTGAGACCTGATATCTAATGCACTTGGTCCAGTAAAACTTAAAACACCTGTTATAGCATTATAACATAAATCAGAGTCTCCTATACCTCCTAAACAAGAAACTGAAATTGCTGACCTTGCCCTAGAATCATTATAGTATAAATTAGTAGATCCTTCTGCCAAGTCATCTGTATCTTTACTAGAAAAACAACTATTGAAATCTAAAATATTACATGCTAACCATTGTTGAGCACTATTATTCCATGTAAGTACATAATTATCTTGTTTTGCAATATCATTAACATCAAATAACTGATTTAAACAATTTTGTCCTAATCTATTGTCAATATCTGTGTTTGTTAACAACAAATCACTATTATCTGATAAATCATTTATATCAGTAGGAATAGTAGGTTTATTAGTTAAATCATTATAATTTCCACTAAAAGAAGTTAACAGATTTGTGGTATCTGTTAAATCACTTATATCAGAAGGTATTGTTGGAATATTAATTAAATCATTATAATTGCCAGATATAGAAACTACAGAAAAATTAGGCTTATTTAAAATATTAGTCCATTCCACATCAAGCAAACTGGTATTATCAGTAAATTCACTTATATCAGTAGGTGGATTTATTAAATCACAATAACATCCACTAAAGATATTACTGCAAATTAAATTAGTACTATCTGTAAGGTCACTTATATCTAAAGGTATAGTTGGCAAATTGTTAAGATCATTATAATTAGCAGTACAAGATACAGATGCAAAATTAGGCTTATTGGTAATTTGCGTCCAATCTGTTGTTAATAATGAACTATTATCTGATAAATCATTTATATCAGTAGGAATAGTAGGTTTATTAGTTAAATCATTATAGTTTCCACTAAAGTTACTAGATCCTATAACATTGCCAGTATCAGTCAAATCACCTACATCTGTAGGTATAGTAGGAGTATTAATTAAATCTGTATAACTGCCTGTACAGGCTACTGTAGATAAATTTGGTAACTGTCCTGTTAATAAGTTACTATTATCTGTTAGTTCATTTAAATCAGAAGGTATTGATGGTTTATTAAGTAAATCATTATAACTTCCAGATGTAGCTATAGTAGAAAATGTAGGTAAATTAAGTAGATCATTATAACTACCTGATAAAGCAACTGCTGGAAGTGTAAAAAATTCTATTCCTGTTTCAGTTGCATTAACTTTTATAACATTATTTGCATTGTTTGAATATGAACTAGGGGTATCAGATAATTCTAAAAAAGTAACTACATTTAAAGGTACCCAATTATTATTATATCTTACCTCCACATTAGGAGAGTTAAATCTTAAACTGCCATCAATAGTTTCTTCATTATACCCTAAAGTAAATCCAGTTGCAGTTACTTTACCAACACTTATTTCTTCTGTACTGGTATTACCTGATACTAGGACCTGGTCTAAAGTTGGTATAGTTTGAGGTGATAATGTTGCAAGATCAGATAAAATTATCTGTCCTACATTATTAATACTAACTATTTTTCCAGCATCAGCAGCAGTAATAGAGGCAATATTTGCTTCTTGTAATTGTGTTAGTTTGGTACTTGATAATTTACCGCCTGGAGTTGTTCCGTCTCCTACATAAATTTTAGGTTTATCAGTATCAAAATCAATTATTAAAATTTCACCTTCTATAGGTGTATATTGCGTTCTATTGCTTTCATAGCCACGTTTAAATTGAATAGCCATTAACAATTCTCCTAAAATATCTAGGCAAATATTCTAAATGTATTTATCAGTTGGCTGTATTAAAGGCTACTACATGATTTAGTTGATGTACATAAATCTTATTAAGACTGTAGAATTTAAAGCAGGGGGTGTAACAAAGGTTACCTTTTTACTAGGATAGTCAAAATCGTAATGGTTAGGAGACACCAATAAAACACCATTTACTTGAACAAATAAGTCTCTACCAGTACTAGAATTATTAAGTGAAGGAAATCCTGATAAAATATACTCAGTGTCTATTCCATTTCCTGTGAACAACCATGATTTTGTATCAACATTAATTTGAGGATTACCTATGTATGGCATATCTTCCTATCCTTTTAACTTATTTATTCCATTTCTAAAACACTTGCAACAACATCGCAATTAGTATCACTGCAAGATATCTTTAAACTGTCACTAGGTTCTAAATTAATTACTTTATCCAAAACCAAGGTTGTATTTCTAAAAACTATAACATTTTTTGCTACAAATTTGTCAACATTTGCACTAGAATCATTTAATATTACACTAACATTAAAACCTTCATTTCCTTTGTTTGCAATATAAACTGCATGGATAACAGCACTTTTTAAATTATTTCCGCATTGATATAATAACTGCTCTGTATTAGGGCTTGTTATTGTTAAAGATGAATTTTTAAAACTAGCCATTTTTATCCTTTTATCCAGCAAATGCTATAGCAAATGCTATTGCTTCTTCTTGGGTAACATAATTATTTTCAATTGCTTCCCAAACACAAGAAGTATTATTATAACTTATTAAGTATTTATTGCTTAGAGCAGGAATTGGTTGCCCATATACACACTTTAAAGTTGTTACTCCTTCAACAGTTAAAGTATTACATACAATCGTGTCGTTAAATGTATCTATATATAAATTACCACCTAAGGTACTTATATAAACATCTTCGTCTTGATGCAGGCCTAAATTTGTACCATAAATAGTATCATCTTCATAATAAAAATCTGTATTAGTTCCTAACCAACCGCCACAGTTTAATTGTACTTCATTTTCATTTCCTGCTGCTAAAACTTGGCAATTAGCAATATCTATTATACCATTTAATAAACTACATACTCGTCCGTCTGTGTAATAAAGATTAGATACACCTTCGTCTATATCATCTGTTTCTAAAAATACATCTCCTATAAAACCATTTACAGAAGTAACTCCACCCTCTACAAAAATTTCTCCCGTAATACAGTTGTAAGTACCTGCACCTGTTACACAAAATAAATCTCTAATGTATTGATTATGGTTGCTTATGTCACTTGCTTGCCCTATTAAATTAGTAGCAAGGTTTTTATTCATTGTCCAGCGGTCATTTGGACCATCATAAGTAAACGTAGCATAACCATCTGCACCTAAATCTACGCTTAAACCTGCACCATCACTTGTTAAACAAGTAGCAGAACCATTAGCTAACTCTATATTTTTATCATCAATAGTAACAACATTACTATTAATAGATGTTGTAGTGCCATGAACTGTAAGATCTCCAGTGATTTCTACTGCTCCTGCAGTATAGAAATTACCTGTTGCCCATTCAATTGTAACTTTATTAAGAGAATCACCAAACAGTAAATCACCATTACTGTTTAATTGTAAGGATTGGGTGCCACCTGTGTAAAAATCTAATTGGTCATTATCAGCACCTGCACTAGTCTCTGCAATTATATATGTATCTTGATCTACATCTTTTACACCTCCTAGAGATCCCCAATTTGTACCATCATATCCTTCAAAAGTACTGTCGTCCGTATTATATCTAATCATTCCCTGTTCTAAAGGTGTTGGACGATCTAAGGTGCTTCCTACAGGTATAGTTAATGCACCAGTACTGTCAATTTTTGTGTCACCTGCAACTATTAACCTACCAGTACCATCAGGAACTAAGTTGATATCTCCATTTGTGTTGATAACTTCTATAGTGTTATCATAAATGTGAAAGTTACCTAAATTTAAAGAGCTATAATTACTACCTAAATTACCTATATATCTTGCACCAACGATATATATTTTTTTACCTGAAATATTGGCAGGTAAATTATTTCCAATAAAATTTAATACACCTGCTTTATAATCAAAAAACCATTCATCGTTGTTTCCACTACCTGCAGCAAAAACCTGCGTTCCTGTAGTTTGAGGATTAGCTGCACCTGCATTATCAATGTAAACTTTGATTTGGTAAGTAGATCCAAACTCCGATGGAATCCAATCTATTAGGTTTGTTTTCCATGTTCTGCTAGGGCTAGCAGTAGTATCTTCTTCACATTCTATTGTGTTACCTAAATTGTCATCATAAATTTCTACAATCGCAGAGCTAGTAGTAGGTTTGACTGTGGGAATTTGTGATGCATCTGTCCATATAGTATCTCCTCTTATAAGTAATGGACTAGCTATACTTTCGTTAGTTGCATTTTTGATACTATTAATATCAGTCTTAGCCGCACCGTAGCCTAACTTTTTCCATAAAAAGTCAACCTTCTGTGTATCGTTAATTGCCATTACAAACCCTTATGAAATACTCAACGATGTTATCCGTTGTCCTGCTGTTAAAGCTATCCTTACTAATGCAACATTACCAAAAGCATTTGTTAAATTTTCTGTGCCCAGTGTCATTCTATAAGAAGAATTCAAATTTGTATTAGGTTGAATAATATCTGCACCTGTGACAGCACATCCATTACTACCGTTACCTCCTGCTCCTACATCTGCACCTGGCACGCCTGCTCCATTATACTGTATACCACAATCTAACCATCCATTTATAGTGCTAGTATTATCTATGGCTGTATTAGGTGCTGCTATCCAAAGCCCAGCTACTCCAGTATTGCTTACAATATTAATATCAAAATTTGCAACAACTGTTCTTCGAAATGCAAAAGTAAAATATTGGGTACCAGTATCTCCTGATCTGTTGGGACCTACAGGTAAATAATTAACACTATAATCCGTTACATTGTGTTCTAATACTCCCAATCTTACAGTTGCTTCTTTTGTTCCTTGCACACCTGGATCTAAATTTTCACTATATGTATTATTTGTGTAATAATTTATGTTGTTAACAAAAGACGGATTGTTTATAGTACTACCACTAAAATCAAATATTCTAATTCCATCATCTGTAAATGTAGATCCTAAAGAATTACTTACCTCTATACCTATTTCACTTATTCCACTTTGATTAGCTGTATGTACAGCGATATTTTTTGTATTATTATACCAAGAACCAGCACCATTTATGTTAGCAGTTAGATACTTTAAACTATCAATTGTTCGAACATTGTTATTAGTAATGTCTACTGTAACATTTCCAATAGTATAAGGTGTTCCATTACCAGTATTAGCATTAGGAATTCCTGCTGTTAAAAAGCTAACACTTCCATTTATTTGATTATATGTAAAATTTTGAGTATCTATACCACTTTGACTAGTACCTTCTAAATTTACACCACTACTTACTGTAAATACGTCAGATATATTTGCATACACTTGACCAATAAAATCATCTATAGTAACACCACTTAATGTTAACGAACTGCCAGATTTATAATAAGGAATTCCACTAATGTATCTATAGTTTCCTACATTTTCACTAAAAGTACCTGAACTAGTAGTGGGAGTATTTATTAAATCGTCTACAACAAATTCTACTTTATTTGTATCTCCTGTAGTACTATGACTTAATTGGTAATCATTCGTTCCTAATGGCAATGTAGCTGCATTTTTTGTAACATTTGCTTTAAAGCCTTTAAATAATCCAGGATGGTATATACTGTTGTTAAAGGAGATACTACTACCACTAGTAGATAACAAGTTATAATCACTTTCTTCTGTAACTACTAAACTTGTATATGTGCCACTATTATCTGCACTTGTAAGGTTAACAAGACCATCATCTACTCCATTAACTTTAGCACTTAAAACCCCACTATCAGCATTATATGCAAAAGTACTAATAGTGCTAGTATTAACAGTACCGCTATTTAAAACCCTAGTTACTGACGAACCTGACGCTGTATTACTGTTGTTGTTATTAGTATAACCACTAGTTAAATAAGGACTTGTACCTACACTAGACGGACCGTTGATAGTTTTTGTACTAAGTCCATCTGGAGGTCCTATATTTGGATCATAAACTTTCAAAGGTAAAGTTGTATTATTAGGTATAACTGCAGGATCTGCAGTTGTATGTGAAACTAATGTTAAAGTTACAG
>Ga0099849_1001048_pt1 | contig 12929 bp, 8 predicted proteins | sample CB_VirMetaG_4_FD_78177 | JGI IMG/M metagenome (GOLD analysis project Ga0099849, IMG submission 78177) | Freshwater to marine saline gradient viral communities from Chesapeake Bay - CB_1508_1M Viral MetaG | ecosystem: Environmental > Aquatic > Marine > Coastal | place: USA: Chesapeake Bay... | reverse complement strand
CCACCCAACTATAGACTACGGGTACTCGGATAGGGTAGGTACAGGCAAAGGATAGCGCATGCTCGGTATGTTCCCCCTAGCCAGTGCCCCGATAGCGGGCGAAGCCGCGCCGGCAACTGGGGTGGCGGCGGTATCCGGAGTCGCGGCCACCGCGGCCGTGGGGTCCGTCTCGGTGCCTGTGTCGGCTACGGTTTCTGTAGTCGCGGCCACCGCGGCCGTGGGGTCCGTCGCGGTGTCTGCGTCGGCTACGGTTTCTGTGTCGGGCGTGTCCGGGACCGCCGCCGTGGGGTCCGTCGCGGTGTCTGCGTCGGCTACGGTTTCTGTGTCGGGCGTGTCCGGGACCGCCGCCGCTGGGGCCGCTGAGGCAATTCTCACGGCAACCCCCGAGGTTTCCGGAGTATACGCTACCGGGTATGTGGGGTCTGTAGTAGTATGGGGGAAGATAGCGCCCAACCCCGGCACGGTGTGGGCAGAAACCTCTCCCGCGCCGGGTACGGTGTGGACTGAAATTGCGGCGTAGCGAATAGGAGAACGCCATGGCGAGTACGTATTCTACCGGCGGCTTGGAGATTATGGCCGACGGCGAAAAGGCCGGCAGCTGGGGAGAGATCACCAGCAACAACCTGCAGATCCTTGAACGTATGGCGTCGGTCGCGGGGTCGATCACGCTCTCCGGCACCACGCACACGCTAACGATCTCGGACGGGTCTCTGTCTGACGGGCACTACGGGGTCCTTGTATTCGGGGGCAGCCCCAGCGGCACAAACACGGTCACGATATCGCCGAACGACGCCATGCGCGTATTCATGGTACTGAACAGCTCGGGGGAGAGCATCGTCCTCACGCAGGGGTCCGGGGGGAACGTAACAGTCGCCGACGGCGTCAGTGCTATCGTGTATTGCGACGGCGCCGGGTCCGGTGCCGAGGTGGTCGATCTTACCGCTACGTTCGCGTTTCAAGGGGCCAGCGCCACGCTGGCCGCCATTTCTGGCCTCGCCGTTACTGACGGGAACATAATTGTCGGTAACGGGTCTACGTGGGTGGCGGAGAACGGGGCAACTGCCCGTACAAGCCTAGGCGCGGGGACGCTGGACAATATCGTCGAGGACACCACTCCTCAGCTCGGGGGCGCCCTAGATGGGCAGGGCAACGACATAAACAATATCGGGGTCCTGTTCATGAGCGAGCAGGCGTCCGCGGAGGCGGACGTGGCGGGCGACGGGCAGTGGTGGGTTCAAACTGCCACGCCGAATATTCCCATGTTTACAAACGACGCCGGTACCGACTTCCAGCTGGCCACCCTGACCGGCACCGAGACGCTGACCAACAAGACACTGACCGCCCCGGCAATTTCCAACCCGACGATGACGGGGACACCGACCGAGGATGTGTACGACTTTGGCACTCCCGGGGCGGCCCCGGCCATTGATCCGGCAAATGGATCTATCCAGACAATGACGTTGTCTGAGAACGCTACGCCTACGGACAGCATGAGCGCCGGGGAGTCGATAACACTTATGGTGAATGACGGGTCGTCGTACACGGTTACGTGGACGTCGCTTGTCGATGAGTGGCGGGGCGGCGAAGCTCCGACGCTGCCGACAAGCGGGTACGCCGTTATCGTACTGTGGAAGGTGGGGTCCACCGTGTACGCCGCCTATGTAGGAGATATGAGTGCTCCATGACGTACACCCCGCTAAAGTTTCGCCCGGGGATAAACCGGGACATAACCCCCAACGCTAACGAGGGGGGCTGGATCGACTGTGACAAGGTGCGGTTCCGGCAGGGGTTCCCCGAGACGATTGGTGGGTGGGAAAAGGTCTCTCCGAACGCGTTTCTGGGCACGTGCCGGGCGCTGCATTCGTGGGTAGCCCTCGATAACTCCCGCTATTTGGGGGTCGGAACCCACCTCAAGTACTACATTCTTGAGGGGCAGGACTACTACGACATCACGCCTATCCGCGCGACCACCTCTGCCGGGGACGTCACCTTTGCCGCCACTAACGGGTCGACCACCATCACCGCCACCGATACGGGGCATGGGGCCGCGGTCGGGGATTTCGTTACGTTCTCCGGGGCAGTGTCTCTGGGCGGGACTGTAACCGCCAGTGTCCTAAACGCAGAGCACCAGATCACCGCGACCCTTACCGGGGACACATACACGTTCGAGGTAGCGGACGCCGCTACTGGGTCCGACACGGGCAACGGGGGCGCATCTGTCGTGGGGGCGTATCAGGCTACCACCGGGCTTGAGTCCGTAGCGTTCGGCAACGGCTGGGGCGCAGGTGTGTGGGAGGCGGACGGCACCAACCCGGGGGGCAGTACTCGCGGATGGAACGACAGCGCGGATACCACGGTAGCCAGTGAGCAGTTGCGGACGTGGTCGCACGACAACTATGGGGAGGACCTGTTCTTTTGCGCGCGTAACTCCGGTGTGTACTATTGGGACAAGACAAGTACGTTGGCTTCGCGTGCGGTGGCGCTGTCATCTCTGTCCGGGGCCAATCTCGCGCCCACTATCGCGCGGATTGTCATGGTCTCCAGCCGGGACCGCCATGCACTGGCATTCGGATGCGACCCCGAGGATAATATTGGTACTCAAGACCCGCTACTCATCCGGTTCTCGGACCAAGAAAATATTGCGGAGTGGGAGACGCGCCCGGACACCACTGCCGGGAGCCTGCGCATCAGCAGCGGCAGCGAGATCATTGCCGCAGTCCGTACGCGCCAGCAGATATTGGTGCTGACCGATATATCCGCCCACGTACTTCAGTATCTGGGCGCGCCGTTCACGTTCGGCGTTACCGAGATATCTTCCGCCGTAACCGCGCTCAGTCCCAACTGCGCCGTCGCCGCGGGGGATGCGGTGTACTGGATGGGGGACGGCGTGTTTTACATGTACAACGGTACGGTACGGCAAATACCCTGTACGGTGCTAAGTTACGTGTTCGATGACTTCAACGAGGTCCAGAAGAACAAGGTAGCGTGTGGGCACAACCCGACGCACTCGGAAATCTGGTGGTTCTACCCGTCGTCGGGGTCGACGGCCAATAACAGGTATGTAGTGTATAATTACTTGGAGAGGCTGTGGTACTATGGCGCTATGGAGCGCTCGGCGTGGGAGCAAGCCGGCGTGTTCTTGAACGATATCGCGGCAGGACTAGACAACTATCTGTACTACCACGAGGTGGGCTTGAACGATGGAAGCGAGAACCCGGCCGTGGGTATAAGCGCGTATATCGAGTCCGCGCCCGTGGATATGGAGTCCGGGGACCGGTATCTGTTCGCCGACAGGGTAATCCCCGACGTCACGTTCCGGGACTCTACTGGGACGCCTGCCGGGACCTTAACGATCAAGGCCAAGGATTGGCCGGGCGGAGGGTATATCGCCAATGAAGAGGCCAACGGCGTGACGCAGTCCGCCTCGGTGCCTGTGGAAAAATACACCCGAGAGCAGTATATACGCATCCGGGGGCGCGCCATGGCGATGCGGTTCGAGTCCGACCAATACAACACCGGATGGCGGCTTGGGATACCCAGAGTGAACGTGCGACCTGACGGACGCGCCTGATGAGTCGCAGCACGCCGATACCGTACTTCCCGGTGCCGCCGCAGACGTACGAGCACCAGTACATGGCCGAGCTTGTGCGCGCCATCGCGCTGTACGCGCAGCAAAGCACCAATCCGGGCGAGGGCCGGAATACGTTTACCGTGTTCACAAACCTGCAATCAGGGTCGGACGCGGGGCTGGAAACAGGGGCTGTATTCCACGTCGACGGTGTGCTAAAGGTAGTAGTGTCGCGACTCCCACACGTATCGGGCCTATCAGGTACCGCCGCTGTGGGCACAGTAACGGTATCGACACCGTAAGCTATTTTACGTAGGCTATAGCCACGTGACAACGCAGAGGTTTTGGTATGGCCCTCCCTATGATCCTCAGCCTGTTGGGATCGGCAGCCGCCGGCGCCGGCATGCTTGGAACGATGAGTCCGCTTCTGGCGGGGTCGCTCGGCACGGGCATCGGGTCCCTACTGCAGGGGGATAGCCTCGGAGACGCCGTGAAGAAAGGTGTAACGGGATACGGAATTGGCTGGGGACTCGGGAAAGTTGGCCAGCATTTCGGCATGGGCGGCGCCGGGGCCGGCGTGGGCGGCGTAGAGGGCGAGATGGCCGGTATGGGCGACCCGATGATATGGAACGCTGCCGGGGACCCCGCCGTGGCTGGCGCGGGGGCACCCGCCGTGGCGGCGCCTGCTGCACCCGCTGCAAGTGCGCCGAGCAACCTGATGAGTAAATATCTGACTACGACGCACACGGGGCTGGAAGGGGGCGCCGCCCCTGTGACGGAAGGGAAGTTCGCGGACCGTCTGTTCACCGGTGCCATGGGACCGTACGGGAGCCGCACTCCTGCTGCGCTGGGCGCGGCGTTCGGGCCAGCGTTCCTCTATCCGAACATGCCGGGGTACGGCGAGGATGGCGACGACGAGTGGGTGCCGCAGGCAAAGCCTACGGACCGGAACTACCGCCCCGCCCCTGCGGGGTATCGCTCCGGGTACGATCCCGAGCACCTATATTTTGACCCATACCCCGCGCCGGCTACGCAGTATATGAACCGTGGTGGCTTCGTAGTTACGCCTACGGGTATGGCGGACTCCATCCCCCTGTCCCCCGGGGGTGTCGCGGATGTAGCGGCGGCCGGAACCGCGGAAAATGCGTCGGACCGCGATTTGGTCACATTGGCGTACGCGGCGCTCCGCGGTGAGCTTTCCGATGAAGCCGCAGCGTCGGTCCTCATGCAGTTCGTTAGTGTGCACGGGCGCGCGGCCTTGCAGTCCATCGTAGACCAAATCGCGCAGGGGGGCGCCCCGGCGGAGGCGACCACCATTGGCAATTCGGGTGCGCGCATGGTCCGGGGCGCGGGGGCGACGGATATGGTCCCTGCGGACCTACACGGCGAGCATGTTCTTCTGGATGATGAAGAAGTGGTCATGCCGCGCGATGCGGTGGTCGGGGCCGGGGACGGCGACGCGGAGACGGGCGCGGCCCGGCTGGCGGGCCTTGCGGAGATACTCGCTAGCAGGAGCGCGGCATGAGGGATGTAGATACATCGCTGGAGTTCACGGCGGTACCCGGTCCTATCCTGCATGTGGTGTGGCCGGACGTGGAGCCGATGCTACAGAAGGCGCTGGATGTGTCCCCGAAGGGGTACACGACAGAGGCCATTCACGCCGAGCTTTTGCAGGGCACTTTGGGCCTTTGGGTCGTGCTGGACAAGATGCACGTCCCGGTGGCGGCGATCACGACGCGCATAACAGATCTCCCGGAAGCCCGCGTTCTGGCTATGGATTGGATAGGCGGTTCGCGTATGGCGGAGTGGTTTGAACAGGCCATGGCGACGTTGGAAGACTATGCCCGCGTGCATCAGTGCACGCAGCTGCAGGGATACGGTCGCAAGGCGTGGGAGAGGTGGCTAAGTCCGTGCGGGTGGAAACCCGCGTATATGACGTACAAGAAGGACCTAGACGATGGGCAGTAAAGGCGGGAGCCAACCGTCGAGCACGACGACAGTCCAGACCAATCTACCCGCGTACGCAGAGCCGTACTACAAGCGGATGATGGAGCGGGCGGAGTCGCAGTCGCTCGACCCGTATCAGGCATATGAGGGGCAGCGCATCGCAGCCCCCGGCGCGGACATTACGGCCTCGCGGGATCTGACGCGCGGCATCGCGGGTACAGGAATAGCCGGGCTTCCTCAAGCTACGCAGGGTGTGGCGTTGCAGGCTACGCAGGCGCAGACGCTCGCGGACAACACAAACCCGTACACGTACGGCCCCCGTCAGGACTGGATCGACCCGGGCGTGGCCTCGTCGTATATGTCCCCGTACATAGCCAACGTACTGGATACCCAGAAAGACCGTGCCTATCGCGACTTCCGGGAGCAGGAGGGGTACAGGAACGCCGCCGCCGTGCAGGCGGGCGCGTTCGGCGGGTCGCGACAGGCCGTAGGGGAAGAGGTCGCGCGTCGAGGCCTATTGGACCGCATGACCGAGATGGACGCTATCGGCCTCCAGAACGCCTACCAGCAAGGGCAGGCCAGCTTCGACGCGGACCGAGCATCCGAGCTGGCGCGGCAGCAGTCGCAGGCCGGAGAAAACATCGCGGCCCTGCAGGCGCGCCTCGGTGCCATGGGCTTCAGTTCCGACCAGCTCAACCGGATGGTGGGCTTCGGAGAGATGGCCCGTGCCGGGGATATCCAGAACGCGCAGCTGCTTGAGACAATCGGACGGGCGCAGCAAGGCGAGAGCCAGCAGGGGCTGGACCTTGCGTACGAGGACTTCGTCCGGCAGCAGGCGTATCCGGAGCAGCAGCTTAACCGGTTCGCTGGGCTTATGGGGGGCGTGCCGGTAGAGCCGACCTCCACACAGATTGGATACACGCCGTATAACCCGGCGCAGCAACTCCTAGGCGCCGGCATTGCCGGGGTCGGACTGTATAGGGGGCTTCAAGGATGATCGGCGGTATCGGAGATATACGCGGCGCCGCCTCTGCGGCCGACGACATGACCATGGAGCAGTTGGCGGACATCTTGCGCAAGCCGCCCGGCGGGCAGATACCGCAGTTCGTGGCCCTCGCTGCGATGCAGCAGAAGCAGCGTGAGCGGGCCTTGCAAGGCGGCGCGCCGCAGCCCCCGGGGTCAGTGAAAGACACTATGCTGGCGCGGGTTGCCGGTAGCAGCATGCCCGGTGGCGGCCTCAAAGATATGGCGCGCTCCATGGCGCCGCCTACTGCGTACGCCGCTGATGGTATGTACCCGGTCGGTAGCCGCAGTCGCCGCTATGGTGGTCCACAACGCTCGCCGTCCCTTACAACTGATGTGCAGAGTATACGCGACCTAATGCGGGGTGGCGGTGGTGCGGTACCTGATGACGACATGTTTGCGGGGCGCAGTGGCGAGGAGCTGCTGGGTATAGCGTCCCGCGGGCAGAGCCTGATCGACGGCGGGTATTTTCGTGATCTGAACCCCGGTCCGGAGCCGTATACGCCGGCCGCGTCGCGCGGGTCGCGCGTGCGGCGAGACAGCCGACTAGCACGCCGCTACCCCCAGACAACCGGGGACTTCCTGAAGTGGGAAGATTTCACCATGCCGCCCGTCGTCGACGACACGTTCGGTGGCGGCCGGAGCGACGGCGAGGGTGCGTCAGGCGGTATAGCCGATGCACTCGATGTAGCGGCCATGACCGACGTTGAGAGAGAAGACCCGAACTACTGGCTGGCGCTCGCCGCCGCCGGGGCCAAGCTGGCCAGCGGTAACCCTAACGATGTGGACGACGCCTTTACGGCTGGTATCGAGGGCATCTACCGCGAGCGGGACCGCAGAAACGAGCGCTACGACGAGGATCGTGCGAACGCTATCGAGGAGGCGAGACTGCGGTTGCTGCAGGACGAGATCGACGCACGCCTGCGGATCGCGGCTATAGGCGCGGCTGGAGAAGACGCGCCGGCGCTAAGCGACCTATACGGGCGGCTGGAGTTGGTGGAGGGGTACCTCTCCGACACGGCGTCGCTAACGCCTACGGCCGTGGAGGCGCTCGCGCGGGAGGCCGACGCGCTGCGCGCCCGTATCAATGCGCTGGCAGGTCTTGCGGCTGTCGGATCGGGCGACGATACGCTTGACACGCGGGCCGGCGCCTGATGGGCGAGACATACGTAACCGGAGGGTACAGCGGTAAGCAGTACCGGATATTGTACGACGGCGACACTCCGTCCGAGGAGGCGGCGGCGCGTGCGCAGGCGTGGGTTCAGAGCAAAGAGGCCGCCTTCCGGGAGTCGTTCGAGGCCGAGTTCGGCGAGTGGGAGGGGTATGATGACGGCAGCGCGTTCAGTCGCGGCGTAGACCGAGCCAAGACCGGTGCTTATGGGCGTCTGGGGACGCTGGCCCGGAGTACCGGGGACCAACTAGGGTTTGACTGGTTGGAGAACCTAGGCGGCCGCATGGAAGGCGCGGCCCGCGAGGAACAGATACAGGAAGCCGGCCGCCTGCCTGCGCCGACCCGGTGGCAGGATATCGAGGGGCCGTCGTCATTCCTTACCTATGCAGGGGAGACCGCGGGTGGCTCCGCGGTGGATACCGCTGCCGGTATAGCCGGTGCCTTGGGTGGCGGCGTGCTGGGCGCGCTGACTGGTACTCCCTTCGGTGTCGGCGCCGGCGTGCTGGCCGGCAGTACCTTGGGGACCGCGCCTCTGTTCACGGGGGGCAACATCCAGCGGCAGGAAGAAGTTCTGGGCCGCGATCTGGAAGGCGGGGAATATCTCAAGGCGCTCGGGACCGGCGTCGGGCAGGCCGCGCTTAACGCTGTCGCTGACAAGGTGCTCTTGGGCATGAAAGTGCGCGGGGTGCCCACCCCCGCAGCCGGTAACTTGTTCGTCCGTACAGGGCAGTACGGCGCTCGCGGCGTAGCCGCAGAGGTGCCGACCGAGGTTGGGCAGCAACTTCTGGAACGGGCGCAGGCCGGCCTCCCTATCGGGGACGACGAGGCCATTGCGGAGTACATAGACGCGGCAGTCGGGGCCGCGGTTCTTGGCGGACTAGGCGGGGCAGTGCAGGGGCCGTTCCGCAGCCCCTCGCAAGATGGAGGGTCCGACGATATCCCCGGCGCAGACTCGGAGGCGCCGCGTGCGCTCCCGTCGCCGAGCACAATAACGCCGCGCCGTGGGGCAGGCGGAGTGTGGAACGCACGTACCGGAGAAGGCCTGCACCCAAAGACCGCCGAGGAAGCCGACAATACGCTAGACGTACTGGGTATCCGGGACGACGACCCGATACGGGTCCGAGTAAAAACAGCGTTCAACAGCGCAGAACCTGCCGATGCTACCCGGGACCTGCTGGCCCAGCTGGAAGAATACGCCGAGCGTACGGACGACATCGTCAGCCGCGACAACGCCCGGAGGTTCATAAAGACCACGCTTGCCGATGTGCCGTCGCTGGAGCCGCGGCGGCTGCTCCCCGCACCGGACCCCGAGGCTCGTGCTCCGGGTGCTCTACCCACCGGACCCGCAATGGTCCCGCCCGCCCAGCCGGGACAGGTTCGGACCGGCGTCGACGTCATGCCCGGCCTGCGTCCGGAGGCAACTGCCACCCTAAACAAAGACCCGGCGGTCGAGCAGCAGCGAGACAACTACCGTATGGTGGCGGACGCGGTAGAAGCGCAGGGCGACGGCACGATCAACGCTCCTCAGCTCGCTAAGGCGCTAGGCATATCCCCCTACGCGGCCGGCAATATGCTGCGGGCGCTGCAAGACGCACGCCTAATCAGCGCGCCGGGTGCGCGGGGCGCGAGAACCCTGCAGCCGCTACCTGAACCCGCGACGGTGTCTATGGGGGCCGAAGTCGCGGGAGACCCCCCGAACAGCACGTATACCCTGTTGGCGAATGCGCTGGGCATATCCTACGAAGAGGCCGCCGCCCTGCTGCGGGAGATACAGGGCGCAGGCCCCGCCAGCGCGCCGGATGGCACGCCCGACCCCGCAAGAGAGTTCCCGGGCGCCGTACTAGCGAGGCTGGCGGCCGCGCTGAACATGTCCACCGACGAAGTCGCCGACATGCTGCGGGGGATGCGGGGCGCAGAGCCGGAGGCCGAAGTCGCGCCGGAGGCCGCGCCGGAGCCAGAGACCGACGCCGCGCCCGCACCCGAGACGGGGGCAGACGCCGAGGTAGAGGCGGCTATCGACGCCGAGACGGAGGCCGAGCCAGAGGCTGCGCCCGCACCGGAACCCGAGGCCGCCGTCGCAGACCCCCGATCTGCGGCCATGCGCGAAGCGCGCGAGAACTCCGGCACCGGCGCTCTGTATGCGAACACGTTTACTCCGGAAACTCGGAGGGCGCCCGAGGGGCGCAATGCCGCGCCCGGAAGTGTACGCGATCCGCTTACGGCCTACGCAAGCGCGCGACAGCCCACATCCGCACCGGTGCGGGGGGCACCACGTTCCGCGGAGCGGGGCTATGCGCCGTCCGAGCGCGCGCAGCAGCGCAGCGCCCTACGTAGGGCCGGGAGCGCTGCGCGAGACAAGTGGCAGAGCAAGCTACCCCCCGAAGCCCTGCGGGATTATGAGACCGCCGAGGAGACCGCGGGCGTATCTGCCCGGGCCGATGCGTTTACAGCGGGTGACTACGCCAAGCTAACGACGCTGGTGAGCAAGCCGGAGCGCGGTCCTCAGCGTAGGACCGCGGCCGAGGCCGCTGCAGGGCGCTTCTTTACACGGTTTCCGCGTCCGGAGACCGCGCTTGAGATGATTGCGGCGAATATAGCCATCGAAGCCGACCGCGAGACGGGGCCTATGTACGAGGGCCTTACAGCCCGGAGCGCGCGGGAAGCCGCGGCATGGGTCGAGGAGAACCTGTCGAGCGGGGCGCGGGGCCTACTGCGCGCCAACATGAACGACTACCACAGCGTGCGCACGCCGGAAGAACTGGACCTCGCAGCCCTGCCGGGCCGTATAGCCGCGCTGGAAGCCGAACTGGAGATGGAGAAGGCGTCCAACCAGCCGGATACAGCGACGATAACTGCGCTGGAAGCGCAGCTGGCGGACATGAAGGCCCAGCAGACCGACGCCAAACTCGACGCCGACAGGGCGGCTACGGACGCCAACTTCCGCCGGGCCGACGGGTACAAAGAGACGTACGGCCGTAAGTCAGTGTATGTGTCGCTACGCTCCCCGCTGCACCCCTACGTCGTAGCCGCACTCCGTAGCGGTAACTTGGCGCGCGCCCTGCAGCACCTATCGTACACGGCGCGTAGTCCGCGTATGGCGCGGCTGGCGGCGGCGCTCCAAAAATACACAGCAGACACCGCGGTCGAGGTTGTCCCGGACACAGATCCGCGGCTACAGCGTGGGCTTACGGATAAGTACGCCTACGGCGCGTTCCTGCCCGGAGAGAACCGCATCCTCATCGCGGAGCGGGCGCTAGGGTACGAGTCGGTGCTCCTGCACGAGGGCGTGCACATGGCGACCGAGCGGGAGTTGCAGAAGCCCAACAGTCCGGTGCGCCGCCGCCTAGAGGCCATCATGAAGTCCATGGCCGATATACACGGTGAGGAGCTTCCGGGCGTGCTTACGGACGTCAACGAGTTCGCCGCCGAGGCGCTGACCAACGGGCAGTTCCAAGAAGCCCTCGACATGATGGGCAGCCGGGACAGCGACGTAAGTCTATGGGCCAAGACGAAGCGCGTGCTGGGCAACTTCATCCGCCGCCTCATGGGCATGCCGCCCATTACGTCGGGAACTGGTTCAGGATTTACAGGCGAGATCGCCGAGCTTATCGACGGGGTCCTGTCGACCGCGCCTGTCGGCGCCGAGCTTTCGTCCGCGACGCCCCGCTTCTCCACCATGCAAACGCCGGAAGGTATCAGGCAGGTCATGTCGGCGCGTGCGCCGGAGATGACGCAGGAGAAGTTCACCGCCGTGCTACGGAATATCCGTAGGTCGGATAAGGCCAACATCGCGGCGGATGTGTGGCGCGCTACGGTCGTTCCGATGCGGAACCTGACCATGTACGCACGCAAGGTACTCCCCATGTCCCAAGCTGCGTGGGAGGTTATCACGGCCCACCACCGGACCGCACAGCGCCGCAACGCCGTACTGGACCGCGCCGTGCGGGACATTGCCGCGCTGCTACCCAAAGACCGGGAGGCCCTACGCAAGTTCGACGAGATGGCTACCCGAGCGTCCATCATGGGGATCGACCCGCGCACGACCCGGGCACGCGCGCAGAAGCTGTATAACTCGTTCAGCATGCGCTACCGCACCGAGAACGCCGACGGAAGCATGGGGGACATGCAGTATCAGTTCTTCGCTACCGCTCCGGCGCGCAATGCCGCGGTGCGTAACTATAATGACGCGCTCAAGACGAACCGCAAACGCCTGCAGGCGCGTGCCGCCATGGACCCGGACACCGACAAGATGTCCGAGTGGGAGCACCTGCACAGAGAATATACGGCGCTGACCCCGGATGCGCGCAAGGCCTACGACAAGATGCTTGCGTACTACAAATACTTGCATGGGGAGACGGCACGTGTCCTGAAGCGCAAGCTGGAGCTGCTTCTGCCGCACAACGAGCAGATGCGGCGGGACGTGTACGACGAGCTGTACAACAAGATCTTCAACGAAAACTCGCTTGTCGCGTACATACCTCTGGTACGCGAGGGCCGGTACTGGGTGACGTACTCCGCCACGGACCCGGTGAGCGACACGACCGAGGTGTTCAAGCAAGTGTTCGAGACCCCCGAGCAACAAGACAAGGCTTTGGAGCTACTGCGGGCCGACCCGAAAGCGTCGCAGGTCGAGGCGCATGTTACCCCGTATAAGCGCCGCGGCACCTCTGTGCCGGGCGACAAGGTCTCGCTGGCGTTCGTTCGGGACACCATGAGCGCGGTGGAGCAAGCCCTGAAGCCGGAGCAGAGCGCGGCCGTGGATCCCGGTGCGCTGAAGGAGATCCGCGATAACTTGGAGAAGCAGATCAGCAAGCTGGCGCTGTCCATGATGCCGGAAACGTCGTTCATGCAGTCGTACCGGCGACGCGAGGGCGTCCGGGGCGCGATAGGCGACCCGGGGCTGCTGGAAAGCCTGTTTGCGGATCCCCGCAACAGTACCCTCGACGTCATGCGGCGTAAGGGGGGCCTGCTAAGTCGTCAGCTGGCAAACGTGGAGTTTGGGGCACAGGCGCAGGCCGTGGCGTCCGAGATGGTACAGTGGCGCGAACAGCGCGCGAAGGAAAACGCCCCCCGGGAAGAGCTGGAGGATATCGACGGCTACATGCGCGCCATAATCCCGGCGATGCAGAACATATTCAAAGAGAAGAACGCGCTCGTGCGCGGCGTGAACACTGCGGCGTACGCGTGGACGCTGGCGCTGAACCCCTCGTCGGCATTCAT
>Ga0099849_1001045_pt1 | contig 12951 bp, 8 predicted proteins | sample CB_VirMetaG_4_FD_78177 | JGI IMG/M metagenome (GOLD analysis project Ga0099849, IMG submission 78177) | Freshwater to marine saline gradient viral communities from Chesapeake Bay - CB_1508_1M Viral MetaG | ecosystem: Environmental > Aquatic > Marine > Coastal | place: USA: Chesapeake Bay... | reverse complement strand
AGGTCAACTTGAAATTAACAAAGCTGAAGCGTCGCATCGAAATATTTTCGTGGCTGGTTGGCGTCCATTTATTGGTTGGACTTGTGGTGTTGCTTTATTTTGGCATTTTGTAGGTCTACCTATTACACTGTTTGCTGTGAGCTGGTTTGCAGTAGATATTCCTGAATTGCCTACATTTGATATGGAAACTCTTATGACTGTATTGATGGGTATGCTAGGTCTTGGTGGACTACGTACTTTCGAAAAGATTAAAGGTAAAACTCAATGAACATAGACGCTTTTAAAGAAGAGATTATAGCAGACGAAGGTGTAAAGTATGAAATTTATCTCGATCATCTTGGTCTGCCTACTTTTGGCATTGGTCACCTTATTACTGAGGCTGATCCTGAACATGGACAACCTATCGGAACGCCAGTCTCGGAAAGCCGAGTGAATACATGTTTCTACAACGACGTTGAGCTGGTTCTTAACGATTGCATGATACTATATCCTGACTTCGAAGATCTACCTGAAGAAGCCCAGAGGGTCATAGCGAATATGATGTTTAACATGGGTAGGCCACGTCTAAGCAAATTCAAAAAGATGAAAGAAGCTGTAGATGCTAGAGATTGGAATGCTGCTGGATATGAGATGGTTGATAGTCGTTGGTATAAGCAAGTTCCTAATAGAGCAGAAAGATTGGTGAATAGAATGCATGCTCTTGCGTAGTGTCGTGTCTCCTATTACAGACCCGAAAACTATGTAAAGAGGAAAGACAAATGCATAACACAGAATATCTCGGACCTCAAAGCTCGTTGTCGCAAGAGATCGACATGATGAAGTATCGTCAAGAAAACGAAAGCTTTGATGAAAAGATTAAACGTATTGCAAGGGCTCTCTGTGATGGTCAAGAACATCGTTATAATCTGGAAGATATTCTAGGTAATATGCGTTTTCTGCCAGCAGGACGAGTACAAGCAGCCGTTGGATCAAACAGAATTACTACTGCCTACAACTGTTTTGTAAGTGGTGATATTGAAGACAGTATGAATAGCATTATGGAGAAGGCCAGTGAAGCAGCTGAAACTATGCGTAGAGGAGGCGGTATCGGTTATGACTTCTCTAAGATCCGCCCACGTGGTGACAGGATTAAATCACTTGATAGCCAGTCGTCGGGGCCGGTTAGTTTTATGGGCATATTTGATGCTGTATGCCAAACCATCGCGAGTTCGGGACATCGGCGAGGTGCACAGATGGGCGTTCTTAGGGTTGACCATCCGGACATTGAGGAGTTCGTTGCTGCTAAACGTAATTCTGACAAGCTTACTGGTTTTAACGTTAGTGTAGGTATCACAGACGAATTTATGGAGGCCGTTCTCAATGATGGGGATAGTTCTTTTACACTGCGCTTCAATGGAGTCGAACACAAGACCATTGATGCGAAAGCATTGTGGGACGAAATCATGTCGTCGACTTGGGATTGGGCAGAACCTGGCGTGCTGTTCATTGACCGCATTGCTGAATACAATAACCTATTTTATTGCGAAGACATCAGCGCCACAAACCCGTGTGGTGAGCAGCCTTTGCCTGCTTATGGCGCTTGCCTGCTTGGTTCCTTTAATCTAACAAAGTATGTCACTATGCCGATCACGCTTCCAGATACTGACGCTGAAGTAAGGCACGCCCACTTTGATTTTAATCAATTCAAGAAGGACATTCAGGAAGTCGTGAGGGCTATGGATAATGTCATTGATAGAACTATCTATCCACTCAAACAGCAATCAGACGAAGCAAAGAACAAGCGCCGTATGGGACTTGGCGTCACTGGTTTGGCTAATGCCGGAGAAATGCTCGGTATGCCGTATGCCTCAGACGAGTTCCTTGTGTGGGCAGAAAAGGTATTCGCCTGCTTGCGTGACAATTGCTACAGAGCATCAGCTCGACTTGCAAAAGAAAAGGGCGCATTCCCGCTCTATCGTGAAGACTACTTGAAGTCAAACTTTATTAGAGGTCTACCGGCCTCAGTTAAGAAGGAGATTCGTGAACATGGCATTCGTAACTCACATCTCACTTCAATCGCTCCTACAGGTACTATTAGCCTAGTTGCTGATAACATTAGTGGAGGAATTGAGCCGGTATTTAGTCATTACTATGACCGTACCATTCAAACTTTTGAGGGCCCGAAGGTTGAAAGAGTGGAGGATTATGCTTATGCTCATGGTGTAGAAGGTAAAACAGCAAATGATATTTCAGTACAGGATCATTTAGCAGTTTTGCTTTTAGCTCAAAACTACATTGATTCTGCGTGCTCAAAAACGTGTAATGTAGGAGATGACGTCTCATATGATGAGTTCAAACAGGTCTATGTTGATGCCTGGAAAGGCGGGGCGAAGGGATGCACAACGTTCCGACTTAGTGGTAAAAGATTTGGGGTACTCCAAACCGTGGAAGAAGAAGCGGAGGTACCTAGCGAGACTACGGAAGTGGCTGAAGAAGAGGGAAAGGTTGAGGCTTGCTTCATCGACCCGCTCACTGGCCAAAAAGAATGCGCATAGAGGTCGTTGGCCCGCCACCGGAAATCAGACAGGAGCGGAAGAGTATATGCAATCAATGTGAATACTATAAATCTGCTCTTGACTTTTGTTCTCAATGTAAATGTATAATGTCACTTAAAACTAGACTGGCTTCTGCGTCATGTCCTATAGATAAATGGAGAGAATATAATGGCTGAAATGAATACGCCACCAATTGCTAATCTGTCTCAGTACGGACTAGTGATTGACACAGCTCCTTCCAGCATCGCGCAAAACGCTTTTAGCGACGGCAAAAATGTACGGTTTGGTAATGGTGCAGTAAATAAAATGGAAGGCGAAGTTCTTCTAAATAATATTGCAGCTGATTCAAACTTGGATACGATTTATACAGGTACTGGCAACGAGCTTGGAGCTTCTAAGTATATTGCCTATTGGCCTAATCCAAATCTTGGAGATCTGTATGGCTATTACATCTATGTCATGGAAGTCCTTAACTCACAAGGAGTTCCTATCGCCCATAGAGTTTATGTGCAAGACCAATCAGGAAACCGTGAAGATATTACTCCAACTGGCTTGACGAATGCCGACGGCTATCCAGGTTTTGCAACAAACGGTAGGTGGCAGCATACACTTTTCTCAGGTGGTTTTACGTTTATCATTAATAATGGTATTCAAAAGCCTCATGCAATTAAAGACGAGACTACAACAGTAGACGTAACCCAGCTTGGCAACCTATTTGAGTTGCCGGGTTGGGACTCATATAATATTGAAAGCGCCTTATATGACATGACTTGGCGTACCGAGTTTGGCTATACATTCGACCTTGGAGTTAAGATTGACTTTACAGAGTATAGACTTAAGGTCGAAGTTCATAACTCAAATTATACGTTTACTGCCGTAGGAACTACAAACAATATTACGCTAGCTCTTAATGCTAGCACAAATACTCATACGTTAACGTTTAATTCGCAGTCTATTGCAGACGGCAACGCTATGAAGGTTATACTAGAGTCTTTGCAGCCTGTAGAGGTTCGCTGTAATATTATCAGATCGTTTGGGCAGTTGCTTGTTGCAGGTGATTTGACAGAAGTAAATCAGAGCAGCGGAAACATTGTACGTAAACTTGCAGGTGTTGTACGTACCTCAGACTTGGCCTTACCGGGCGCTTTGCCACATAACTGGAATCCGTTTGCAAGTGGTGTAAGTACCGCTGAAGAATTTATCTTGTCTGATACTAACGTGGTTCAGGATCTTGTATCCTTACAAGGCGCGCTGTACATTTATACCACTAACAGTATTCATGTCATGCGTCTTACCGGTAACGCTGATGTTCCTGTTTCGTTTAATCCTGTTACAGACAGCTATGGTGCTTTGTCTACTGATGCCGTTATTGAATATGATGGTAAACACTTTGTTATCGGTAACAACGATATTTACCTATTTCCTGGTCACCCAGCAAACATTCAATCGGTGGCGGACTCTAAAGTACGTCAGTACTTCTTTGATCAGCTTAGCCCGCTGCATGAAGCGTCGCTGTTTACGTTGCTTAATGTGGCTCATGATGAGATTTGGATTTGCTATCCTACAATCGACTCAGTAGCAGGTGAATGCGATGAAGCTTTGATTTGGAATTATCGTGATTCTACTTGGACTAAGCGCGATTTGAATGACGTTATTTCAGGAGATACTTCACCGGTAAGAGGTGGTGGTATTCCAGTAGCTACGATTCAGCCTACATCAGGCACTTCAGGTAGCGATACAGCAATGAACTTAGGTCGCCAAGAAGTACAGTCGCTTACTGTTTCAGGTAAGATACGTGCTCCACATACTGGCGTTCCACAAATTCAGCGTCGTACTTTGCCTACGGTACCTTCATATACTGCAGCAGGATACGAGCAAATTGAAGTTACAGTTTCTGGAGATGCAGGTGAAGATACTGAAGTAGCTTCTCACACAATAACCTTTCCTAATGCTACACTGTTTACAAGATCGACAGCTATTGGTGGTGGTTTTCAAGTAAGTTGGACGCAAACTAATAATAGTACTGCAACTAACCTTACTATTAATGGCTCACAGCTATTTCCAACTAACGATGGTTTAGCAAAAACTGGTTCAGATGTTGCAACAGCACTTGCTAATTATATTAATGGCATTACGGCTAGCACTGATCCAATATTTGATTACACAGCTACAGCAGTTGGTCAAACGGTTACGCTAACGTCTAACGCAGTAGGTATTAGAAACATATCTAATATTTCTGCCTTGTCATACACCGGTACAACTACCTCGACAAGTGGTACAGGTACTAACAACGGCGTTTCAGTCACGTACCAGCATGTAAACCTTGGGTCGTCAGGACAATTTACAGTACCGGGTACTGGTGGAACTTCTGCTGTACCTTACTATCAAACAAACAGTTGGTCAAATTGGGGCAACACAAGTAACAACGACAGAAACGGTCACATATTTCCTACAAGCCAAGATAACATTAACGCTTTGCAAGCCTTTCTTGGTGGATGGACAAGCGCCGGAGCTGGCGGTCCTGATGGTACTGACTTAAATGCCACATACACAGTTACTCGCCAAGGTAATCTATACTTTATTTTGTCTGGCTCAGGTGGAGGTGGTGCTGACCACAACTACGGTGGTGGCGCAGCTGCAGCAGCTAAAGGCACAATTGCAGCGCAAGTAGGAGATACTATTAGCGTAACTGCAGGTGCAGCTATGCGGTTTGACAGGTTTGGTGGTGAAGGCTATGATGGCCGAGCTTCGCGTATTCGTTGGTATCGTGGTGGAACTTTGCTAGCTGACATTACTGCTCCAGGTGGTAAGAAAGGCTATAACAGTTCTCCTGCTGGCCAATCAAACGTTGTTACACCTACATCTGCTCCTAGTGGAGTAACTAATTACGTAAGATTTAGAGGAGAAGGATCAACTAGTTCTGTACTATCGGGCGAAAACAATCGTGGTGGTAGTCGTAACGGTGGTCGTGGCTACTTTACGCTTAACGGCGGTGGTTCTCAATACCAAGGTCGTACACAACCAAGTAGTCTAAGATGGACGCCAAGTGGCCGTGCTTGGGGTGATGGTACACAAGCCCACTCTGATAATCCAGCATGTTGTACATGGAATGCTATTCCTCCGGGCGTAGTGTTTTTGTGGCAAGATCCTATTCGCACTGATTATACGATTACAAACAATCGTACAAACGCCACTCATCCGCTTCAAACAGAGCTGTTTAACGTTCATCTTGCAGCGGCTGGATCTAGTACTTCTCAAGACGTAGGCTCTTTACCTTCGGGTCAAAGCGCTACGGCAAGCTTTAATGGTGTTTATACGAATACAAACTGGACCGGTAACATGGTTCAGACGACTACTCAAAACATAAACACTAACGTAGCTGATCCTAACGGAGCCACTGTTGCTGGTTCAACTATTGAAATTGATCGTGTTGATAGTTCAGCAACGTATACTAAGTCTATTACATACGAAGATTTGAATGCACCGCATGGTTCACCGCCAGTTAACTATCGCTCAAACTTAGGTAGTAGCTTTAGTTTTCAATGGCATAACCGAACATTTAGTGGTAATCAAAATGGTTGGGGAACTTCAATGGTTCGTGAAACTGACCAGCAAGTTTGTTATTTACATGCATCAAGTGTAACTGCAGGTAGGCATGGCTGGCGTTGGACTGCAGGTCAAAGCGGTTATACCCAACAACCTTATTACATTACCATGGTTGTAACAGGTAGACACAGAACAACTTCAAATGGTACGTTTTTAACTGGTACACATTATTATACAATGGAAATTACTCGTAATCATCTTAGTGATGGTCAAGCACCCGCAAGACGACACACAAGTAATCCAGGTAATCCAAATCAAAGTAGTATGGCTAGTGGATCTGGAGTAGTTGAAAGTAATATCTATTATCTTTACGATTTAACTAGTTGTAGAGTTGAGTGGTATTTTAATACTTATCAACCGGGTACTTCTTCTGCTTCGTTTGGATTTTCTTTTGCTAATAATGCTACAGGTATTGGTTACGACTTTAAGGTTCGTAAGTCAGCTAATACTGGTCCAGCTTCAACAACTGTACCAGCAGCATTAACACTTACTACTAGCTATCAAACACTGCTTGCTAATACGCAGTCTTCAAGTATTAACGTACAAGGCTCGTATACAGTGTCTGATGGTACAAGCGCAAGTGTTACTGCATCGTCTACTAACGTAGATCCAGGAGTAGGATACTACGGAATATCTGCGGCTGATAGCCCAGCTATTTCTACTACAGTATCTCAAGCAGCTACATCTAACGTACCAGCTATTAACATTGACTTGTCTCCGTTTGTAACAGACATTACTGACGAGTCCGACTTTAGCGACCATATCGTTAACGAGCTACAAACATATGTAGAGTTTGGTGGTAGAGATCCTGGTATCCCTAATCAAACGCAGCCAATTGGAGCCTATTACTACGTAACTAAGCAATCTGGCGCAGATCCTGTGTTGATCACGCGTGTACCTATTCAAGCAGGCGCTATAAGATCTATATCGTCTACTACAACAGGTACTTCAGCAGGTCAAAACGATTACATTGGCGTAAGTCAAACTTCCACTAGTGGATCAGGAACAGGCGCTACATTTGACATATCAACAGACGGACAAGGAGCTTATCTTGTTACGTTTGCTGATCCAGATAAAAGCAACAGTCCAGGAAGCGGATACGCTGTAAACGATACTATCACAATTGCAGGAACTTCGTTAGGAGGTACATCGCCAGCTAACGATCTTGTTCTTACAGTAGATAGCGTTGTTGCAGGTTCTACTAACGACGGCTCTCTTTCGTTTAGCTTCTTCACTGAGAAGGATGGAGTTAAATATCCAGAGACCACGTTTGGTGGTAATGTTTCTGCTAATCTTGCAGTAGTTGCAAGTGGAGGTATTGGATCAGTTACTGCTCCTATTGTTCGCTTGTCTTTTGATGGTACTAATACCGATACAGTTTTGTTTGGTACAAACGATCAAGATGACATTGCGTCTAAGCTGGCTCTTGCCTTGCAAAATACTGCGGCATGGACAGCAAATAGTAGTGGTGCAATCATTACAGCTACGAGAACTGCTAAAGGTCCTAATAGTAACTTTATCAATGTGTCTGTTGTTTCAGACCCTGATAACTTGCTTCCATCTAACTTTGCTGGAGCTTTCACAGAGCTACAGCCTGGTCAGAACTCAAGTACAGGAACTGCTGATGTAGTAGTTAGCTTACCTGCTAGTCAGTTTTTGCCTGCACAAAACGTAACAGTACCTATGACTGGCACGACAGATGCTGAGCTTAGCTCGTCTGATATCGCTGCCTTAATTAGAGCTGCAACGTTTACAGGGTGGACTACAGGTGGAACAGGATCTACCGTTACGTTTACTACAGTAGGAAACTACTCGGTAAATAGGCTAGACAACGGCTTAGGAACAGGTGTAGTTCAAAGTTATCTGTATGAGCAAACTCCTGACGACAAGAATAATCTGTTTAAGGTTTATCTTGATCCGGTGTCTGCGTCTACAGCAACTGAAACTACTGCTGGTATTACTGTTAGGTATTCTGAACCAACTGTGTATCGTGTAAACTACTCTAACGGAGACTTCCAAGACTTTGTATTTGGAGGAACTTACAACGGTGCGTTAGCTACTAACACTGCGTTTGTTACTGACATTTACTCAGGTGGCAGCAGTTCTACAACTTACAATATAACTCAAATCTCTACTGAGCTTTTCACTGAGATTAAGAGTTTTGCAGGTCGTAGATTGTCTGTTACTCGAGATAGCGCAAACGAAAAGGTGTCAGCAACTCCAGTACAGTACAGTCAAAATGGATTGTGGGTTCAGTCTATTCAAGTTTTGAGTAGAGGAACTACATCACCTTCTACATTAGCTGTTACAGTTCCTACACCAATAGTCGACGCAACAATAGCTGAGACTATTAGTGTTGTTAGTACGTTTGATCCTGACAGGCCTTGGCCTATTGATCAAGTAAAGAAAGGACGTAACTATCCTATCTTTATTCAAACGTCAAGTAATGCTAACGGTGTAGTTACATCTAACCGCATACGCGCAGCTGACATTGGCTACGAGTTTGGAGCAGATCCATACAATAATGTAGCCGGTACTCAGTACATCTCATTTGTAGAACGTAGAGATCTTCCGGTCTCGCCTGAGTTTGATACAGAAGAGATAAGTCGTGTAGCTATGTGGGCAGATGGTGGTACACGTCAAGTTCTTGGTGGTCCTTTGTTTAGAGCTACTATTAACTTGCGTATGACTGGCACAGATAATACTGCTGAACTTCCAAGCTTACAAACAAGCGCTGATCGCGAAAACGAGTTTATTATTGGCGACAATTATAAAGTCGATATGCGTGTCAACGGTCGATTTGCAAACCTGCGTATTGATGACGCAGAGCCTACAGATGGCGCAGCAGCAAATAATAGTCGAGCTTGGTCTGTATCCGGGTATCAATTAGATATCGATAAAGGAGGAGAAAAGTAGTGCCGGTAAATAATCCACCTGTTTCAGAAGACCTTAGCCATAACGCGTGGCAGTTTGAAACAAACGAAAAAGTAAATGAAACGGAGCAGCGTCTAAACGCGCTGCTTCGTGCGATTAAGACTGCAACCAGTTTATCTGACTTGCAAGAAAAAGCTAAGAAAATATGAGGATATAATGACAGCTAAACTACTAGACAAAGAAGAACTTGCTTTACGATGGGGTGAGATAGAACCGCAAATTGCTCGAGCTGTGGCCCATGGCCTTGGCGAAAGTTCTACTCATGACCTGTTTCTAGAATGTTTAGATGGTATAGCCCAGTGTTGGGCACATGAGGATGGTTTTTGTATTACTCGCATAATCCGATTTAGCCAATACAACCAGCTACAGATTGTCGCCTGCGGTGGCAAAAACTGGTTTGAAGTAGGTCCGGCCTTTCTCGAAGTGATGGAGCAATTCGCTCGAGATATTGGCTGTCGGAACGTTTCCATCTGGGGACGTAAAGGATGGAAGCGTGTATTGAAAGACTATCATGAACCATACACAGTCCTAATCAAGGAGCTATAAATGTTTGAAGACGAAATTTTTGAAGACTTAATGGGAGTAGTTGTTGAGACTGGCTATGCGCCGCTTGACAAGAAACTGAACTCCCATATCTGCTATAAAGGCGGAGGAGGTGGAGGCCAAACCGTTACCAAATCAGGTATCGACGAAGAGTTTAAGCCTTACCTTGAACGTGCGCTTAGCGACGTAACAGATAGATACGAACGCGAAGTAGCACAAGGTCCTGACGCCATCGTAGCTAAGCTAGATCCTCGCCAAACACAAGCGCTTGGAGAACAAGAACGCTTGGCCCGTGATGCTATCTCAGGTACAGGTATCTATGACGTAAAAGGTGAAACACAACGACAGCTGCAAAATCTTGCTGGTCAACAAATGGCTGCTAGTCCTACTGCTCTCGGTTCTGCGAGATCTATACGTGCACAACAAGCTGCGCTAGCAGATAAAGGATATGAATTTGCCAAAGACCGTATGAAGATTTCAGAAGGCGGAGTTGGCGCTCTTGGAGAAGTTGGTAGTGCTTATCAAGAATACGCACAACGCCGGCTTGATGCACCACACACAAGTGCTGAACGCTACTTTGGCTATTTGTCAGGTGCTCCACAAACTACAACACAAACTCAAAGCGGCGGTGGAGGTAAGTAATGGCTGTAAGTATTGCAACTCCTGATACTAAAGGTACAGGTCAAAACATTCGCCCTACTCAAGCGCCTCCTCCTGGTCCGCTAGCCTCTAAGCCTTCTCTTACAGACCAGGCTACTGGCATGGCTAAAGATATGGTCATGCGGAAAGGCGTTGAAATGGCTACTGCACCAGTAGAAACTGCCATGCAGACAGGCTTTGATAAGGTTATGACAGGCATTAAAGGAGCTTTTACTCCTGCTTCTCCTACTCTTACCGCTTTGCCTGGTGGACCAACAATCGCTAATGCTAGTACTGCGGCGCAGTCGCTAGGGCCTACTATGGCTAAAGCCAATATGCTAGCAGCTCCTACTACAGGTGCCTTGCCTGGCACACTAGCCGCAAAGGCTGGTGCTGGAACTTTAGCTAGTACAGGCGGAACAACCGCCGCGGCTAAGCTAGCAGGAATGAGCGGAGGTGCAGCTGCCGGCGGAGGTATGGCCGCTCTTGGCGCCGCTGTTCCTTACATTGGTATGGGCCTACTTGCTGGTAAGGCGTTTGGACTATTTAATCGTGGTGGTGAAGTGCATGGACCTTTGTCACTAGCAGGTATCTCAAAGGTAACATATAAAAATAAGGGTGGTGGCATCTCAGAAGAGCTACAACTACAAATGAAAGGACCATTGTCTCAGTAGGAGGGAATCATGAAGCTTAAAAAGTTTGAGCGAAAAGACCGTTATGGTAATATGATTTCCATGGAGTTCGACACTGAAGGTTTGCCTGTGCCTATGCTACAAGAAATACCTATGGTGTATGACCATCCAGGCGAGCCAAAAGGTACTGATACTGTACCTGCATGGCTTACTCCGGGCGAGTTTGTAGTTAACAAAGAAGCTACAGACATGTACGGCGATGTCATTAGAAAATGAACGATCACGGTCGTGAAATACAAGACGCTAAGATGCATGATGGTGGCTCTGTTGAGGGCGGCAAGTATCATCCAGTACATCGTAGCGAAGGTGGCTATTCAATAGTCGATACTATTAAACAAATACCTGGATACATGTGGGGAGAAGGAAGACGCGGTGGCAAAGCAAAAGAAGCGATGCAAGATTATCGGGAAGAAATTAAAAGGCGCCGTAATCAGGAAGAAGGCTTGCTGTCTAAGATCACAAATTACTTTGAAGATGGCGGCAATGTTCCTATGCCACAACCTCGTCCTCCATATCTAGCAGCCTCATCTATTTACGATAGACTTCGTGATAGAGGTTTTAGTCATAACGCAGCAGTAGGTATTGTTGCTAACTTTGAAACTGAGTCGGGCTTTAATCCAGGCGCTAAGCAGCATAATCAAAAGTATGCAAATAAATACAAGTCTGACGGCAGTAAAAACCCGAACTTTGGCGTAAAGCCTGTAGACTCTTACTTTCCAGGTCAAGGCTACGGTCTTGCTCAATGGACAGAATCTCGTCGTGATGACTTGAAAAAGTTTGCTGCAGACAAAGATATGCCGATGGATGACATCAATACGCAGTTAGACTTTATGATGCAAGAGATGGGTGGCGAATTTAAGAACGTTCGTGATAATCTAAGTAACTCTCAAAGTCCTGAAGCTGCGACTCAATATTTTCTACAAGACTACGAAAAAGCAGGTAAGCCTGCATCTGAACGTAGAATGCAATATGCTAGAGAATTTTCAGACTTTATTACTAATCAAAAAGGAGAAGACCCTGCACCACAAGTACCTCTTCCACCGTCAAACCAAGAATCTCCACCGCGTCCTGTTGATGACGGTTCGCGTCCACCTACGTTATTGGAGACGCTATTTGGTGGCTTACCTATCTTCAACCAGTCAAGGCAAGGTTCGTTTGTAGATTATAAGCAACTTGGCGGCGAAATGGTTGACCCAACTGATCTTGTTACTGGCGTAAGAGGCATGAGATCAAACATTCCAGAGTTTAATTATGGCATTCAACAAGCCGAACTCTACGATCGCGCTGTAGGAGACTCAGCTGACGACCTTGGTACTGCCCCGACTGGCGTGCCAGTGGCCTCTCAGGCTCCGCCAGAGCCTAAGGATTTGCCGTTTGCTAGTAATATAATGAAAGATCCGGATGTTGAAAGGGCCGTGCTTAGAGCGGAGAGTGAAGTAGCTAAAGATACGACTGATCGGGAAGACCTTGGCACTGTTCCTACTATGGTAGCGCCACCTGAAAAGGATGGTGACGATCTTGGTACAGCGCCTACAGCTCCACCAAAACCAGTGGTAGAGCGTGCAGATCCACGTCAGTTTGGAGATACTCCTGAAGCTCGTATGGATTACAATACTGAAAACTCTGAAGCTTATCAAGCCTACTTGCGTAGAGCTCGGTCAGCAGGCGTTAAGCCTAAGTCGCCGTCTGAGTGGCGTGAGTACAATACTCCAGACAAGACTGGTGAATCACAATCTTCTCGTCATGCCATTTTGTCCGGTGCTTCTGAATCTCAGACACAGGCTCTTGAAGATAACCAAGCAGCGGCTGAAGTTCTTAACGAAGGTGGCTCATCATCAGATGCTAACACCGCATCGAACATGACTCCTACTACAGAACCCGACAAAGAAACTAAGAAGTCAGAGACTATTGCAAGCATTATTCAGAAAGGACAAAACCATACTGGTCCTGCTGAAGACCAGCCAGGAGATAACTCTGACGCTGGCTCTGTTCAAAATGAAGGT
>Ga0099849_1001044_pt1 | contig 12951 bp, 9 predicted proteins | sample CB_VirMetaG_4_FD_78177 | JGI IMG/M metagenome (GOLD analysis project Ga0099849, IMG submission 78177) | Freshwater to marine saline gradient viral communities from Chesapeake Bay - CB_1508_1M Viral MetaG | ecosystem: Environmental > Aquatic > Marine > Coastal | place: USA: Chesapeake Bay... | reverse complement strand
GGTTCGGCTGTGTGTCCCCAGGCTACGCTGGTGCGGCCTTTCTGCCCTCGCGGCAGTCCGTTCACTCAGCCCGACACTGGGGCACCCTATCTGCATGGTTGGCTTACAGGGTGACCTTCCCAGTGTCAGGCTAACACGCTTCTGTTTTTGTGAAAACGTGTTTACAGACGTTTTGACCAATTCCCCGGCGGCGTTCCCCACTGCGCTCCCTCGTAAGGTGGAGGCGGTGCGGTACGTGGTTTTACCAAGCTAGGCTGGTCCAAGCCTTCGCCAACGCGTTTAACTACAACTTCTACGCCAGCCAGAATTTTTTCGCTCCAAAGCGCGGCTTCTTGTTCGCTGTTAAAGCGTGCGATGGGTGGGTTTGCCGGGTTTGCGTACACGCCAAAAGCGCCGTTTGGGTTTGGTTGCGGCGGCGCTTCGTCTAGGTCAGGCTTGTGCTTTTTTTGGTTGTTGATCGCAACAAAACCTTCGGCCAAGTTTTCTGCAGCCTCCAACCCTTTGACCTGCTCTGCGATTAGAACAGTCTGCTTCTGGTCGATTGTAAGCCCTTCTAACAGGCGTTTCAGGTTTGCCTTGGGGTCTTTTACGTCTTGGTCGACCAAAGCGGCCTCGGGAAAGCTGGCAGCTTGTGGAGCGGCACTGTCGTAGGCGCTGCGACGGTTTACTGCGTCCGCAATCTGCTGCGCTGTGGCCTGCTTCAAACGCACGCCGATGTCTTCGCCTTGGCCGTTTACAATAATCCACGCTTCTCGGCCTGGCATTTTTTGCGCTTGCCAAGGGTACGTGTCGGTTACCATTTTTTGTGGTTGCAAAACAACTTCGGTGCCAACAAGATTGCCGTCGTCGTCTTCGGTAGCAGGCCAAAAAACGCCTTCCACGTCCTGATACCACAAACTGTAGTACCGGCTGGATTTAGTCTCTTTATCTATGCGATTGCTTGAGGTTGACAAATGATGGAACCACATGCCTACCTGCAGTCCTGCCTCTGGCGGAATGTCGGGCGCAAGCGCTACGATTTCCCAAGCCACGGCAAAACGCGTATCAATTACGTTGTCGAGCGCGCCTCCACCAAACGCAGAATAATCCGTTGGCATTATCGCCCGCGCAATAACTTTTCCGTTCATCGGCTGGTAAAAGCCATTTTCGACGTACCATATCAGGCCGTGTTTAAGCGGGTTGCTTCGCTGTTGTGGCGCTACTTGATTCTCGTCGTCGCCGTTATCGTCTTGCTTCTTGTAGTCTTCACCGTTTGGCAAGATGATTAGTGGCTTTTCTTCTGTTAGGTTCTCCGGTTCCATCATTCTTCCTTCACCACAATGTGTGGTCGTTGTTCAATCGCGCCGGGCGGCAGCGATATTTTGTCGAGCTCAAACATTTGCTCTTGAAGCTCGCCAGATTCGTTCAATACAGCTTGGATGTAAGCGCCGCAAGGAACTGGCGGCAGCACAGAAGTATGCGCCTCGCCGTTTCTGACAACGGTCACGCGTAAAATCAGGCCCATATTTTTAACGGGCATCGCCCAGACTGCTGTTTCGTCGAAAAGTGTGCTTTCGCGCCCAAGGTATTGCCAGCGACTAGATTTTTGACGCGCTGCGTCTACCGTTTTTGGCGCTAGTTTTTTTATCTCCATGCCTCACCTTAAAAAAGGCCCCTGGCGACAACCACACCGCCAGGGGCCCACTGGAGAACCAACCAGACAGATTGGCAAACACACCCTACGCGTTGTCCTCGTCCACGTCAATGCGCCGCTTCCTCTTCGACGCATCTTCTAAGTCCAACTGCGTTGCATGTGTTGTTAGCACAATCGGGTAATTAACGTGAGCATTAACATTACCCACCTCTGCAGGTTTTAGTTCTGCCTGAATTGCAAAAGATAACTTGGCCTTAGCAGGCTCCTGCATGCTTTTTGGCGTAAGAGACAATGTCAAAAGACCAGGCTGCACGTCTTTTAGTAACAGGTCCATAGGCCCCGCAAATGCTAACGTGAGCGGGGAACAGCGTTCTTTGCTTTGCATAACAAGCGCGCCGCGACCTTCTTTGGGGTCTGCAATGCATCCGAAAATTGCGCCTGCAAACGGAAAAAACTGCTCGACGATAACCCAATCGTCTTTCGTGCAATCCGTTAAATCCAGCTCAATTTTCATTTTTGTAGCCGCTGCATGGTAATCGCGTACCCAGCACGGTCTGTTTTGCAAATACAGGTCGCTCATGCCTCGCCCATTTCTTCGTCTTCTTGACGAAACGCAAGGTGGCCGAGCATGTCAACCAAATCAAGATTGGGTTGTGTTAGCTGCACGCGGCGCGCGGGATCACCGTAAAAAAGTTTGCCTTTAATTAACGGATGCAGACCGCTTTGCGCCTCTCCGATTGTCAGATTTCCTGCATCGGCAATTTGCTCAAGCGTCATTTCCCTGCCGCCGTTTCCCAGCATAACTAATAGCGCAACTTTTGACGCTGGCGGGTATTTGCCTGCCAACAATGCGTGAAATGTATCTCGTTGTTCTTCTGGCGTCGGCGCGGCAACCTGTGGTTCCGGCTGATTCTTCCTTGGTCTTCCCATTTTTTCTCCTAAAAATACGGGGTAAGTTTACCTGCGTATTCTTCGTATGCGCGTATCATGCGCTGATCGAACTCGCGTCTGTTGTCCGGGTCTAATCTTTCCTCCGGTGTCAACTTCTTAAACCATTTTTTAGCGTTTCTAATTCTTTTTTGGAAAGTGTCTTTGCTCGCTTTTACCGCTCGCGGCAAATCCACCGTTTCTGCCTTTATGCCAAACGTGTGCGCAACTGCTTCCCAGGGAGACAGGCGTCTGCCTCTGAACAGCTCGCTTTCGCCTGTTAGCGCTGGTGTTAGCTTGTACAGAATGTCTCCAACAACGCCTGGCCCCTCTTGCGCCACCAGGTAATTCATAGACTTTGCTAACGCCTGCAGCGCCGTGTCGTCCTCTTGGTAAATCGGACGCTGCAAAAATGTGCTGTAGTTTACACCGACCTCGTACAAAGAGTTTAGCGCACCGCCTAATCCGGCAAACGCTCCCCTATTTGTTTGATCTGTGCCGCCTTGCACCCAGTTTTCCGTAATCGGCCAATACGTAACCGGCGACATGAATGTTGTGTTTAGAATCTGTTCAGGAGAAACCAAAACCGCGCGCCGTTTTGCCCAAGGTGGCGCAAACTGCAAAGTACGTCGCTCCCTGTCGCTTGCCAATGCCGTCTGCGCGTCGGTAGCCTCTTTTAGCAACTTGAACTGTTCCGGTCGTTGCCAGCCTAAGCGTGTGTAAAAGCCGGTAGCTTTGACTGGCCACGCTACGAACGGAACGCCTACAAAGGGAACGCTGCGCGCAATCTCTGCCCATTTAGGTAGATCACTGTAATCGAATCCCCACTGCCGACTTTCCGCTGCTGCTTGTTTGATTTGCTCCGGATCTTTGGTTAATCGCTCGAAAACATTTTTTACTGACTCGCCTGTGCGTGCAGAAATGTTTTTAGCTTTATTCTGCAGCGCTGTTTCAAAAGCATAAAAACGGAACGTGGCGTCCTGGGCTTCCCATAGCTTCTTCAGTCCGAATCCTTTGTAATTTCGATTTATTATGTACTCGGTCGGCAACTCGTAAATCGACGTAAGGATTTCCGGTATGTTTTCCTGCACTAGCAAGCGCGCCTCTGGCTTACTCAAACCTTTTGCTGCCGTTTTCAAGTTTTCCAGCTTGCCGCGCAAACTCGGGTCTAAAACTTTTGCCTCGCCTCCGATGCGACGAATCTCGTCGAGCATCATTTCCAGGAAATCTGGTCCTGTGCGCGTCCCCATCTTTAACGTAGGAAACCCGCTTGCCAGCAAATCATCCTCAAAAACGCCGGCATCTCTCGCCAGCACGTACATTTTGCTTTCCGGTGCTTTTGGGTTTGCAACCGATTTCTTTAACTTGCGGTAGGTTAAAGGCAACTTTGCAACGTCTTGTGCGCCACCCATAAACGAGGTTTTCACCATGTTTTCGATGAGCTGCATGACGTGACCGCCAAAACGCCCAAGAATTTTGTTGGCCTTCCAAGCATTTGTAACGCGGCGCAGCAGACTTGCCCGCATACGCACGCTGCCTTCTAACTTTTTCAAATCCTGCAAACGCATCCAGCGCCCTGCAAGCTCGCCCCAACGCGCCTGGTCGGAGCCCTGTATTTTTGTCGTTGGAACCTGTGCCCAGGTTTCATTTTGATAGGTAATCGTTGGTATTGATTCTTGTGTTCCGTCAAGACGACTGCCGAACCTAACCCTGCGTTTAGGCATTGTTTCAATGCCGATAATCTCTGCCGCACTCAAAGAGTACCGCTTTGCGCCGCGCAACACGCGCGCCTCGCCTAATGCCATTTCCTGTCGTCGCAAAGTTTCGGCATAAAGCTGCGGCAACTTATCTGGACCGTGACGCCCCATAATAATTTGCTGATCTAAGTCTTGATTGTATTTCGCAATAGCGCGTCTAAACATGCCGCGATCTACTGGGCCGAGCGTTGCGGGCTTCCCAGCCATAGCGCCGCGCCCAACGCTAATCTTGCTTCTGGCTTCGTCGATTAGTTTGGTGAGCGCCTTGCTTGCTGCTTGTACGTCTTCGACGTTGCTAAGTATGCGCGCCGCGTCTCGCTGCAGTTTGTCTTCTGCAATAAGACGTTTTTGCTGCAGTAAAACATCCTCGTCGTAAAGTGCCGCAATGTAGCTTGTCAGATTAGCTGCAAGCGTGTCCTCTCCAAGTCTGCCGTAGGATGCAAGCTCTTTTGCGTTTTCCGCCTGCGCTGCCAAATACTGCAGCGTTCCGCCTTCATTCAAAAACGTGGCGAGTCCTGGATCGGCACCTGGCGCTGTCTCGAATCGCAACCTGCCAGTTTTAACGGCATCTAAAAGGTTGTCACCAAAACCCGCGCGCTTGATCGCAGATTCAACGGTGTTTAGCGGCGCGCCGTCGAGAACGAGCATAGCGCCTTGACGTTGTAAAAACTCCGTTTCTACGTTTTTTAGCACGCCGCGTTCAATCACATCTTTAATCGGTGGAACGCCCGCTGGACTGTCAAAATCTTTGTTCTGTTCTTTGATTTTTGCAATCAGGGTGTCGCGCTGTCTTTCTATCGCGCTCATTCGGCGCTTTGTTGCGGCAACTTCACCTGCGCGCCTTCCAATAACCTGCCCCTGTCTAATCTGCGCCTGCGTAGCCGCTGAGCGCCCCTTGGACAAATCGCGCATCGCTTTTTTTCGTTCACGACGCAAATCGGCCAACTGTTTGTTTAGCTGCTTTAGATTTGCCTGTGCCGCACCTTTTTCGACTGCACCGGTAACGCGAAGCCTTGTAGCCGCCGCAATCGGTTCGCCGCTTGGCACGTCTTTGGGTAGCTGCAACGGGTTTCCTCGCAGCTCTGCCTCTACGTCTGCGATTTTTTGTTCGATTTCTTTAATGTATTGCCGCTGGGCATCGGCTGCAGTCAGACCGCGTGACTCATTAAACTCATCCAATGATCTCTGCGCGACCTTCCACTCAGCAAAACCGTATTCATCTAACGGTAGCTGAAAGTTTTCCAGTGAACCTTTCATGTCCCGCACGGCATCCGCTGCACGCTCTAGCTGCGCCGCCGCTTGCGTTGGATCGTCACTTAGATTTTTCGTTGCACGTCGCCACGCTAAAATCGGATCCCATGTCGGCGCGCCTTTTTCAGCGATCTTATTTAGCGGCTCAAGAAATTTAGTCCACGCGGCCTTCTGTTCAACTGTTGGTGTTGCCGCTGCTATCTCCGACCTGTGACGCTGCGTAACACTGTACGGTATTTCCTCTTTGGCTTTTTTGTAGCCGTCGAGTTCAGCTCTGTGTTTTTTGCGCAAATCTCGCAGCGCATTAGCTGCTCGCGCTGCAGGTCCAAGCTCCGAAGCCCCCAAATCGCCAAAAGTCCCCTGCTCAAAGTCTCTCATGCCTGCAGAAAGCAGGGAGTCTTTTGCCTCTTGTGTTTTAAACGGGTTCGCTTTTTTAACTGCCTGCCGCAAAGCGTTTTGCGCTTTTTGCGTTTCCTTGTCGTACTCGCGCTTTATTTTTGTTCCTGCAGCGTCGACCTTCTGCGGTTGTAAACTGCGCTCGCGGATCTTAAACGCTTCTTGCGTGACCGCCGCCTCTTTCGGCTCCGTCGCATAGTCTACCCATCTTTCGCTGCCGGTTTCCTCGCCAAACTTTTTAGTCGCTGTAGCCAAACTTGTTTTGTCCGCCGACTGCAAAACGTCTTCCGGCACTAAGGACTGCACCTGCTCGTCTAGCGATGCAATTTTTTCTTGCTGCACCTGCTGTCGAATCTGTGCTTGTTTTGCTTGTGCGGCTGTAAGCTCTTCTTCCTGTGCCGTCAGCTTTGCTTTCAGTTTGGCTTGCTTTTTACCTAAGCGCTCCAGGCCTCTTAGCTCTGGATCCTCGGTAGCACGCAAAATCTTGCCAACGATATCGACCGCATCTATGTCGGTAGCAAGCTGGTTCCACGTAACGCCCTCGTCAAGCGCCTCCTTGACTGGCTGAAACCACGGCTGATCAAGTATTTCTGGCGTATCTTCTGCAATACGCTGAAGCTGCCGCACCTTGCGACTTGCTTCGATGCCTTCTTTGCGCCCGGGCATTGACGCCTCTACGTCGGCAAACCAACGCATAACCTTGTCTGCGGTTTCTGTTGGCGCTTCCGCCAGTGCGCGCTCTAAGGCCTGTGCTGGTTCCGTTGCGCGTGCAATGCCACCGCGCCTAGTTGCTCCTGCTTCCTCGATAACTGGGCGCAAGCCAGGTGTGACACCTTTGTACCCGCTAATGATGGCCCCTGCAGGGCTTTTTTCGATTGCCGCGCCAACCGTGTCGATCATTTCGCCACGAAACTCACGTGCGGCCTCTCTGCCTGTGCGTGCTCTACCGCGCAAACCTTTGCCTGCAGAAAAACCTTTAGCGTAGGCAGGAACGCCGGCAATAGATGCAATATCCAATATTGAGCTTATCGGCTCCTCTCGCCGCAACCCGCCTGAGCTTATAGTTCTAGCAATGCTTTCTGTAGCACCGGCCAATGTTTCACCGGCTAAGTCACCTAAACTTGGTGCATCCTCATCTGTAAGTGCTCGCCCTATTTGCGCTGGCAATGCGACAATCCCTGTCGCAATGTCCTGAAATTCTCGCCCTGCCGCCTTATAAACCGGCATTTGACGCTGCGCGGTTAATCGTGCTTCTTCTGGCGGCAGGCGCGCAATTTCCTCTTTTGTTAAAAACTCTTCGCCTGTCAGAAACTCGTACGGGGCTTTTGTGTAGCCCTCTCGCGCCGCCATTGCTGCCAGCTCTTCTATCCCGCCTGCTACGGCGCTGCCGCCTATTGCGCCCAACGCTGCACCTGCAGGCCCTCCAAGCCCTGCGCCAATTGCTGTGCCGGCCACCGTTGGTAGTTTTGCCAGGATTTCCCCTGGCGTATCAAACTCGCCTGTAACTATTTCGCTGATTTTCTCCGGCAACTGTTCAAGCCGTCTGCTGCCTGCAACTTTTCTGCGTAACTCACGTTGCTTGCGCTGCTCAATTTCCTCTGCCTGCTGGTCGAGTTCTGCAAAAAAGTCTCTAGCCATTCTATTCCGCCATCGTCATACCGGTGCCGTAATTCGGTTTCGGTGGTTTTGGGAACAAGTCTATAATAGCCCTGCCGTAAGGATTGCTTTTGATTTGCTGTAAAAATCCTGGCTGCTTAATCAGGCGTCTGCCTACAACGGCTGCAATCTGCTCTCTGCTTAACCCCTCTCCTTTTAGTTCAGCCATTATTTCTTGCGCTTCCTTTATTTCGCTTTGACCCCACATACCTTTAGCGTCTTGCATGTTGAGCCAATCGTTTAATTGCTTAGGTGTCACGCGCTCTGCGTCCTGCATTGCCTCGCGCGTTTCCTGTAAAATCTCGTCCTTACTGCCCATGATTCCGCTGGGAACGACGCTCTGTTGCGTTGCTGCTTCCGTTGCGGGCCGTGCAAGCATTTCTGGCACACCTTCGTCTGTAGGTTGCGGTGCTTGCGCCTGCTGTACGGCCATTGTGTCGTAAACGTCGATTTTGCCCTCGCCAAGACGACGTAACGCCTCGCGGAAATCGTTTACCGCCCTGCCTCTGCGCTCCTGCAGGGCTGCTTTTGCCGCTGCGTATTCCTGTTCGATAGCGTCTGCCTTTGCAATGTCTGCTGCCGACGGTGGAATTTCTGCCCCAGTTGCATCTTTTTTGTAGGATCTAAGATTTTTTATGACGGCCACCATCGGTTCTAATTGGTTGCCTTCGGCGTCGATTGTTTTTAATTGTGACGACAGCGCCTTTTCCAATACTTCTGCGCTCACAAGAGGTTTGCCACGACCTGCGCCGCGCCCTACGCCGCGCCCTCTTAATCTCTTTGTTTCGAGTGCTTTCCCGCTGGCAATGTCTTGTCGCAGTTTGTCTAAACCTAAATCCCTTGCTTCTCTGCGTTCTTCCTCTTCCGCATAAAGGCCACGCGCTTGTTTGTATGGCCCCTTGTAACCTATTTTTCGAGCTGTTTCCGTAAGCGCAAAAGCCTCTGGCCTTGCCTGTTGTTCGGCTGCAAGTTCTTCAAGGTTTTTGAAAAGAAGCTCCATTTCTCCTGTGGAACGCGACACGTCACGGGGGCCTAACTGCTTTGCCTCCGGTGAAATTCTTGCACCAATAACGTCCTCTTGTGGCGCTGCCGTCCTAATGGATTGCGCATCCATTCCACCTATGAGCGCGTTCATTAGGCGTGCCGTTTTTTCCTGCTCGGTGCCACCTTCGGGGGTTGCCGCAAAAATTTGCCGTGCGGTTGCCGGCGGTGTCCCTGCATCCCTTACGCGCATTGGCATTTCGCCTTGCATTTGCGGAAGCGCTTGCATTGCCGGCAAAGCCTGTCTGCGTTTACCAAATCCTGGCAGGCCAGCTTCCATAAACTCTTTGGCTGTTTGCGTATCCACCCCTGCAAGAGCACCCTCGCCTTTGCGTATGCCTTTCGCGGTCTGCCTTAAATCTTGCAAAATCTGTTCTCTTAATACGTCCGCGCGCTCGGCTTTTTGCTTTGCGACCAGACGGTCTGCCTCGGACTGGCGAACTGCAAGACCTCCCTGCTGCACGCCTAGCTGACCTTCTTGTATTGCCTTCAATCTTTGCTCTGTAATGTCGAACTGCCGCGCCCGCTCTTTGCGTGCCGCCTCCTTTTCTGCTGCCGCCTGCTTTAGCTGTTCCATGTTCATGTAGGCTTGCAGTGCCCCAGTAATGCCCTGCTGCAAACCCTGCGCCGTTTGGCGGTAACGCTCGTTGCGTAGCTGCTCTAACATTAGTGCCGGTGGAAGATATTGCTGTGCCATGCTTAACCCTTCATTCCTTTAACAAAAGCTTGTGCTGCGTTGTCCATCCAGGGGTAGACGCCGGTTAGCAAAGCTCTTGCCCACTCGCCTGCATCGCTTGGCGCCATTTCGCCATACGCAGCCCCGGCATCTTGCGCGGCGCCTTCAATCCCTGCAGGACCTTCGTCGCCCGCATCACCTGTTCCGTACATTTGCTTGAGCGCTTCCAGTATTGCTGCGTTGCGTGCCTCTTCTGCGGCAAGCGCTTTATCCATTCCATAAAGCTGGCCGGCCAATCCTACGTCTGCTCGCTGCTCGCCTCGCGCTCCGGCCTGAATGCCGTATATTTCCGCTAGGGCTTGCTGTGCTGCTTTCTGGCGAATGTCAGACTCAATGCCTGCCTGTGCGCCAGTCTGCACTAAGCCCGCTCGTCCTGCGCGCGCTCGTTGATCTACAAGCGCCTGCTGCTGTTGTGCCTGGATCATTTCACGGGCAAGGTTTTCCTCCGCCGTGGTGTCGCGCACTCCACCCATAAGCAAATCTCTAATTGTTTGCTCAACCATGCTTTCCGTAGTCTGTGACGGTGGCGGTGGCGCTGGCACATAAGCGTCAGATTCGCGCTCTGCTGCATCTGCCGCTGCTCGCGCTGCCGCCCTGGCTGCATTGTCCGCGGCCATTGCGTCTGGGCCAAAACGCGCACCATCCGTGCTCATACCGGCTGTAGGTATGTTAATGCTGCTGGGATCTCTGCCTGACATTGGTGCGTTTGGCGGTGGCGGGCCCATCGCTGGCCCACCGTAGCCTCCACCGAACTGCCTTGCCATGCTCATGTCGATGCCGCCACCCATGCCGCGCGCACCCATTGCATCCGTAGCTGCCGGGCCTCCTGTCATACGTTGCAATGCTGCATTTGCCGCTTGCCGCGTTGCGTCTCCAGAGGCATCGCTTGTTCGCGACATTCCTAGTGATTGACCCTGCTGCGCGTTCGCCATGCCCCGTGCGCTCATTTTCGCGCCGCCTGCAATCTGCTTGGCCATATTACGGTAACCGCCTTGGCTCGCCGCGTTAAACGGTGCACCGTCGCGTCCCTTGCCGCCCATCGTGCTGCGCAAAGCGCTTTTCATTCTGTTGCTAACTGGCATCCTGTCCTCACGTGTAATAGGTCACGGCGTAAAGTTTTTCACCCGGTGCGCCTGCCGAAGGTTTGTCGATCCAAAAACGGTAATCGTACGCGCTGTTTGTAGGCCCGTTGGTAGACGTATGGTTAATCGCCACGTTTTGCGCTTTTACGGTTGTGCCTGTTCCTGCTGCCGTAAGCGACGTTGTTGTTACTGTGGGTAGATTTTTTTTAAAATCCCACGACGCTGTGCCGCTTGCGACCAAATAAAAATCGCACGACGCTAACGTTTGTCCTGTAGCCATGTGACGCCATGCGTCTGCAATGTAGCTTGTGACACCGAAGTTCGGCAGATTTCTAAACACATCGACGGTAAACGCCCCTCCGCTGTTTAACGCTGTTTCTTCTGTAGTAATGGTGTCGTAAACGTTAAACGGAGCAACTAGCTCGTTGTCCACGTCGCTCGCCGCGCCTGCTTTGATTGCTGGCTTATCGAACGCGGTGCTGCTGTTTCCCCTGTCTCTGCGCACGTGCAATATCAACTCTGCTGCTGTGATGCTCCACGTACCGTCCGAACTAATCGTAAAAACGCATTCAGTGTTAGCGTCGATGCCGCATTGGTTGTTGCTTAACGCTTCAACGAAACCTGCACCATCTGCCGTAACGCTGATGTCTTCCCAGTTTGTTACGCCGGAAGCAGAAACGGTAAACACTTTGTCTACGGTGCCAAAAACTCGCAGCTCTACAAAATCTATGTTCACGTCAAACGGTGGCTTTACGTAAATCTGCTTTTCTGCAGAACCATCGGTGTTGTTTATGTCGTCGAACGGTATGCGGCATGCCGTGTGATAATACCGTCTTGCTTGCACCCGCTCTAAGTCTCGACGCAAAGATTCAAACATACGCATTGAGCGGTATGGGCTAACGATTTCGCCGGTGCGGTAAAGTTCTTTGCTTAAAACTTTCATTACCGCTCCCTTGCTTTACTTTTGCAGGCCACATTTACTTCTGCCCATGAGCCCGTTGGCGGTGACGTATCTGTGCTTGAAACCGAAAATCTATATTTAACTCCACGCAATAGCCACAAACGCTGACCGGACGTTGTGGTTAGCGCCACGCGGCTTGTTTGCAGTGCCGATCCCGTGCTGGGTATTTGACGCGTCAAGGTGCTGCCCAGCAAAAACGTGTTGTCGATATCGTCTGGCGTTTCCAGGGTGGCGGTAATCGTGACGCCGCTGTTTTGTCCGTTTATTGTTAATCCGAACGCCAGCAATTCCCAGTCGTCACTAGGGATAATATCCATGCTGCGCTCTGCTATATCGACACTATCGGACAAATCGTAGGCGCGCTTATTAAACGTCCATGACTTACCCAAATCCCCTATAAACGTCTGCAGTGTGCTGCGATTGGCATCCTGCTCCGTGTTTATTTCGCTGGCAACTATGCTGCCGCCTGGTGCAAGCGTCATTTGTCTACCCGCCTTGCCTCTCCGGTTTCGTCCTCGATAAGCAAATCGAAACTAAACCGGGAAAGAGGTCTATCCGCTGCCATTTCAATGGTTACGTCGTCGGTGCTGACGGCGAGATCGAAGTCCACACTGCGCAATGGCTGTTCGCTCCACAACACATTTGCATCATCCCATGTGTCGGTGCCAATAACATGCCCAAGTCTTTCATCGTCTGCGTTGCTGCTAAGACTAATGCTGCTTTCGGCTTGTTCTTTAACTTGGCTTCCGCGAATGCTGCCGTACAAAAACGAGGCTGTATCCGCACCTACAACTAGGCGCGTGAACGTAAAGCTGGCCTCTGGCGGCATTGGCACCTCACCAAAAAACCCACCCGTAACCGCTTCAGCGTTTTCAGCCATTGTTTCATCGCCGTCAAAGTTTCCGCCGATAAAATACGCGCCCGTTTTGGTTAGTACGTACTCTTCGCCGTAACGGTCGCGTAACCAACCTTGAACCTGCGCGTTTTCTCCGCTGTGCGTCATGGTCCACCATGCTTGCGTGCCGGAACTCAAATCTGTGCGGTGAAATGCTGCAGCGCCTTGAGCACAAACAACTGGCCCATCCTCACTCGCAAACATGCGTTCTTGTCGATAATCACCTATGGCAATACGAGGCCACACCGATAACGGCACATGTGGATCGTCGATAGGGATTTCCTCGCTGCCGCTACCGTCGATTAGTCTGTAACCTTTGCGCGTTAAACCAAACAGCCGCCCATGAACCATAGCGGTGCATCCGTGATCGATGGCTTTGTAATCACTTAGCTGATACCAGGCTGGCGCTGGCACCTGTCCGGCGGTGCTTGCCTCCGCGTCTAGCGCCCACACGCCCTTGCTGGTGCAGACTGCAAGCCTGCCGCTATCGCTAACGTGCAGGTCGTAAATCGTTGCCTCGAACGGCCATTGGTTTGCGCCAATAAAGGTTCGTGGGCTGCCTCCTTGAACGACAACCGGATCGCTGAAATAGACCGCGTTGCCCTCGGCAATAACC
>Ga0099849_1001041_pt1 | contig 12974 bp, 17 predicted proteins | sample CB_VirMetaG_4_FD_78177 | JGI IMG/M metagenome (GOLD analysis project Ga0099849, IMG submission 78177) | Freshwater to marine saline gradient viral communities from Chesapeake Bay - CB_1508_1M Viral MetaG | ecosystem: Environmental > Aquatic > Marine > Coastal | place: USA: Chesapeake Bay... | reverse complement strand
TTGGGTTGAGTACTGCTGAAAGTATTTCGGCAGGAACACCAATCATTGTGAATGTTACGGGTGGCATGCAAGACCATTGTGGATTCCAATGGGATGTTGCACCATCAAACATGAATGAACAATTTGAATATATAACCGCAGAAGATTATGTTGAGATTGGTTCTTTACACGATTGGAGAGAATGGCAGGGTAAAGTAACTTGGGGTAAATGGGCTAGTCCTGTATGGCCACAGACACGTAGTTTGGTAGGTTCACCACCAACACCATATATTTACGATGACAGAGTTGATAACTATGATGTTACTGACACCATCAAAGAACAATATGACCTAGGGCGTGAAGAAAGAAAACGTAGAGGTTTACTTGGGAGAGAATGGTTGATGAATGAAGGTGGATTAAACGCAAAAAATATGTGTAACATCTTTAAAGAATCAATGACACGGGAGATAGAAAACTTTGAACCAAGAAAACGATTTGAGTTAAATTTAGTATGAGTAAACCATTTTTAGTATATTCCGCACCCATCGCAACCCGTTCGGGTTATGGTGACCACGCACGTGACATTTTACGTTCACTTAGAGATTTAGATAAGTTTGATATACAAATAGTATCACAGAAATGGGGAAACACCCCAATGAATGCACTTGACGATGATAATGAATTTCATCAATGGATAAATTCAAGTTTTGCAAACTTTAAGGATGGAAAACTACAACTACCAAAACAACCCGATGTATGGATTCAGGTTACAGTTCCGAATGAGTTTCAACGATTAGGTAAGTGGAATGTTGGTATAACTGCTGGTATAGAAACCACCGCGGTATCATCTGATTGGATACAAGGTATGAACCGAATGGATATGAACATTGTCCCATCTGACCACGCAAGGGAAGCATTTGTACAATCGGTGTATACTATTAAAGACGATAACACAGGTCAACAACAAGAACTAAAAGTTCAAAAACCAATTGAAGTATTGTTTGAGGGATTTGATGAAACTATTTTTACCAACAAATCACACAATTTAGATGATGTGTTATTGATTGATGAGTTGAGTAAAGTAAAAGAAAACTTTGGATTTCTGTTTGTAGGTCATTGGTTGAAAGGTGACTTTGGACACGATAGAAAGGATGTAGCTACAATGATTAAAACATTTTGTGAATCATTCAAAACATCATCAGACCAACCCGCACTGATATTAAAAACTTCATCTGCTACGTTTTCTGTTTTAGACAGAGAAACTATGGTTGAGAAAATAAAATCAGTAAAAAATTCTGTTGGAGGTAAGACACCTAATATTTATTTATTACACGGTGACTTAACAGACAAAGAGATGAACAATCTATACAACCATCCAAAAGTAAAAGCAATGGTTTCATTTACCAAAGGTGAGGGTTTTGGTAGACCGTTATTAGAATTTACACAGACAGGTAAACCATTGATTGTTCCTGCTTGGAGTGGGCATATGGACTTCTTAGACAAAGACCACGCGGTGTTGTTAGGTGGTCAACTACAAAACGTACATCAATCAGCAGTGTGGGATAAAGTAATTATTCCTGAAAGTAAGTGGTTGTATGTTGATGTAAACCACGGAAAGAAAGCGTTTAAGGAAGTGTTTAAGAACTACAAAAAGTATAAGAAAAATGCAGAGATACTTAGAAAGAAAAACAAAAAATTTACACTAAGTAAAATGACTGAAAAACTTGGAGAGATTATTGATAGTAACGTTCCCGAGTTTCCAAAAGAGATACAACTAAACCTACCGAACCTACCAAAACTAAAAAAAGTTGAGTAATGGCCTCATTTCAACAACAACTTAGACGAACATACTTACCTAGTAAAAGACGTAATATACCTAAGGCTAAGGTTGACTATGGTTCTATTGTTGAGGTAAATTACAAAACGGATGAGGGGACAAAACGATATGATGTTTTAGTTTTACACCCACGTCTTGATAATTTAATTCATTGTTTAGATTTAGACCTCATTGTTGATAATGTTGCTAAAAAATTTATAGACAAAAATAAAGAAGTTGACCCTGAAGTATTATATAAACGACTCACCGATAAAAAAGGTTTATTGAAAACAAATGTTAGAATAGGAACTTCATTTTATAATTCAAAAGTAAAGAATGACAGACTACTAATGAAAGAACGACCTTATAAAACTTTTAAAATTGACAAGGTGACAGTAATTAAGTACATTCCATACGATGAAAACAATATAGTTGAAACATATAATAAACTACTTGAAGAAAGAAAAATAAACGAAAGACAATTAAACGATAACGAATCAGAACAACTATGATTAGTATTAGTTACGCGGTCACCGTATGTGACGAACTTGATGAAATTAAAACACTTATCCCATTTCTATTAGAACATAAACAACCACAGGACGAAGTAGTTGTTTTGTTTGATGAATCAAAAAACGATGAAGATGTGTTGTTTTATTTAGAAAATGTCAATGGCATCAAATTACATAAAGATATATTCAATGGACATTTTGGACGATGGAAAAACATATTAACAGACTTATGTAATAATGATTATGTTTTTCAGATTGACGCAGATGAAGTTCCACATAAACTATTGATGGAGAACTTACATTCTATGATTGAAGAACAACCTGTTGATTTATATTATGTACCACGAGTAAATACAGTTAGTGGTATTACATCAGAACATATAGAGAAATGGGGTTGGTCACAGAACCAATCAGGTTGGATAAACTTCCCTGACTACCAAAGTAGAATCTATAAAAAAAATGCAAGAATTGCTTGGACTAGTAAGGTACACGAAAGTATTGTAGGTTTTAGGTTATTCACCCGACTTCCTGCGTATGAAGAACTGTCATTGTACCATCACAAAGATATTAAAAGACAAGAAAAACAAAACAATTACTATAACACGTTATAATTATGGAAGGAAAATTTAAACCACTAGGTGACCGTGTATTGGTCAAACCAACGGAAGTTGAAGAACAAACAACAAAATCAGGTATCATTATATCAGACGCAATCACATCAGGTAGAAAAGTACACGGTACGGTTGTATCAGTTGGGACAGGTATTTGGTCACAGAATGGGGAAAGAATACCAATGACTGTTGAAGTTGGTGATACTGTTGTATATGAAAAGTCACAAGCCACCAATGACATTCAAGTAGGTGACGAGAAGTATGTACTTTTTAACGAACATCAATTGATTGGTATTGTAAGATAACCCGATGCTTAAAGTAAGAATACTTACCAACGACTTTCATACCTTTCATCCATATGTAAAATCATTTCATCAATTATACGAAAAAGGTATACAATTAGTACAACCTGATTCAACTGATTATGATATAACACTAATTGGCCATTCACTTTTTCAAGACAAAAAAATAGGTTCATTGGAAAAGTCCACTGAAATGGGATTAGAGTATTTATCAAAGATAGATGGGCCTTATATTTTAGTAGATGGTCAAGACTCACATTCTCTTATAGGTTCATTTGAAGTCTTTAAAGAAAGTGATGCCTTGTTTATGATGAAACATTCATTATTGAAAGACAGAAGTTTATATAATGAAGAATGGGTTGGTGGTAGGTACTATTGGGGTAAAAGTGAAGATTATGGTGTTGACGGTCAAAACTATAAACCTGAAAACTTTGATGACTATAAAGAGAAAATAGTTTTATCAGGTACGAATTGGATTGGTGTACCTGATATACAATGGTATGATTACTCACAGATATATAAGTTGTTTGATGTATCTGCTATGTTTCAACACCCACACCCCGAATGTCACGAGTTTGAATTACAACCATCTCAAGACTTTTATTACAATGAACATAGACAACCTGTATTGGATAAAATAAAATGTTCACCATTTATGGTTGCTAAATTATACAAAGGACGGAGGGTTCCTAGTAAAGTATACTTTAATTACATTCAACAAAGTAAAGTATTACTCGCACCATTTGGTTATGGGGAAATGGCACCTCGTGATTTAGAATCTGCACAATTGGGTTCTTTACTTATAAAACCAAATATGAATCACGTGGATACATATCCAAATATTTACATAGAAAATGAAACATACATTTCGTGTAAACACGACTATTCTGACTTAGAAGAAAAGATAGAATACGCAGTAGAAAACTTTGACGACATTAGAGATAAATTTGTTAATAATCTTAAAAACGAATATATTAAACAATACCATACAAACTACTTAGCAGACTATACAGAAAAACTATTTAAAGAAAAAGGATTATTATGAAAAAAGCAATAGTATTTGGCCCGTGGGTCGGTGAGTTTAGTTATGAACTAAGTTGGTGGAATTCCGAATGTAGGAAGTTAAAGGAAGAAAAGTATTCAGACTACTATGCAGTACATTTAGGGTTTAAGGGTAGACGAGTTGCTTATAAAGACTTTATAGATGAATACATTCCACACCCTCAAAGTCTTGAGTCTACATTACAATACCCTGCGACATATGGGGAACACATAAATGGTCAGGATGTAATACCACCCATTTTTATGGAACATTTGTTTAATGTGGTACAGGATTTAAAACAACGTGGATTTGAGCAAGTAGTTATACATAAACCAAAAGATATACCGATAACAAGACAACGGTGTTTAGATGACTACCCATACGGAAAGTGGGTTCATTTTGATATTGATAAAAATATAGAAAACGAGATAAAAGAAAAAATAAATAATCATTTTAGTAATGACAATGATACTGTTTTTTTGATGGCTAGAACCCGAACTAGAAAAACAAATAAGTGTTATTTAGATTGGAATCCTGATAATTGGGTTTTGTTTACTCGTAGATTGATAGAAGATTTAAACTTAAACGTAATATCATTAGACATAAAAAAACAAGGAAGTAGAGGTGGTTCGTTGGGTTTAGAAAATCACCCACAACTTTTAGACTTGAAGTCTAATTTGATGGACTTTGGTATAGATGGTGATGATGACTCATTAGAAAAACAATTTGCTATACTTAAAAATACAAAGTGTAGTATCTACGGTGCATCAGGTGCAGCAGTGGTTCCATTTTTTGTGAACACACCAACATTCACTCAACAGACCAAAGAAGAAGGATTTAGATTAGAGTTAGGGTGGGAACGCGACTTGACTGATAATCTTAAAAACGTAAGTATATTTGACAAGTATCATAATAGTGAAATATACAATTCATCTGTTGATGAACTATTTAATGAATTCGTTAACTTTTATAATAAACTAGACTAATATGGAAATAAGAAAAAATATGTTACCTGTATTACGACCACAAGGTGGTAAAGAAGAGGTAGAAGCACTAAGAGAAGTAATTGAAAGTGGTTGGTGGGGTAACGGCCCAAAAGTAAGTCAATTTGAAAAAGAGTTTGCAGAAATGGTAGGTGCAAAATACGCAGTTGCAGTAACTAGTAATTCTGCCGGACAAGACTTAGTGATGAAAGCATTGGGGATAAAAAATAGAGATGTAATTAACCCTACAATATCATTTATGGCGACTGCTATGATACCACTGTGGAATGACTGTACAACTAATGTAGTTGATGTTGACCCATATACAATGTGTATGAATCCTGATGATATTAAAAAATACTTAACACCCAAGTCAGACGTACTTATCGCTGTCAATCAAGCAGGTGTTCCTGCACCAATTGATGAGATACGTGATTTTTACGATGGTTTTATTATAGAAGATTGTGCACATAGTTGTTACACGCCGGGTGCAGGTACAAAGGGTGATGTAGCTGTTTGGTCGTTTCAAGCTGTAAAAACAATGCCGTGTGGTGATGGTGGTATGATTACATTGAATGACGAAAAATTATATCACAAACTTAAAGAGATGACTTGGTTTGGTGTTTCATCTACATATTCACGAGTTAATAAAAATGATAAGATAACAGGAAAGCCAGGGTATACTTGGGACTACGAAGTTGATAAGATTGGTTACAAGTGTTATATGATTGACTTGACTGCTGCTATGTGCTTGGAACAGATGAAAAAACTACCAAGTAATCTTGAAAAAAGAAGACATATACAAGAAAGGTATAATAAAGAATTAACTGTTTTTGTAGAAAGACCACCACATTCTGAAACAGTACAATACTATTGTGCTAAAGTACCGGCAGTTTTACGAGACACACTAATTGATTACTTGGCATCTAAAAAAATACACACATCGGTACATTTTAAACCATTACACAAGTATGAGATTATACAGAAACATATGACTCATCAAGATAGAGATTTCTTGATTGCAGACGAAGAGTGGTTACGTTTACTATCATTACCCGTTCACCCCGCAATGACAGAAGAAGATATAGATTATGTTATTTATTGGGTTAACGAATTTTTCAGTGGATACCCATATGTAATTTAATACAACTATGGTTAAAGTAGATTGGGTAGTTAAAGATGAAAAAAGATACAAATATATTAACTTGGAGGGGGAAGAAATAAAAGTGAAAAAAAACATATTAGTAACAGGTGGTGCTGGATTTGTTGGTACAAATTTAGTAAAACGATTAGTAGAAGAAGGACATAATGTGACTAGTATAGATAATTACTATACGGGGTTAAAAGAAAATCATCAAGACGGGGTTACGTATATTGAGAAGGATATATGTGAGATAGAAGATTACTCTGACTATGGTGATTTTGATTTAGTTTATCATTTGGCTGCAATTGCTAGAATTCAACCATCGTTCAAATTACCAATAGAATATTTTGAAGCCAACTCAATGGCTACATTTAAACTTGCGATGTATTGTGCCAAAAATAAAATACCATTACAGTTTGCGGGGTCAAGTTCTCATCATTCAGGTAAATTTAAAAATCCCTATACATTTTCAAAAGATGTTTCAGAAGAGATTGTCAAACTTTGTCAAAAACATTATGGTTTAGATGCTACTATTACTAGGTTTTATAACGTCTATGGCCCGTATCACTTAAAAGAAGGTGGTTATTGTACTGTAATTGGTAAGTGGGAACACGCAATAGAAGATGGTCAACCAATTACTATTTATGGTGATGGTACAAAACGTAGAGACTTTACTCATATTGATGATATTGTTGATGCATTAGTACTTATTCAAGACAAAGACGCATGGGGTCAATTATTTGAATTAGGTAGGGGAGTAAACTATTCTATCAAAGAGGTTGCAGATTTATTTGAATATGATAATATTATATATGAGGATGATAAGCCAGGAGAAGCCATAACAACTCTTTGTGAAGATACAATTGCAAAAGAAGTATTAGGGTGGAATCCTAAAAAAAACTTAACAGACTACATCAAAAACTATGTATCAAGACATTTATAAAATAGAAGACACTCTTAATTTAGACGGGCATTCTTGCTTTCATAGTGAAAACACGTATCCAAAATTTCAAGAGGAATTGATAGACTTTAAAAATAAAATTAAAGAGTTAGTTGATAATAAAGAGTCTGTCACTTTTTATAAGTTTGGTGATGGTGATTATAGATTTCTAAAACAAATACCTGTCGGTAGTGCAAAGCCAGGAAATCGTGCAATAAGTAAATCTTATCAAGAATTAGATATGGATACTCACATAAAAAATGCACAATTATGTGATTACTATACCTGTGAAATATACCCTGAAAACAGAAACTATTTTAAAGAAGTAATACAACGAGACATTGACTATCCTGCAGAGTTTGGTTATGGTTTGGTCGCAAATAAATGGTTGTTAGAAACATTCAAGGGTAGAATTGGTTTGATAGGTGCTGAACCTAAACTACAGTTGATAGAGGAGTTATTAAAACGTAAGGAATATAAAGACTATTTAGGTTTAGATTATTTTAACGACTACATTTACATACCACAGAAGTTTGCAGCAGATGATATTGACTCTCTTGAAAGCATTATCAAACCACAATTAGAAAAATCTAATTCTGATATATTTTTAGTGGGTATGGGTCATTCAAAAAATGGAATACTACATAAGTTTACTGATTATAAACGTTCGGTTTATTTAGATGTTGGTGGTGGTATTGATATGATTGCAGGGTGTATAAATACAAAAAGACCATATGCAGGTCATTGGACTAATTATAGGATAGAGGGTTATAATTATTCTAAAATAGACTATATGAATTATAACAATGGAAACGAAAAAGTAATAAAGTAATGTTTGTACAACATTTTTTAAATTCATTAAATAATAGTATCTTTGAAAAAGAAAATGTAAGATGGAGAGTATCAAACGATGATATATCTTTTTTTGAAGAAGTTGTTTCTGTTTGTAAAATTCATAGAATAACTAATGTATTGGATATAGCATGTGGTACGGGTAATTTAATTAAATTACTCAATAAAAATAATATAAAATCTTGGGGTATAGACCCTCAATGTGTTGGGGATAATATTTATAAAGGAACATTTGATACGGTGATTAAAAATCAAGAAAAATTATGGTCATATAAATTTGATTGTATAAGTGTAACAAATACACTTCACGGTAAGTATCATACTAAAAATGAATTAGAAGGTTTATTTTTATTTTTTAAAAATCATTCAAAATATATTGTAATTAGTAATCCAAGTTTTGATGGACTACTTGATTATTTTAAATTAGTTCATATTTTTGAAGACTCACACTCCGACAAATCAGTTGAACATAGAATGTACTATAACAAAACTATAAATTACATAAAACTAATTAACTAAGAGTATGAAAAAACTGTTTAATATGAGACAAAGTATTGCAGAAACAAGATGAAACGGTTAATATACATAGTAGCAATAAACTTTGATGTACAAGATTACTCAAGACGAACTTGGGATTGGTACTGTAAGAAGTATGGTATTGACTTTAAAGTAATAGATACACCATCACACGAAGATATGTCTCCTCATTGGGAACGTTATACAGTAATTGAACGATACCCCGAGTATGATGAGTATGTGTATGTAGATGCAGACGCTATGGTTAGTTGGAAAACACCTAACTTTTTTGACGAGTTCAATGAATCAAAATTATACGCAGTAAAAGACTTTGGTTCTGTTGAGTGGATGTGGAATGGTATGAAGGGCTATCAGGATATGTTCCCCGATGTTCAGTTTGATTGGTGGGATTACTTTACAACAGGATTTATGAAGTTTGATAAATCACATAGAGATTTGTTTAAGAAGTTTATTCAATTCCACGAGGACAACAAGGAAGAAATAAACAATAGACAATACGAAACATTGAAGAAAGGATTTGACCAAACACCATTTAACTTCTTTGTACGACAGGAAAATGTTGATTTAGAATTTGCACCATTACCCTATGGACTCGGACATATGATGAAAAAAGAAATACTGATGAATGGTATATTTTTAGAAACAGGATATGTCTGGCAATACAATGGAATACCACACCACGAACGTCTATCTGTTATGGAACAAACGTGGAATCATATAAAACAAAATTATGTCTAAATCACCACTTACGTTCTGTATCTCAACATATAACAACTTGGAATACTTAAAAATTGCTGTGGGTAGTGTGAGAACAAACTCGTATTACAAAACTGCACCTTTCATTATTCACGCAGAAAACTGTGATGACGGAACGGATGAATGGTTAGAGAGTAATGCAGACAAATACAATTTGACTTACTTTATAGATAAGACTATATTAGGTGATGGTGTAAAAGGTATTGGTGGAGGTATGAACGTTTGTGCAGAGAATGTAGAAACTGAATACATTATGTTCTTACATTCAGATTTCTATGTAACCAAAGATTGGGACAAACGATTGATGGATGTGTTTGATAAATATCCAAATGAAAAACTATGGGTAAACTCACACAGAGTAGAACCACAAATGTTCCCTAACTCACAAAGTAGACCCGGCACCATTGTAGTTCCAAAGGACGCCTTTGGTGCATATTACAATGACTTTAATTCAGATGCGTTTGATGAGTTTACAAAACAGTTTACAACAATGAATGATGTTGAAATTCCAAAAGGTGAAGGTGTTAGTGGTTTGATTAAGAAAGAACATTGGGATGAAGTGGGTGGTAATGACCCATTATTTTCACCCGCATCTTGGGATGATATGGATTTATTCCTACGAATGTTACAGAGTGGATTTAGATTTGTATTACCGAGTAAATCATTAGTGTGGCACTTTGGAGCTAGAGGTAGTCACCGACTTGAAGAAAACAATGGTAAAACATCTGAAAGACAACGATTGGCAGAACAAAGAAACAAACATAAATGGTTATCAAAGTGGGGTAGTATGCCAACCTTTGACCAATACGGAATGATAAATGGATTACAGTAACGTAACTTTAGTTATACCATCTCATAATAATTTACGACATCTTAAAAACGTATATACATCTATTAGGAAGTTTTATAAAGACGTAGAAGTTATATTGTTAGACGATTGTTCCACCGATGGAACGTGGGATTGGGTGACTTCAATTAAAGACGAAAACCTAGTTAAATATACAACTAACAAACAGCTAGGACACACTATACTATATGATGTGGGTATTGATATGGCTAAGGGTGATGTTGTAGGAATACTTCATGCAGACATGATAATAGGCCCTAATTATCTAGAGAATTTACTGAAACATTTAGACAAAGGTAAGGTGGTATGTGCTACTAGAATTGAACCACCACTTCACCCCGAAGGTAACGAGAAGATTATAAAAGACTTCGGTATGGACTTTGATACTTTGAATGTAGATGGGTTTGAAGAGTTTGTAGTGGAACATCAACAAAAACATAAGGATGAAACTACAAGAGGTATGTTTGCTCCTTGGATTCTATACCGAGAAGACTTCCAAAGAATTGGTGGACACGACCCACTATTTCATCCATTCCCATATGAGGATAGTGACATATTCCAACGGTGGATATTACAAGGGTATGAACTAATACAGAGTAGGGATAGTTTTGTTTATCATTTGACGTGTAGAGGGCACAGATGGACAGAGGAGATAGGAAAGAACGATGATTATTTCCCTATTGTTGAGGAACGTGCTAGACTGAATTACATTAGAAAATGGGGTAGTTGGATAAAGAATGATAGTTTTCAATATCCAATCATATCACCTGTATACAAAAAAACACTAAAGTTACGTAATTCAACTATTGCAATACTAAAAATATTAGAACCTTGGTTTACATCAGTAATTACTGATTTGAGTGAAGAAAGTTTAACTCAATTTATAGATGATACACAACCAAAAACTATGTTTGATTTAACTAAGAAGTTTAATCCTGAAAAACCCGAGGATATCGTTGTAGAAGCAGACGGAATCCGTTTTGACCAAGAATCATTAACTCTTATTCAAAGTATAAATGATATCATTCATCAGAGTGGTGGTATTGGTAAGTTTGAATTAGGTAAACTTACGATATTTATAGACAAACTAGAACAATCAACAAGTGAATTAATAAATATTCCACATGAACGAGCAAATAAACTCTATTAAAGATAGTATAAAAACTCTTACAGACTCATTATCAGAGATTGAAACTTTTTTAAATAAAGCAGTTGATGATATGGAAAAAATTAGTAAGATGGAAGATACATTAGAAAAACGTCAAGAAATAGAACAGACCCTCAAAAAGTTAAAAGAAAAGGAATAACTTTTTTATCCTACGACTTGATATTTATAAGAAACTTTCGTAACTTATAGAGGAAAATAAAATGTCGTTTAAGGATATATTCAAAGATGATAATGATTTTAATGAAAAATCTATTGTAGGTTTTGGTGCTTTTGCTGTAATGGCTTTGTTCGCTAGTGCAGATGTAGTGACAGGTATTCTAGGACAAGACTTAGTGATTAGTGATACCATCTTCAACTCATTTGTAATTATCGTACTTGGTTCATTTGGTATTGCCGAGGCTGGAAAAGTGTTAGGTAGTAAAAAAGACTAATGAATGAAAATGTTATAGACAAACATGATGGTAAGTCCTCACCGTTTGGGTCAGGGTATAAGAAAATTGTAGAAGGAAAAAAACTTCGTGTTTTTGACTTAGATGATACACTTGTACAGACCGACTCAAAAATCTATGTGACTAATAAACAAACAGGTAAGGACTTTACCCTCACTCCCGCTCAATTTGCTCACTACACTCCAAAAAAAGGTGATAAGTTTGACTTTAGTGATTTTGATAAACTAATATCACCACAGAGTATAAAGAAATACAATAAAGTGTTACAACGATTGGTAAAGTCAGGTGGTGATAGAAAGATTGTTATACTTACTGCACGTGCATCTATTAACCCCGTAGCACAATATCTAAAAAGTATTGGTATTACATCAGGAGTACAGATGGTTGGACTAGCAGACGGTAATCCAATCAAAAAGAAAAACTATATAGAGAAGATGATAAAAGGTGGTTATGACGATATATTCTTTATTGATGACTCTAGTAAAAATATAGACGCAGTCAATCAATTAAAAAGACAATATCCTGATGTTTTAATAAAGACACAATTGGCAAAATTGAGTTAAATAAAATCCCTACCTTTTTATATTTATTTATATATTAAGAAAACTATGATTAAACTAAAAGACTTACTCACTGAAGATTGTTGGGATGGATACAAACAAGTAGGAATGAAAACCAAGAATGGTAAACAAGTTCCTAATTGTGTTCCCGTTGAAGAAGATTTAAGAAAGTGGTTCGGTAAAGGAAAGACTGGCTCAAGTGATGGTGGTGGTTGGGATAGATATGGAACTGATGGTCAGAAGTTAGGTAAATGTGGTGATGGTAAAGAAGGTGATGCATACGCAGCTTGTTTATCAAAAGAAAAAGCTGCAAAGTTAGGCCCTAAAGGTAGAGCCGCATTTGTAAGAAGAAAACGTGCTGACCAAAAGAAAGCTGGTGATGCTAAAAAAGGTGGTGAAACAAAGAAAGGGCAAAAACCAACATTCTCTAAAACAGGTGCTTAATGAATATAAATAAATCACATATACAAGACCTT
>Ga0099849_1001040_pt1 | contig 12975 bp, 11 predicted proteins | sample CB_VirMetaG_4_FD_78177 | JGI IMG/M metagenome (GOLD analysis project Ga0099849, IMG submission 78177) | Freshwater to marine saline gradient viral communities from Chesapeake Bay - CB_1508_1M Viral MetaG | ecosystem: Environmental > Aquatic > Marine > Coastal | place: USA: Chesapeake Bay... | reverse complement strand
TCCTTGATGATGAAGGAAGGGATCTGTGCGGCTCTGCCTTTCTGAGTTTGGAACGTAGCAGTATACAGTTCCTCTGCAAGTAGCTCACCGTTCAGATACACACGGACGAAGTTCTTGTCAGGACTCATGCTGATGCCTAGATGAATGAAATCAGAAGAGCAGTCGTTGATGCTGTATCCTGAATCCGTAGTGGCCGAACAGTCTACTGCCATTCCTAGAAGTGGCTTGTCTGTCTCGTTGCACGAACCTTTTCTGATGAACTCCACATCAGAGGTGTTGAGCGACTGGGTAGGTGCAATGATGAGTGCGTTGTCGCCTACCAGAGCGCTGCTGTCGAGTCCTTGCGCCGATCCGATGTTGGCATCGGTTCCACGGTCAAACAGCCCAGAGCGCGTCCATTGAGGGTCTCTGGTAATCGCTACGACCATGCCCTTGACGAGATTGGAGGACTCGTTCTTCACCATGTCGTTAGCATCCTCCTCTAGGTCGCCTCCAGTGTTCTCATTAGCGAGTAGCACCTTGTAGTAGTGGAAGTCGGTCCATCGCCCACAGGCGCTCAGGGGAGGCTCTGTGATAGTGTCCGCAAGGTTACCTGTTCTCTCGTAGCCTGACACACCAGTTCCGAACCCAGGAAGGTGTAGCCATGTGTCCATTGACATGCCGCTCATGTTATACATGAGATTCTGCATATCCATGGTGTCGGGTAGCTTGATGAAGCTGCCTAGTCCTGATAGCACAGGAGTGGCGCCCCCTTGGTATCTTGCGATACCTGTAAGCTTGGGGATTGTAAGTCCACCAGTAAACACCGTGGATGCAGACTTGGCTACCAGTTGAGCGTTGTTAGCAGTCTGCCCGAAGCCGTTTGCTACCGTGAAATCCGTAGAAGACGGGTCAGAGACTTTTGCATCCAGGAAACTATAGACAGAGATGAGTCCATCAGTAGTAACTGCATCCGTAAGAGAAAGGGTTGGGAGTGTTGTTGACGAGGCATCTGGTGCGTTGGTTAGGGCTCCAGTTCCGATACGGTTCATCTCGATAGGAACAACAGCGGTCCTACGCATCGAGTCCTCTTCTCTTACGAAGATAGGCTTCACTGGTAGGATGACACCGCTGACCTCACCATGGTCGAAAGCTAGGACGCGCTGCTTCTTTACATCCACAGCTACGTTGAACTCCTCTAGGTAAGAGAAGTCGTTGATGGGAACCTCCCCAGGAGCAAACAGTGAAGAAGAGCCATACAGGTCGGGAGCCTTTACGGCAAGCTCGATCTGCTTCTTTCTCTTCTTGGCCTTAACTTCGTAAGCTTGTAGCTCTGAGAAGATCTGCTGCTGGTAGTTCACCACTACTGCTGAGTCAACATCGTATCCAGAAGTAATCAGGGCCTGCTTCTGGGTCTCCATGTCCGTAAGGACTTTGAGCTTCTGGCCCTCGATGATCTGTAGAGGAGCGTCAGCCTCGTAGTGGGTTACTAGGGCCTCAGACTCATCGATTTTGTTGATGTCCAGTATGGTATCAACATACTCATCTAGGTCTGCCAGCGTGATGCGAGTTCCCTTACCTCCTAGAGATGCGGCATGGTCTAGCTTCCAAGCAGTCTGGTCAGCAACGAAACCAATGTCCTCTACGCCAGGAACGTCACCTGCTGCATAGTCCCTGTTCTGAGAGTCGTAGTAGAGTCCGTCCCTGGATAGGATGAACTGCCCTCTCTTGGCCTTGGGAGGGCCGTAGACGAGTCGGAAGATGGCGCCCTCCTCTTCCTCAGGCTTGGCCTCAGGCTCGCTCTCGCGCTGCTCTAGGACGGTTGCGATGTTCTGTAGGCCAGCGGATGCCCTGGATAGGAAGTCGTTGGCGTTCTCGATGGAGGCTTCGAGCAGAGCCTTCCTTGCAGTCGCTGGCATCTCAAGGTCTTTGGGCTGACCTGTAGCAGGATCTATGCCCATCTTCTTCTCCCTATCAGACTTTAGCTGCTCCAGGCAGTTTTTGATAGACTCGATCTGGTCACCGACTTGGGTAATTAACTGGTCGATGCCTGCGACGAAGCCAGCAATAGCGCCTAGACCAGCAAGGGCCAGTCCTAGCGTATACATGTTGGCGTCTGGGAATAGCTGAACCTTTCCAGTGAAGGTGTCGAACTCAATGATGCCCAGCTTACCGAATAGCTCCTGCATGAACTCTGCAATCATGGCGTTAGCGAGGGCCATACCCTCTTGGATCGCCAGAGTGATCTGCATAAGCACATTAGTTGGAATGATACCCAGGGCCAGGATGTTAGAAACCAAGTCCATGACGCAGCTAGGGACACCAAACTCTTGCGTCACAAAGCTTCCAGGGTCAGTTAGTAGGGATAGGTTACTCATCTCTTAGCGGGAGGGATTGGGACCTCGGGGAAGGGTGGCTGTAGGTTGATTGCAGCGGCAGGCAGTCCTGATCTCAGGTTGATTTGACCAGCAGGAGCATTCAGTTCGATGTTACCAGTAGTAGCCTCCATGTTGATGCCTGTGGCACCAATAATATTTACAAACCCTTGGCTATCAACCCTGATTTCAACTAGTGGGTTTGGGATAGATCCTGCCCTAATAGTAACCCCTGCTCCTTCTACAGGGTCGGTTGCCACCAGGATCGGATCAGCACAGGACTGGATGATGACATTATTGTTTTCGCTCTCGATTCTAACATCCCCATTGAATGGAGCCATGGGTCCTGTTCTGAACGGGTTGGCCTGGAAGCCCTCGTTTAGAATCTTTAGCTCTCCTCCCGCAGGGCCCACGTTTACCATGTTGGAGCCCTTCCTGGCTCGGCTGGTCACGGAGTTTGAGGCGTTAATCTCGATCTGGTCTGGCTTCTTGTTTGAGTAGCCGTTGACCTTGATGGAGCTATTCAGCCCCTGGGCTTGCAAGGTAACGGACTCGTTTCCAGGGTGGCTGTTGATGATTGCCTGCCCTGCACCACCATGGCCTTTCAGCCTTGTAATAGTCTCGATGTCTGAATCAGAGATCTCAGTGGTTATTTCCAGACCCGCTCCTTCTTTTGAGGTTAGTCCCGTGGAAGAGATATTGTCTCCTGAGGTCAGAACTCTGTCGTTTCCCGTAGGAGGGGTTGTGACCACAGTTCCTCCATAATATAGGAAATCATCGTTGTCGGGTGCAAAGATAAGGATTCTAGATCCATTCTCTACAGGGGCTACGAACCCTCCTCCCAAAGGACTCTGAGTGGGCGTAGTGTAGATAACAGGCACGCTGGAGTCGGCGGGCATTAGATCGACTAGATGTGCCTTTAGAAGCCCAGTCTTGTGGACATCCGTGGAATCTTTTACTACTCCGATGAAAGTCTTCATGGTTTACTCTTCTACATATTCCATCTGCCACCCACACCATACACCGAAGGATCAACCACCCACCTTGGCTCGGGTGTTGGCTTGGTATTAGGTTTCTTTGTGGGGTCTCGTCTATCCTTCTTAACTGCCTTGGGAGGAGTGTTATTCTCAACCACTCCCAGTCTTACCATGTCTACCTCAGTGTAGGCATCCGACGAAGTGACTGCGTGTCGGTGCCTCAGTATTCTATAAAACCCTCCTAGAGCAGGAATGTCACTAAAATTGGCTGTGTTTGGGAATGAATACTTTGAACTGACTGGCGATGAGACGTATTGGAGATAGCCTACAGTCACCCCATGCTTAAGTTTATCACTAAGCTCAGGACTAAACTCCACCCTGACTGTGATGGTGTCTCCTCCTCTTCTCTGCTTCTCTCTCAGGAAGTGCATATAAGCAGCCAAGGACTTAGGGTCTCTTACCGCGCCTGGGATGTTCTTCTCTGCATACTCCGCTGCGGCTTCGATGTCCGTCTGTAGAGCAAGTTCCTGATCCTCTGTAAACTCGTGACCTTGCGCTTCAAGTCCAGATTTGATGTTTTCGAAAGATGTGAAGGACGTAACCTGTGTCCTGTAGAAGGACTCCCAAAACTTAGCAAACTCTGCCCTCGCTGCCTCTGGGTCATCCACGAGCGTAGTCCCTGCACTACCTGGGGTCCCAGGAACTGACTCGAATAGTTTCTTTTTAACAAGGTTGAAGGTTCCTTGTAGGACCCCTAGGTCACCTTTACCTACGTCTTGCTGGAACACGATACTGAGGACATTAGGATTCTCTACACCCGCCCTAAACACCATGACCTTATTACCCCCAATCAGACCCATGGGGCTCCCGTCTCTGATGGATGCGATAGTATCATCTGTAGATCTCAACCTCTCACAAGCCGTTCTGAGCCTTTTGATACCACCAGAGCTTCCTGCGATCTTATCCAGATCACGCTGGAAGAAGGCGTCTTTGATGTGTTCTGGGTAAATCATATACACGATTGTGTTAAGAGCATTTTCAAACCCTAGTGCCTCTGCATCTGCTACATTGTTATACATGTCAGCGACATAGGTAAATCCTCCCAGGTTAAGCTTTTGAAGCATAGTGTTTAGTCTACGGCAAACCGTAACAACCTCAGGCTCCAGACCTTCATATCTCGGGTCACCCTCCACTCCACCATCTGAGTCCTCGTCTCTAGCCGTAGTGTGCAGAACCAACCTGAGATCAGAATACCCGCCTCCTGTCTCAGTCCCTTTTACCGCAAACCCTATTTTCTGTAGGATTGTTGTAGGATCATCTTGGTTGAGAACATACTCTTTTAACTTATCCTCAATTTCCTTGTCTACTATGACCATACACTTTACATTTTGAAACTGTTCCCTGATCAGCGCCTCAAACAGAGTCTCCACTCCATTTACCATGTCGGTGATATTGATATTATAAAAAGGTGCGGAAATCGCATACGGGCTACCTACTGGGAGGGGTGTATCTTCTCGATACGCTGTGCCGATCTTCGTGCCTACCCCGTCAGGGCTTCCAGACTTGTAGGTGTCGCCCTCGTTAGTCTGAGGGCCTGCTCTACGACCTAGAACAATTTCTACGATGTGGTTGTTGGAATCGTCTTCCAGCTTCTTGACCAGCGTCACCAGCGCATTCTTTCTTCCACTAGTCTCTGCGCCACGAATCATTTCAATGACCACGGGTCTAGCTGTAATATCGTTGGTCTGATCTAGTTCGAAAATACTGACGAGCCCCCCATCCTCAACACCTGACCTAGCTAGATCGATCTTCTTGACCAGCGCTCTTCTGTTGAAACTATTGATAGCAGACCCAATCAGTCTCTGAATGAAAAGGCCCTCAGGGTCTAGGACCCTTAGCGTCATCTGCTCTGTAAGGCCGTCGTAGCTGTAGTCGATGATATCATCACGGCTGGAGTCTAGGAGATCTCCTTCCTCGCCCTCCGCCGTTGAGACGATCAGTCTAGTTCCTACTACGTTATACATTTGGAATGTTGATTCTCTTATCGTTCGTCATCTGCTGAATCGGGTCGCTAATATTGTTGATGTGTTGGAAGAACCACCAGTAGTCAGGGCTGTCGAAGAAGATGTCTGACATACTGTCAGGTCTAGCCTCATGGATGCTCTTTAGCCTTGCCCTCTGGTATACCTCATCGTCTGCTTCTTCCACCATCCTATCAAATCGCGTTCCGACAGATGTGGTTACTTTCTTTCCTCTGTGATCCATGGTGATCACACCTTTATTATATCTCGTCATGATGGTAGTGGGAATGGGAATCTTACGCCAGACTCTTTCAGAGCCGTTAGTTGCCTTTCTAGCATGATCGACTCATCGTCAATCCTGTTGTAGCTTACATAGCCCTTCTGGATTACCTCCCAGCCAACGTCAGCGTCATACTGCTCTGGGGTGTTACCAGCGGGATCGAACCTCTTGTCGGAGGACACTCTTACCTCAGATAGGTTCATGGTCACCTTGATGACCCTAGGTAGCAGCGTTCTGTTGTCATATCCTGCCTCCCCGTCTACTGTGATAGAGTAGTTGGTTGCGATGCAGGGAACGTTCTGATACACGATACCGTGAGTTAGCCTGATCAGAGGAGGACCATACTGAGGCTTAGAACTGTAGTTTAGCGTAGAGCTTCTGATGAGGTTGAGCCACTGTAGAACCTTGCCTACCGCTTTCACTCGCGTATCGTCCCCTCTGCTGGACAGCATACCCAGGAGGTCGAAGGAGTTCTCGCTCAAAGACTTTAGCAGAGTAAGACCCTTCTCCTGATCGTCCAGGTATCCTGCGAACATCTGGTCTACTAGACCGATGTATTGGTTGAAGTTAGTCTTGACATCCTTAGCTTCCTTGCCATCACCCTTCTCTCCCTTTTGGTAGGACTCACGCAGCGCCTTCTTTCTCTCGTAGTTCTTCCTGGCGTTGTAGGTAATGGGTCGCGTGTATTGAATGATGTTGGGCAAGGTCAGGTTGAACGAAAGGGTGAACTTCCTGGAGTCTGAACCCATGTGGATGAAGGTGTTGCCGTTTCTTCCGATGGGCTGGTAGGTTGTGAGTCGGCTCTGTTGAGACTCCTGAATCCTAACGTTCTCCATGAATCCTAGCTTCATGCTAGAATACCTCACATCTCTACCACCTGGAGATCCAGGGGTGTAGAAGTTGAACAGTAGATATGCTCTATCGTCAATATGGGAATCTATCTTCATCCTTTGCCCAGTCTCCTGTCAGCAGCGGCTTTCTGCTGCTCTCTACGGATTGCGATGATCTCGTCAGTCGCCCTGCCCATCTCTTCTGCGAACATTAGCATTGCTTCTTGCACTGCTGTCCCTGGCTCAAAGCCAATAGCCTGCTGTAGCATACTGTTGTTAAGCTGCATCCTATCGTTAGCTGCTTGCTCTTGAAGTCTGGCTGCTGCTGCCTCGTTGGCTGCTCTCTCTACAAGCGATACTTGCTCTTCGGCTGCGTCTGCAAGTCTGGTCTGATCCGCATTGCCGTGCTGAATGTAATCGTTGGTCAGCCCCAGCTTCTCAGCAATAGCCGTGCCCATCTCTCCGATTCCGTCAAAGATCTCTGCCCCCAAATCGGTAGCAATAGATTCTAGCAAAGCGTTCCCTACGATAGAAAGCTCCTTTAGCTGTCGGAATCCTGTAATGGTCGCAGCGTTAACCTCTGCCTGACGAGTAGCCCTAGCCTTCTCTGCTGCCAGGGTGTCTTGGAAGCTCTTGTCCGTTGGCCCTCTGACGTTCTTGTCGAACTGGTCTAGGAACTGTGTTGCAGCCAAGAACGTGTCTGCGCCAGGAAGCTGGCCCTGCACGCCCATCCTAATGGCTGTAGGCATACCCTCCACAGAGTTACCAATCTGAGTGACCACCTTCTGAGCCATATCTCTTAGCTCCTCTGGCGACCCTCTTCCAGCCGTAAGGGCCTCGAAGTCGGCCATAATGTCCGTGAAGCCAAGACCAGCCATGCCTCCCTCGGACTGTGCTAGTCCCATGAGAGAGTTTGTGAACTGAACACCTAGCTCTGCCGCCATCTGGTTTGAGCCTGCCATTTCGGCAAACATCTCAGATAAAGCACCTGCCTCAACACCGAACTTAGTCATAGCCTCGGTATCAAGCTTGTCAACTGCGGCTACGATGCTCTCTGCGGCTCGTCCAAACGTAATCGAGGTGTCATTGATCGCCTTGGCAAGGGACTCCTGCTGGGCAGTGGTAAGAGTCGTGTTTCTTTCTAGTCCAGCGAATAGATCCAGAGCAGCCTTGGTGTTCTGCCCTGTCATCTTCATGTTGGCAGCTAGGTTCACCTGCTCCTTGTTGAACTGCTCAAAGCCAGCCGCACGCATCTCAGCGGCAACCCGCATCTGGTCATCAATGCTGGCGGTGTTGCTAAGGAGCGCTTCTTTGTTCTCGTTAAAGAAGTCGATCTGGGTAGTGCCTAGAACTAGAAGGCGCTCGTTGATCTGTAGGTTTCTCTCAGCATACTTAGCGGTTACGTTCATGACAGCCTTCAAGCCGTCAACTGCCAGACTTAGTGCTGCTAGTCCTGGATGTAGCTTTGTAAGACCGCCATTAAGCTTTCCAATGGCCCCTACGGCATCACCTAGAGCTTTGGTCATGCTCATGACTCATCACCCTCCCTGACCAAGTTCTCAGCGATTTCTGCGATGTTCTCTAGCTCTACCTTTGTCATGGTTCCTCTGAACTGGTCGTTGAACGTTCTGTAGTTATCAGACCCAAAGCTACCACCAATCACAGACTTAAGAAAGCCTTCCATGTGTTCGCGGTTGAACTCTGAGGTCCTAGCCTCTCTACCCTTGTATATACTTGCCAGGATCATCGTAACCGTTTCTGGGGTAACCCCGTTCACCTTATACGCAGAAAACAATGTATTCCTGGTTGTAGGGTGTTTGAACACTGGGCTACCGTCTCCTACAGCAATCACCGTATAGGTCCCCTTGGTTCCCTTGTTCACCCCTGTAGTGGTGGTATAGCTAAAAGTTACCATATCCCCTGGCATCAGGTTGCTGACAGTCCTATCAACTTGTCTAAGTTGTGTCCTAACAGAGTAATCTGTGGACATGCCCAAATAAATCAGGAATTGTTTTAGGTAGCTGTCGATCATGGTCCTAGTATTCTTATATACTGGTTCTTGATGATTCTTCTATTCTTCACCTTTTTCCTTCTTTCTTCTTGTGGTGTTGGGCGATATAGGCTAGTATAAGAATATATAAGGAGAAAACATGATTCACCAAGGAAGCGAAGAGATGGAGATCCTGGACCTGATGGATCTTCTACAGTTTACGTTCTCAGGTCAGTTCGTGGAGAAGTGGCGTCATCGCTACAGCACAGCCTTCATCGAGCATTTCCAGACACGCCTGTATGAGGCCATGGAAGAAAAGAAGCCTGTCAAGCGTAGCTCACTTACGCACTACCTCGTAAAGAAGTGTAAATACAACGAGGAGATTGTCAAGGACTTCTACGAGGCCATCGACGTCGAGATCTACTATCCTGTGGTGCTACGAGGCTGACATGTTCTGCAACAACATCTCTAATTCCAAGCGGGAGACCTTCCGCCAGTGTCGTTTGAAGTATCGCTACAACTATGTTGACCGTTTTGAGGAGACTGACAAGGGCAATGCTGACGCCCTGCATTTCGGTTCGTTCATCCACGAGATCTTCGAACACAACACTGACGCCACTACTCTTGAGCAGCTTCTCCAGTATGGTGAGTCCATCCGCGATAAGTATGAGTTTGGAAGTGCCAAGGAGAAGCTGATCGAGAAGTGCTGCCGTAACTTCCTACGCTTCAACGCCAGCCTCCCCAAGGAGTCGATTCAGGAGCATCACTTCTCCGAGGACCTTGGCAATGACATCCTGCACCAGGGCTACATCGACCGTATCGTCAAGACTCCTACTGGTAAGGTCCTAGTCATCGACTACAAGACCAGCAAGCGCGAGAAGAAGGTGTTCGAGCTTGTGGGTGACCCTCAAGGCAAGTCCTACGTCTTCGCAGTCCACAAGCTGACAGGCGCTCCTATCCGCAACATCACCTTCTGTCACTACTACCCTCTAACTGGCAACGTAGTCTCTGCACGCTACACTGAGCAGGCTATCGAGGCGCACATTCTCAACGTGGTGGATGATGTGTGGAAGATCCGCAAGGCCAAGAAGGACGATCTCACGCCCACGGAGAACGACTTCTGCAACTGGTGTGGCTACAAGAGCATCTGCCCCCTGTTCAACGAGATTGCCGATGTTCAGAAACGCCTGGACGAATGCAAGAAACGTCCTGCCAGAAAGCGCTGACCAGCCTAGTATAGAGGCATGATTAGAGAGTGGATCGAGAACAACGTTAGCGGGGGTCGGCTACAGAGCGGGGGCCGTGAGTATGTGATCCCCAGCCTCTTCTACGAGGATGACTGGAAGCGTCACATGTCGATCAATCTCGACAACGGGCTCTGGCAGTGCTTCAAGTCTGGCGAGAAGGGTAATTTCTACAAGCTGGTCATGCTCGTCCGTGGCTGCTCCTACGGCGCTGCTCGTCACCAATACAACAAGTTCCTCATCGACAACGGCAAGGACTTGTTCGCAGAGGATACTACTCTCCAGATCTCCAAGCCCGAAGTTGGCATCGTGGATCAGGCAGAGTTCGTTCACATCGAGGGAGGAACCCCTGCTGCCGAGTATGTCGAAAGCCGTGGACTGAACATTGCCGATTTCTACGTTGCCAACTCTGGCCCCTACAAGAACCGCCTGATTATCCCCTACGAGGACGAGTTCGGAATGTTCTACTTCAACGCGCGGGCTCTCGGGGACCAGTTTCCCAAGTATATGAACCCGCCACAGGAAAAGGGTCTGAGGGCCTCACATGTCCTCTTCCCCTACGACGAGACCGTTGACACTCTCTTCATTACTGAGGGAGCCATCGACGCCTTAACCCTCAAGCAGTGTGGTGTTGAAGCCACCTGCACCAACGGCTCGTCACCTTCACACATCCAAGGACGCTACCTCAAGGAGTTCGGTGGCAAGCTGGTTGTGGCTTACGACAACGACGAGGCTGGACGCGAGGGTGTCGAGCGGTTCGAGAAGATGCGTAAGCGCCTCTGCATGGACGAGATCTCCTACGTCTACCCACCTGCTCCCTACAAGGATTGGAACTCCTTCTATGTAGAGAAAGGAGCATCCGCCGTGAAGCAGACACTCCTCTCTGTCAAGAAAAAGGACTGGACTGACTCGATCCTTAGCGCACTGTGAAATACATCAAGGGTGAGATAAGAGTCTCTCCCAACACGTTGTATTTAACCTCGACGGAGTAGTTGCCATGACCTGCACCCAGATCGGTAATGCTTCCGTCTGTAAGCACTGAGGTGTCGAGTGTGAAGATCATCGTGTTGTCAGAGGTCAGTCGGACATCGGCTGACGTATCGCTGTATCCCGACACCTCGACTCTGCTAGGAAGGTTGGTGTCCTCGTTGTGCTTGAGGATGCGGAACTTGGGCTCATCTACGACTGCCTGGGTGAATACGTTACGGACACTCTCGCTGATGCCTTTGTTCTGAACCGTAACCTCTGTAGCCACCTTAATATCCACTGTCTCACCTAGACGAACTCGGTTCGGGGTGAGGCGGTGCTTTGTTCGTAGCAATACATCCTCGGTGGTTGTCACCACGCTGTCCTGGAATAGCTCGAACTCGTTGATAAAGGTCTGGTAGTCGGAGGCTGCTACCATCTTGACGGTCCAGATCTCGATGTATTTGCCAGCAGATAGGTCTGTGATAACGCTGTTGACACCATCAATGACTACTGCGTGCTGGCCGTCTCTCACCTTGTAGATGCTACTTGCGTCACCTAAGACACCCGTGTAGGCAGATGCGTCAGCAGAGCCAGTCCAAGTGTAGAGAGGAGTGCCCGATACTAGACCGCTATTGTCGAGGACTGAGGAGGGTGACACGTTCTCACTCTTACGAAATAGGACGCAAGAGGAGATGTCGTAAGGCTCCGTGTAGGTGCCATTGACAATAAAGTTATTACGCAGGACCACGCGCTGCATGGTGCCTGGGCGCTGGTATCTCTCAACGGCGGTTACTGTTCCGAATTTCATCGATCTGTTCTTCCTGTCTCATAATCTCTTCCTGATGGAAGAGTAGAAACTGCCTGCGTTCATGTCGAGACATGGATTTTACATCCGAGTAGCTGAACCGACACCTTCTAACCAATATATAGGCCTCGCGTAGAAGGTTCTCGACACTTCCATCGGTTAGCTCACGGAGAAAAAACCTTGCGTCAGGGGTAGCTCGATAGGTCCGTCATGCCCGCAATCGCTGCACTTGATGCGGATGGTGGTCTGTAGGCCGTAATCTTTGGCTGTCACAGCACCGACAATGGTGTCTACGTCCCCTGCTGCTAGGTTAGGAATAACCTTTGAAATCACATCTCTACGGTCATGTCCGTCAATAGACTTGACGAATCTCCACAGTGAGTTCAGCAGGACCTCGCCATCGGACATCCATTGCTTGTCAGCGCGTGTAGCACGCCTTACAACGACTTCCTTGCCGAGGATGGGTAGGATCATGGTGACAGGCCCTGTGTCCTCCAGACGCTCTACAGGCAGCTTATCGACGTTCACAGAGAAGTTCTGTTCAGAGCCACAGGCAGGGCAGCCAATTACAAACTTATACTCAGGACCGTAGCTGATCTCGCGGATCTTGAATAGGATGTAATTTGCGTCAATTGCTAGAATATCATCTAGATCGGCGCCCTTGACACACTTCTCTAGGATGAAGTCGATGTTGTTCTCAGGAGCATCCTCCCTAGAAATCATCTGCTTCTCTACCTCGAAGTTGATTGGTGTGAGACGGACGGTCTGCCCACTAGGGAGAACGACCTCGGTCTCGGCAAAGTGAGATCCGCCAAGGATCTCGTCTACTAGTTCGTCTGCTGTTTTATCGGACATAATAGTCTCCACTCTATGATAGTCAGTATTATAAAACGTGAAGTTTGTTATCGGCACTCAGAAGACGCGCCTCGAAACGGACAACCCCAAAATCATCAGGGCTCTGCGTGATGTATATAGCGCGAACGTCCCTGGGGCTCGCTATTCACCCGCCTACCGCAGACGCCAGTGGGATGGGGTCAAGCATTTCGTAACCAATAGAGGCGTGTTCCGCACGGGACTGCTAGATAGTATCCAGTCGGATCTTCGTAAGGCTGGACTAGAGTGGGAGGAGGAATACAAAGATGAACGGGCTCACTCTCCTAGCATAGAGTATATTGACGGTTACGACTATCGTGACTACCAGAAAAAAGCTATTCAGCACGCCCTGGAGAAGCAGCGTTGCGTTGTCAAGGCGCCAACAGGAGCAGGAAAAACGCTCATCATGGCTGGTCTCGTCAAGTCGCTCATCGGAAAGCGAATCGTCATCCTCTTCAACGCAAAGAACCTCCTCAAGCAGACCTACGACTTCCTCACGCAGGAAGCAGGGCTGACTAACGTTGGAGTCTGTTTCGGAGAGGGTTATCAGGACGGCGAGATCATGCTCGCCACGGTCCAGTCTATCGAGCGTATCATCGACCCTTATGTCGAGCAGGCAGAGGTCCTCATGG
>Ga0099849_1001039_pt1 | contig 12985 bp, 15 predicted proteins | sample CB_VirMetaG_4_FD_78177 | JGI IMG/M metagenome (GOLD analysis project Ga0099849, IMG submission 78177) | Freshwater to marine saline gradient viral communities from Chesapeake Bay - CB_1508_1M Viral MetaG | ecosystem: Environmental > Aquatic > Marine > Coastal | place: USA: Chesapeake Bay... | reverse complement strand
CACCGCCACCGCCCGCGATGACAAGATAGTTCACGCTAATTGCTGGGCCAAACGAAATGCTATCTGAGCCTGCGGTGAATGTTGTGACCGAATACCCGCCTGATGTTGCAGTGCTTGCGGTAAGTCCTGCGCCTACTGAGATTGCGTAGGTGTCTGGGTACTTGACGATTACAATACCTGAGCCTCCAGAACCGCTTGGAACTGTGTTTGCACCTAAGCCACCGCCGCCTCCTCCGGTGTTTACAGTTCCATTTGTAGCCGAATTATTACCCGCGCTTCCTGCACCACCACCGCCAGAACCCCCTGAACCTGGAGTGCCAGCATCTATACCAGCACCGCCTCCACCTCCATAGGTTGTAGATGAACCCGAGATGCTAGTCGTTACGCCATTGCCACCATTACCGCCATTGCTGCTAGAACCATTGGTTCCAATAGCTCCAGCTCCTCCGCCACCGCCAGCTCCATAGTCGGGACTGAGATAGGCATTGCCACCAGCGTATGACTGATTTGTTGTCCCGCTGGCTCCCAAGCCATTAGTGCCATAACCACCACCGCCAGAAGGTGAATTTCCATTACCGCCAGACGTATTTCGGTTACCACCACCACCGCCACCTGTTGAGGTAATAGTCGAGAAAATGGAGTTAGAACCATTTATGCCGACATTATTGCCAGCAGCCGCCGCCGCTCCACCTGCGCCAACAGTGACTGTATAACTAGTACCAGTTGCAAGGGTTATAGCAGACTCGAGTGAACCTCCTCCACCAGTGGAACCGACCGTACAACGCAGTCCTCCAGCTCCACCGCCTCCGCCTAAGTTTGTTCCACCGCTGCCGCCACCAGCAACAACTAGATAATCAACGACTAGAGGAGCAGCAGCAGAATAGAACTGCTTCCAATTACCGGAAATCTTTGTGTAGCCTTCGGCGACTTCCTTCCACGATCCGCCGAGGCGAGCATGGATAGTGTCAATCTCATACCAAGTTGCACTTATCTTTGCGTTTGCGGTCACGCTATCCCCTTACGGCGTGTAGACCAACCAAACGTCACCATCAGAACCGTCTGCGGTTCCTGGCGATGCGGTTGAAAGTGTTATGTTCCTGACTACGGTTGCGGTTGCAGCAGCGGTTGTCACTGCGCCGTTTGTTTCTGAAACCTTGCCGTCAAGCTGAGTCTGAATGTCCGAGCTAACTCCGCCGAGGTAGTTTAGCTCTGAGGTTGTTACCGTTCCTCCGCTAAGAATGTTTAGCTCGGTGCTCGTAGCGGTTACGCCGTCGAGGATGTTTACCTCGGATGCCGAAGCGGTTACGTCTGTTACTTGAGCAAGCGAGATGTTTACGGCTGAACCAATGGCAGTGTAGTCGGCGTTTAGTGTTACGGCTCCGGTTGTTCCTCCGCCAGTCAATCCTGTACCTGCGGTGACTGCGGTGATGTCGCCAGGGTTTGAGATCGAGTTCCAAGCTGCGGAGTAGTAAACCTCTACGGAGTTGGTGTCCTCAAGATACGAAACCATACCGTCGGCTACTGCCGTGCCTAGTGCGGAACCACGAGCGCCAGCATCGGCGTAAACCTGCACTACCTGATCTTGAACGTAGGTCTGAAAGTCCGAAGCCTCAACGACTTCGGCTACCGCCCATTCTTTCCAACCGGTCACGGATTCTCCTAATACGCTAGTGCGTTACCTAGTCTACCGAATACCAAGTCTGAGAGCCTCCAGAACTCCCCGTCGGTAGAACCGAGGCCGAGGGTTATCTTGTGAGATGTCTCTGTGACGACTTGTGAAATTCTTATTACTTCCGCGTATCTATCTATCTGCGGAGGAACGTTGTTTGGCGTGAACTTGACGCGAACGAAGTCGCCTAATTCTAAGTCTAGGATTTGAGTCTGCTGTTCTGCGGTGAGGTCGATGATTTCAATCTGCAAAGCTTCAAAGCGATACTCTGGCTCGGCGTATTGCGTCACTAGGTAGTCAGCTAGATTTTGGGCCGAGGTGTCATTGTCAAGCGGCAAGTTTGAACGGCTTAGGCTTTGGATGCCGTACTGTTCTTGGCTCTCGGCATCGAGGGCCGTTGCGGTTCCGCCTCCCTCGACCGATACGACAACCTCGTTGTAGAGCAACTCTGCTCCGTAAACTACCGCGAGTTCTTGATAGGGGATTCCAGTTCCGTCATCGGCAAACGTGACCGGCGTGCCTGCCGTCTCTGCGTTGCGATCAAGAAACTTGACCGTTCCAGATTTGGATACAAATAAAGCGCCAGGCTCGGACTCTGAAATAGTTTGCAAGTAACCAAGTGCGTTAGTGCCTTCCTCAATTACGTCTGCTTGTAGAGCTTGCTGGCCTGTCTCAGCGTCAATGCGGTCGATTGGCCACTGCACTCCCGCATTTTGCAGGATGGCTGTAACACGCTCACCTGTCTGCTGAGCCGTTGCAGTTCCGCCCGTCAGTGATTGGTTAGCGAACTGCGCAAAAGCGTCTGAGGATTTGATTATGGCGTAGCTGTTACCCGATGGCTCGTAGCTCAAGTCCCAGTCGTCAATAACCGTCTCGGATTGAATCACGTCATTGGATGTGACACGAACTGCACGCTTGGGAATTATCTGGCCGCGATAGGGACTCTCGCCATAGAGCGGATCGAAGATGCGCGAGTTGTTGTCTAGGGTTACGTTCAGCTTTCCAGCTTGAAAGCGATCGAGCTGGCGTGACTTGCCTCGACTGATTGAGTATTGTACAACGTAAGGTGTTACGTCTTGATAGATTGCTCCACCAAGAATTGTTTGCGGTGCATCGAGCAAACCTAAGAACGCGTCGTCCAAGGTTGCGAATTGAGCACCAGATTGCTCTGATAGGTCAAACCCAATTTCGACTTTATTGGTGGCCATTACGCCCTCGCAAAGACTCGGCCGCTAGCACGCTCGTATCTAATGATTTCGTCTACAATCTTTCGCCCGACATCCTGACCGTCTGTTCCCATGCCGGCATTTACGGTAATAGAGATGTTTCCGCTTCCGCGTGCCATCATTGCGTCTAGTCGATCTAGCGGGATAACCGCTTCGCTCTGCCCAGCCTCACCGATGATTGCTAGTGTTCCGCCTGGCGTTGGTAGAACGATGCCACCTTCCGCAAAGCCTGGCACGTAAGTTTGTGTACCGCGATTTATTTCAAAGCCTGACACCGAAGTCATCCCGCCACCTGGCAGAGTCTTAGGTGCGACGCTAGTGCGGTTGAATGCGTTGATTACGTCTATGACGCGCTGAAACACATTAGCCACTGCTTCTAGTGCACCCGCAAGAACGTTTAGTCCGGTGATGATGATTCCGCTTGTGAGGTCAAGCAGGAACTGAACAATAGGCGACTTTAGAACGATGCCAATTTGTTCAGCAATTGTGCCGAATGATTTTCCGATACTGCTTAGCGCACTAAGGAAAGCTTCGTTTGTAACTAATTTGATTACGGCTTGGAGGACTGTCTCACCAAGCACCCGCAGGAACTCTAATACCTGACCGACTGGCTTCCGTAAGTCCTCGAATAGTTGCAGGAACGAAGGCAGGGCTGCTTCGATCAGCGGGCTAACTTCCTCATAGACTTTGGTCAGCACCGCTTGGATTCTGTCGAACAAGTCCAACATCACCGGAGCAGCTTGGTCGATAATAGGACTCATGCGATCTAGCAGGTCAAGCAATCGCGGAGCAAGTTTTCCACCGATTTCGATAGCAACATCGAGCAGTCGAGACTTCAGCAAGTCCATCTGAGCGTTGAATGACTCAAGTTGCTTGTCGGCAATTTCCTCAGTAGTTCCGCTGGCAGCGCGTAGCTCTGTTTCGTAACGCTTGATTGCGTCTGAAGTTCCTAGCAATGCCTGGATCGAAGCAAGCGACTTGTCAGAGAATCCTGCCTGTAGAAGCGTGGCCTTTTGCGTCTCGTCGCTCATGCCAACGAGCACGTCCTCCAGGTTGGCAATGATGTCACCGAGGTTTCTCATGTTGCCTTCAGTGTCAAACACCTGCAAGCCCATAGCCTCGAACTCGGCTTTGTTTTTGATTGCCTTTGTTGTCAAGTCGCGAAGGACGATTGACAACTGAGTTCCGGCTAGCTCGCCCTTGATTCCTTGATCGGCAAATGCAGCTAGAACCGCGACACCTTCCTCCATGTCCTTGTTCAGAGCACGCAGGGCCGCACCGGATTTGGTAGTAAGTGCGACGGAGAACTGCTCAACTGAAGCGTTAGCCAAAGTGTTAGCGCGAACTAGCACGTCGGAAACTCTTACCATTTCCTCCATGTTCGCAATCGCATCGTCGCGGATTGTTAGGCCAAGGGCAGACTGCGCATCTGTAAGCAAGTCGGTAGCACGGGCCATGTCGAACATACCCGCTTGAGCAAACTGAGCAACCTTTGGCATTGCGGTAATTGAAGCGGTTGCATCTAAACCGGCGCTCGCTAGGAAGTAGAAGCTCTCAGCGGCCTGCTCAGCGGAGAACGTAGTTGTCTTGGCAACTTCCCTAGCTGCCTCTGCCATGTCGTTTCTGAGGGCATCTGACACGTCGCCCATAATCGAAACGGATTGCTGTAGTGCAGAGTCAAAGTTTCCAAACTCGCGGATCGAGACGGTTGCGATTCCAGCGATGGCAGCGGTAGCAGCGACGGCTGATTGCTTAGCAAACTGGCTGAACTTCTTTAGGCTCGACTCGGCAGCCTTTACTCCGGCATCGGAGAACTTGGAGACTATTGGGAGATTGATAGCCATTAGAACTTCAGCTTTCTATTTACTTGCGTCACATAACGATTGAGCGCATCTTTGGCTAGGTTTACCGCATCGGGTCGTAGCAGACGGAACTTAGTGTAAGCAAAGCGTCCACCGCGTCCCTTCATCGGGTAGCGCGAGTTGAGGTTGCGAATCATGGCTCGGCCTCTATTGCTTGCTCCGCGAGTTCTTGAACCACCTAGCTCGGCGATGTATAAACCGCGCTTGGCTGCACGTGGCTGAATACGAATCGAGACTAGGTGATTGCCAGTCTTGCGTGAGCGACCTGGCGTAAAGGAAATCTTTGGGACTACGTCTGACCAGCCAGTCGAGCCGGTGTTGCCGAATCCTGAAAGCGGAGGATCGGTAGGAACGTTGTCTGCGACCTGCCTAGCAAGCGGTGAGATTTTTGAGCGTAGTTCTTTACGCAGTTCTTTGACGAGGTTAGGGTCTACGTTGCGAAGTTCTTTGACTGCCTCGCGGATTTTCTCCGCGTTTACTGTTGGGGTAATCATCCGCACGCTCCTCGCCTATAAGTTTACCGCTTACGGTGTTGGCGCTCAGCCTTGAACTCTAGGTATCTACTTAGAGTCCAAAACATTCTGGAGTCAAGCTGCATTAGGTCGAGCGGGCTGATTCCCGTTTCTACGGCGATCCATGCGATTCGCCAGTGGTAGGAATCTTCGCCCAGCCCTACGAAGCTTTTGGGTCGGAACTGACTTCCTCTATGGTTTCCACCCAAGCCTCAAAGTCTAGGCTTGTGACCTTAGTCCTTTTGGCTGCGTGCCAAGCTAGGAAATAGATGTAAGTCATCTTAGGGTCTTGATTCAGACGACTTACACCTATCTCAAACTTAGCCTCGAATGCAACGATGTCGGCCGGTGAGGTTACTACCTCCGCCTTAGTGCCGTCAGCGTAAGTGATGTGTAGGTTGGTTTGCATTTAGTTTCCTTATGCTGTTGCGCGAGTTACCGATCCGCTGGTTGGCCAGGTAACACTCAGGGTAGCTAGGTCGCCTACGTTGCTGGCGAATGGCTGGTACTGGGTTACTAGGCAGGTTGCGCTATAGGTAGGGTTGGTTGCTCCGACTGCTGCGCTGGTTGGCTTGACTACGACGGTTGCCTGAGTTCCCAGTAGTGGGAATAGGGTTGCGTCTACTGAAGCAGCACCGAAGTCCTGGTGGAAGTCCAAAGTAACCGAACCGTCCTTTAGGCCACCGATGCGAGTCCTGAAGCCAGAACCGAATGCGGTTGTGTCCTGTTCCTCGGCTGTGATGTCGAGGGTAACTGCGGCCAAACTTGAGCTGAAGTCTGACCCGTTGATCGTGATGCTGTAGTCAGTTGCTACGAACTTGGCCACGAGTTTCTCCTTTATTCTGCGTAAACTGTAACCGCAAAGTCTGCGGCTATGTAAGTTGCCTCACCCAATAATACCGCACCAACGTTTGTCATTTCGACTACGCGCACGTCTGCAACGACTCCGCCGAGGGTTCGGTCGGACTCAATTGCTTCCTTTACGGATGATGCTCCCGAGGTGCTGGCATAGGCATCTAGCCTCTCCTGCGCTCGGCCCTCAGTCACCCTTGCAACGATGACTGAAACTATGAATGAGTAGGTTGTAAGTCCGCCTTGAAATGCCGTGTCGTATGAGACGTTGCCCATCTGCACTACGGCCTGCGGAGGGTTAGGACTATCTGGAACCTCAGCCGACGTTCTTAGCCCGCTAATAGTTTGCAGGTTAGTAGCGATGCCGTCGCGAATCTGAGTGATGGTTGGCATTAGGCTGCGCTGACCTTTTTGTAAGGCATAACCAAAGCGTCCACGTCTGGATCGAGCTTGCCGACTCGGATTGCACCGAGGTCGCCAAACCCTGCTACACCGAGCGGTGAGTCGTAACGCTTGAACTGCCTCATGGCTAGAAGGATTGTCGCTTGCTTGATTGCAACCGGCACGCTAGTCCATCCCCAAGTTCCAGTGACCTGGACTGTAGCTTCGTTGCTGTTAGTCGTCGAGGTTGTCCAGATTGGGAATAGGTAATCACCGATGGCCTTGATGTCGGTGAAAGGTGAGTAGGCTCCGCCCACTTTTCCGTTCAAGGGATGCAACTCGTAATCGGTTGTCTCCCAAGTCACGTCAAAGTTGCCGTCGGCAGCCGAAGAAGTCTTGAGGGTTGTCAGTGTAGCGAGGTCGTCAATCTCGCAACTGTAAGGATCGGTCGGCAGGAATACGCGAGTTGCGCTTCCGGCGTTGTAGAAAATTCTGTCAGTCGCGCCGTCGATCTGTCGGCTTGCAGCCTCTACGCTTAGCTCTAGTAGTGCGTCGTCTACGGAGTCGGTAATACGTAGTGCAGCCTTGATGTCACTAAGCGTGCAGTATCCGTTAGTAATGGCCATGTTTCTAGTCTACCGCTATCCGTCGCTTTATCTCCGTTGAGCTAATGCCCCATGAGTAGGGTACGTACGCTAAGCCGATGCCATGTTCGTCTAGCCAATCTGTAGTGAATTGCATTTGTTTGTAGTAATCTTTCTTAGCCCAGTCCGAGCCGATTACTATCAGGTCTGGTTTGACTGCAAGTATCGACGGCTTAGAGTCAAGACCTCCGTGATTTGGAATGACACGATCTACGTATCGGCAAGCAAGCAATACGGCTTCACGTTCTTGGTATGTCATCACCGGCGGCTTGCCTTTGTAGTTCTCTATGAAGTCGTCGGTATTGAGTGCGACGGTCACTTCTCCAAGTTCTTTGCACTTCCGTAATAGCTCTACGTGACCGGCGTGTAGCAAGTCAAAAGTTCCGCCAGTATAGATTTTCAGTCCCATCTATTTTCCCTTCGCACATCTAGGCTCCAGCCGTGAACGCTGTAGTCGTCCTCAGCAATCTTGCGCCTGTATCTATTTTCATTAGCTACCCAAGTCCTAGCATTTTGTTGTAGAAAATTTTGACGGGTAGTCATTGGTTCATGATGAATCCTGGCACTTAGTTGTTTGATTTCCACTCCCGCATTCGTGATACGGCGTTCGTAATCGTTGTCATCAAAATAAATCGGATAGAACGCTTCATCATAAAGACCAGCGCGACGTACGCAACCTTCTCCAAAGATAGGTGCTGCCCAAGGTGTTTGTTCAATGTGTACGAAATTCAATGCCTCAGTATCAACTTCGCGCTCAATGGTTTCTAGTGCTCCGCTTGCAAACCAAGCATCATCATTTACCAAAACCCAATAAGGCGCGTAAGGCGTGGACTTGATAATCAAATTCCATGCTCCAACTAAGCCAAGTCCAAATGGAACCTCAAGATGCCAGAGATGGTTTACTAGCTTTGGTTTTTCAGGCTGCCAAGTTTGTGTGCCAGAATTATTGACAATGACTAAGTGATCAACTGGGTAATCTATAGAACCCATAAGTCGCTCAGCTAAATCAAAGCGCGTTATGGTTGCAAACCCGACTACTGGAATCAACGAAATCTCTCCGACCAGAAGGGCTTCCAATAGTTATCCCAAACGAAGTCCACGTCAAACTGCTTGACGAATGTTATGGCTTCCTGCGATGCGCCCTTCGGTGCATCTTGCGCTTCTTTGAGTGCCTCGACAATTGACTGCACGAACGGGATTGAGAAGAACGCTTGCTGCGCCTCGTCCCAGAATGGTTGCCCGCCTACAATCCACGAGTCCGGCCCTGCTAGGTCTTGCGTAGCAGCGAATCCCGAGGTGATGACGCGAGTTCCGCACGCCTGAGCCTCTACTACGGGCACGCCAAAGCCTTCACCATAGGAACACCCTAGAAGCACGTCCGAGGCCGTGTAGACGGCACTGAGGAACTCCTGTGGGTATCCCGTTCTCAGGATGTCGCTATCTGCCATCAAAACGCAGCTCTGATCGAGTCCGCAAGCCTTGAGCAACTTAGGCAAGTCGAAACCGCCGAATGCTTTGTTTGGCTCCATGTGCAGGTAGAGATAACTGTTTGGGTATTGCTTGCGGAACATTCCGAACGCGAGGAACTGCTCGGCCAGAGCTTTTCGGTGGATTTGACCGTTGGCTTTGTTTGCTTGCACCATCGAGACTAGGAAGGCTTCCTCGGGCACTTGTAGATACTCTCGGGTTGGTATTCCTTCATAAGTATCGGTTGGCTTGAATACTTTGGTATCAACGGCGTGAGGAATGTAGGTCGAGTCGATGCCGGCTTCGTCTAGCTGACGCTTGCCGTGAGGACTCATAGCGATAGGCGTTACCTGGTCGCGAAGTAGAAACTTAGCAACTAGCGGTGGCAGCGTGATGTGATCGAGCGGAACCCAGCTAATAATTTCCCCATCGAACTTTAGGTTGTTGTAAACCCATACGTCGTAGAGCGTGAATAGATAGGACTTGAGTTCGGGAAACGCCTTAGTAAAGTCCTTATGCCAAAGCTGCATGACATCTTCGCTGTAAAGAACTTGACCGCGAGGGTAATGCTTTACGTCGCCGTGCTTTGTGCGGATTGTGTCTACTCGACCTTCGAGGCCGTAGTTAGATAGGTTAGCCACCTTTACGCCATGCTTGAGAAGTTTCTCCGCTAGGTACTTGCCCTGCACGCCGTAGCCGGTAGATGAACCGATTGAGTTTGACGCAAGTGAGACTGCGCCTTTGAATTTGTAGGTTGCCATGTCTTTACCCTAGCAAAAAAAAGACTGGCCCTCCGCAACCTACAACGGAGAGCCAGTCGGCTTTTGTGGTAACGACTAAGCGTGTACCAGATACTTTACATGGCTAGCATGCGTCAATTTTCCATCGAATCTGTATGTGAAACGATAGGCAGTGACATCATTTGCAAAATAAGCATCTGACGAAGTTGCTACCTCAAGACCGGTGGTTACGATCTTGTAGCTTGGGAAGTGACCGAATAGAACGGACTTTGCACCAGTGCCTACGTCTGCCATTGCTGGGTTCTCAAAGATTGGGAATCCGGCAAAGTTGTCAGGCGCTCCCACGTTTACCGTGTAGAGGTACTGGTTGTTGTCGTCCTTTAGCTTCCTCATAACGCCTACGGTTGAGGTGTTGCCCATGTAGCCAACGCCTGGTAGACGACGAGCTGCTCCGTCGAGTGAGAACTGAAGGTCGATGAGCTGGTCAGCGGTGAAGGTGGTTGTGCCACCGGTAACACCGGAACCTGCTGCTGCGACGATTCCCTCAACCTCGGTCGAGCCGGTTCCTACGGTTGCAAGGTCGTTGATCTTGAAACCGATTGCGTTACCAGCCTGCTCTGCGATTACGGACTCGATGTCGAATCCTGCGTCGCTGAGAAGCTCGTTTGCAATCTGAACCGTGAAACCAATCTTCTTAGGCGCAAGTAGAACGCTGTCGAAGGTTGGGTTGGACTCTGCAATTGCGGAACCTGCTGCGTACTGGGTTGCAGTCGAGTAAGCAGTGTAAGTAGGGATGCGAAGCGACTCGCCGCTGGTGCGGGTAATCACGTCGGATACGTCCAGCATTGGGCCGACTAGACGAGCAAGTCCGTAAACCTGGTCTAGAAATCCTACTGGGACGGTAGCGGTTGCTGGAACCAGCGCACGCTTTTCGTGGTTGAAGGTGTGTGAACGAACCTCTCCCGATGCCATAGCACGGAAAATGGCTGCGTCATCACGCTTTTCTTCTGCTGGAACAAAGCCCTTAGCAGCCTCAGCTACCTCAAGCTTGCGCTCCTCTGCACGCTGAGCAACGGAGATAGCCTCAGCAGCACGATCCATGTCGGCTTCGATGCGGCTAATCTTCTCAAGCTCTGCGGAGTCGAGAGAACGTGACTCGGCCTCAGCCGACTCGATAACGTCCTTCATCTGCTCGTACAGGTTTGCGCGGAGTTCCTGCTGGGTCTTGATGAACTCAGACAATGTTTTCTCCTATTAGTTAGTTATTCGTAATGTGGCGCTAACGCTCAACAAACACGGCAGAGCTAACTCACTTCCGTTATCACTATTCTACATCAAGGGGTACTAGACAAAATTTATCTAGGGGGACTAGACAAAAGAAACCCTCCGGCCCAAGAGTAAACCGGAGGGAAGAAACGCAGCTTGGCAGCGACGCTACAAGGGGGCTTAGCGCGTTTCGGCTGGCTTGGTTACACGCGTTTCTTTTTTCGCAGGCCGCTCGAATGGCGTGCCGTCCTGAACCATCCCGTCGCCGTCGCCGTCTTTGGCTTCCAGCTTGTAAGGGGTAGGTGAGTCAATTGAGACAATTGCAGCAGCCCAGCTATCGGCCATGTCCGCTATAGGGCCGCTAGTAGGGTTTCCTGCTACGTCAAGGATTGTCGCTTTGATTTGTTCAAACGTAGCCATTAGAGAACCTTCTGTAGAAGTTCGAGTTTCTTTTTCTTGAGTGCGAGCAATGCTAGACCTGGGTCGTCCGCTGGGACTTCCTCAGCTTCTGGTACTGGGCTAACCGAGTCGATCACCTTTGTTAGTAGGTTGCGGTCGTCGCTAGTGATTTCCTCGCCTTGCTCTAGCTTCATTAGTGCGTCCGCTAGCGCATCGGCATCCACGTCGGCTCGCTTGGCAAGCTTGTCAAGACCTCTGACCTGCGCGGTTCCGTTTGTTGCAGGGTAGGCTGGAAATGCAACCAAAGAAACTTCGTGCAGTCTGACTGATTTCAGAGTGCGCTCCGTGCCCTCGCTGTTCCATTCGTCACCTCCGCGACCTGGGATGGTAAAGCCAAAGCTAAATCCTGAAACGTCTCCGCGCTTGATTAGCTCGCGTGCGTCGCGACCGTGAGTAGTGTTAGGCAGGTTTGCCTCTACCTTGAGTCCGCGCTCGTCCTCGCTAAGTGTCAGAGTGCCAGCACGAGTCGAACCCATAACTGCTCCGGTGTCGTGATTCCATAGAAGCTTGATGTCGTTGCGTGACTTCAGGGATCGAGTGAAAGCGCCTGGCGCAATCTGCTCGGTAAAGCCTCCGAGGTTTTCCGAACGTGAGTTGAACAACGCTGCGTACCCGCTTAGCGTCATCGAATCGCCTTCTTCGCGTAGCTCGATGCCGTGCTCGAACTCGCGTGTTTCTAACTTGCTCAAGGATTCGCCTTTCGTGCGGCCTTCGTTTTCTGCTTCCAGTCTAGCAACTACGCCTTCAGCATAGGCTAATGCACGCTGGGCAGAGCGTCTAGTTCCGCCACCTCCCCAAAGTGCAACCGCGACTACACCTGGACTTGGGTAATCGTCGGAATCTTGCTTAGCAGCTGGTGCGTCAAAATCAACCATGTGTCGAGCTAGGAATGCGCGTAGCCTTACCCACTTGTCAGCGGTGACATTTCCCTCGGCCATTGCCCTTGCCTCGCGGATAGTCTTAGGCAGAAGTCCGTCTCCGGCATAGCCTTCCTCTACCCATCGCAAGCCTCGACGTGCGGAAGCTCTAAAGTAAGCAGGTGGCTCTAGGTTCACTTGCCTTGTTTCGGCTTCCTCGATGTTGCGCTCTCCGCCAGGCTCCATTTCCTCAGCAATAGAAACGGCAACCATCTGATCGACGGCGCTTTGCTTTGTATCGTGGCAACCGATTACTTCGCCATCTTCCTTCTCAACTGCCCATCCTGCGCAGTCGGGATTCTGGTCTGAAATGTAGTACGGCATTAGTCCTCTTTGGTTATGGCCAGAACGCCAACCTCTAGTCCATCGGGATCGGAGACTGCCCAAAGTGAATCGTTTGGCATTAGAACTACTTGCAAGTCCTCGCCTGGGTCGATGTGAATCGAGTTGTTTATTGTCACGCTTTCGGGGCCAACGTGGACATACTCGTTTGAGCTTTTGGTCATGTTGTGAAGGTGAACGTGCTGAGGCATGTTGTCTGGCTGCACAATCATTATGGCGGTTGCGCTAGATAGCGTGAAAACTGAACTTGTGACTGGCATTTAGACCTCGTATGCACTCTCTGGATTGTCTGGGTCGAGGTTCTGCAATCCCTGAAGCTGGACGCTTGGAACGCCGGTGTGGTCGATGTCTTGGACTCCCATCGCTGCCAAAGCCTCGGCAGGTGAGAATCCAACCATTACTAGGTCGCGAACCATTGACACGCGCTCGCGCATTGCCTTTAGGTCGGCTGCGTCTAGGTTTACGTTTGCAAGCGGGACGCGTGGCTGTGAAGCGGCTGGGTCGTCAATCGGCCTCATGTCCTCGTAGCTGCGAACTTCGTTGATGCTCATTGCACCGGACTGAAGCATCGTCGAGTAGCTAGAAGTTCTGCTCTGGAGGTCTGCCCTAGCAAGTCCGTCTAGGTTGAACTTAATAAACGCTCCCGCT
>Ga0099849_1001036_pt1 | contig 12993 bp, 12 predicted proteins | sample CB_VirMetaG_4_FD_78177 | JGI IMG/M metagenome (GOLD analysis project Ga0099849, IMG submission 78177) | Freshwater to marine saline gradient viral communities from Chesapeake Bay - CB_1508_1M Viral MetaG | ecosystem: Environmental > Aquatic > Marine > Coastal | place: USA: Chesapeake Bay... | reverse complement strand
GCCAAACGGGCAAATAGGAGTGGAGGGACTCGAACCCCCAACCGCGCACTAATCTGGTGCATACGGAAGGTATAAGCTTCCCGCTCTGCCAATTGAGCTACACCCCCAAGAGACAAGATAATCATATCATAGATTATCTTAGTTGTCAACCCCCATCAATTTGACATCCTACCATACTACCACCAACAATACCTAAAGGAATTGCCCACCATCTACCATCTCCACGAGAGGCAGCAGCACCAATACCTCCACCCATTATACCTCCAAGAATGCTTCCTTCTAGGCATGAATTTTCATCAACATTATTAGTCTTATTTTGTTGACGATAATTATGTTGATGATACTCTCTACGATTAGAACTATATTCACATGGAATTTCTACTTGACGCCGATCTTTTCTAACATATCCTGGACTTTCCATTGTACCAGGGACATATGTTTCGTTATAAACATCTTTATAGCATTTTGTCTGATATGTACTGTTTCTATGACCAGCTAATACAGCGTTTGGGGTCATTAGCAGAAGAAGCAATAGAAAAGTTTTCATTGTTCGTAAGTAGGTGGGTTGTACTTCAAAAATTCATGAAATGTCATTTTCATTTCTTTTTTTGTCATACCGCAGTGTTTTGCTGCGGCAGGTAAAGTCATTCTAGCATGAAAGAGAGCAAGATTTGCTTCACTTACATTTTCGGGGGTTGTCTTTACAGTTTCTTCTATGAGTTTTGTTTTATCTATCTTATATAGTGACATGAAACCCTATGGGGTAAAAAATTTCTGGGATTTTTTTTGGACCAAAAATGGATTTAAAAGTCATTTTTGGATTAGAGGTTCAGCATACACTAGTTCACTCCTTTCGTCAAGTAGGTTACGAACAATAGAAAGTACGTTCATAAATTGATCCGTTGTTTTACACTCAACAACTTTATGATCGCCAAGGTTAGAATAAATATTAAAAGTTTTTGTTGAAGTGTCTACCACGCATCGTGTCAGGTACTCATCAATCATTCCGTTCGTCCTTTGATTACTCATGTAGTATATGGCATGAGAGTCTCGGTGTCAACCCCCATAAGATCCATAGACAGTTCCGCCAAAATTATAAAGTGTAACCAGTCCACCAGAATTTGATGCAACAGAAACCCTACCTAGACTAAGAGCTGTACTAGTACTAGCATGAATTACGGCATCAACAAATCCCGTATCAGTAGAACTCCACTGAAACCTTATGGTTTCAGTTCCTCCTCCAATATTACGAACAAATATTTGAAACTTACTATCATTTACAAGATCGGCAATATTTACAATATGATTTCCAGATGGATAATTTATAGTAAATAAAGCAGATTCATAATCATTAACACTAATTGTGGTGATACCAATTGTTGATATTGTTTCTGTATAATATACATTCGCATTGGCAAATGTGGATAATCCAACCACATACAAATTATTACAAACAATATCAGAACTAACCCCAACACCATATCCAGAAGTTGTTTGTATGCCAGATACTACTGAAGCACCAACACCAACAGTATCATCAATAAAAGTATGATAAATCGTCATTTTTGTCTCCCGTAATCATAACCTGCGATAGAAAATTGTGAAGAATCTCCTGGATAATCTGCTGGAGATTCTCCTTCGTAAACAATAACTAATTCTTCACCATCAATTCTTGATCCCTGAATAGTATAGTAACAGTCGATATTAGAGTTATTACCAGATATAACTTCAATAGTTTCTGGCCAACTCACTTTAGATATAATGAGATCTTGCGATGTTCCAATTTGAGTCAAAGAGACAGTAATGGAATCTGGATCAACCAAACCATTCCAGTATTCTGGTATGTTAATTGTACTTCCCTTTAATCTACCTCTAAAATATACACCCGCTTCTGGACCTTCTAAACAAATATGCCTGAGGCGATGATTCTCCTTTGTAGGATGCTTAATATCAAATCCTTTCCACGACTGAATATTGATCTGTCCTTGAAAACTTGGAAAAGTACAAGTTCCTTGACCATTAATATTCTGAACAGTAGTTATATTTTGATTGACCTGTAAGTTATCAATTTGAGCATTGCCATGTAAATATGGAGTACATGCCTCATCTGGATAGTCCGAAGTTACAGACTTGAGAATATAATCAAAACGAGAAGATATGGTGCCATTGACAGCACCATCTTCGCAGTTCGGTTTAAAATTAGGTTCCCATCCGCCAGCATTTCCTACGTCTTTAGTATTGATTGCCATTTATTATTCTCCTTAAAATGAAAGCCAAAGATTTGGATGTGGTGTGCTTTGATGATGAAGGTTATATTCTTCTTTTAAACATAATTTAATATCTCCAGCAATAACATATCTATCACCTAAATTATCTCTCTTTAGAGTTGAATGCATTAAGTTACTTGGAAACAATACAACGGTTCCTTCATGAGGTGTAATTGTGTATGATTCGCAATTATACTTATTAAATTTTTTTATTAAATTAAAACGATCTCCAGTTTCAAACATTCCTTTAGACAATTCATTCATATTATTTGTGTTATGAACACAAAGTTTATCTGAGGATTCATCTGATGAAATATAATAACAAAAAGAAATATCAGCACCATTATGTATATGCGGTTTCAGTTGGGGAATATCTTTATTATGATATCCAACCCACGCTTTTGTCACGTTAATATTTAACTTTTCATAATCTACTTCTAGAACATTAAGATAGTTGCGAACACATTTAACCAAAGATACAAAAAATGAATGATAATCTTCATTCAAATGAAGAGAGCACCTACCGGAATTTTCTGGAGTTTCATTTTCATATCCATTAAACCATTGACTTTTTAATTCTTCAAAATATTGATCTTTAAATTCTTCATGGTTCTCAATAGTGTCTTGCACAACTACTGTTGGAAAGACTTCATGAATTTTCATATTATGTGTTTATATTATATTCACTATTATCTCCTGGATAATCATCAGGTGTCAAGCCTTTATATTCTGGAATCAAGTCTTCACCATCTGCTCTTGTTCCATAAATATGAAAAAAACAATTGATTGGCATTCCGCCTTTTGATTGAAGATAGACTTTTTCTTCATCAATTCTTTTTACAATTACATCTTGATGTGCTCCAATCGGAGTTAGGCTTACGGTAATTGAATCTATATCAACAAATTTTCTCCAATACTCTGGCAACTCAATATAGTTTTTATTCAAAACTCTCCCCCTAAAATACACATCATTAGAAGGACCTTCTGGACAAGTATGGCGAAGTCTCCACCCTTCTTTTGTTGGGTGTGGAATGTCAAAGTTTTTCTTGGCAGAAAGTATATGTGCTCCACACTGAGACATAACCTCACCTTTTGCTACTAAATCTTTTCCAACCATAACATTTTGTCCAGTAGCAACTGCTTTTTTTACAATGACATCTTGAGAGAATGATGCGTTCTTACATACTGTTAGAGCATGAGATCTGATAGGATCATCAATCCTCAAATGTCCCTTAATATCAACATCTCCATCAAAAAAAGCAGCAGACAACGCTGGAGTTGGTACTGGTGCTGGATTATCTGTCAAACCTCCTGGAGTACATGTAACTGGAGATGTTTGGTGAATGCTTCCTATAGGAGCTCTAACTACCATCGTATATCCATCATATAAAGGCAGACCTTTTATAGATCCAAGACCAGCATATCCACATGGAGCAACTGCCCATTGAGAATCAAATTTAACTACCTTACAAATTTTTGGTTTTGAAGAATCCAGATTAATCATGGGACTAACCATGAATGTTCCTTCTACATTCTTAAAATGTTTTGGATCTCCAATAAGACAAGGACCATCAAAATGAACTGCCTGTCTTATTTCTGTAGGTCCTCTACCAAAAAGTTCTGGTTTTTGAGATCCACATTGGAGTCTTTTTCCTACATATAAATCTGGTACTTTCATTATACTAATCCTAATGGTTTAAATCTCTTTTCATTATCAAATTCTTTTCCAGGAGATGGGGCAAACTTAGATCCATACTTACAAGTCGCACCATCAGCGGCATCAATTAGTCCGCCATACATATTTAGGATCGCTTTTCCAACACACTCTACAGTTTTTTCTGAAAATATTTTTGTTGATACTTTACTATCTATATTAATATTTGGAGCTGTTACTATGACTTTTTCATCAGCATCCAGTTGAATTACTCCTTTTTCGGTTCCAGTTCCAGATGCTATAAGATCAATATTCTCTGCTTCTAAAACAATTCTTCCCTTTGAAGCTTTGATTCTAATATCTCCACTTTCTGCTTCATAATATATTCCAATCAAATCTTTTGCTACATCTTGTCCCGCCAATACATTGAATGTACCTGGACATTTAAGTGTTGTACAACCTTTTCTACCAGACTCAGCACTTCCAGTAGTATCCATGGTCATATAGTGTCTCCCACCATCTGGACCAGTTCTTAGCATTACTCCAGCTTGATTGTTGTCATCATGAATATGTCCGAATTTTATTTCACCATGATGAGTTCCTTGTCTTGTTGCGTAACAATCTATTCTTTGGGCCATTTTTTACCTCGGTACTCTATCAAAATTTTGTTTTGGTGGAATCTTTCCAACACAATCAATTACAGTAACAACATTTAATCCCAACTCCTTTACATCAATGTCTTCAGTTACCTGCCTAAACTTAAATAAAGGAGATATTTTTGCATTAAATCCTTGACGACTTTTAATCACCATTTTTGGTGGTTTACTGTAACTTGTAATTCTATCTTCAAGACAAATTCCAATACAAGAACCAGTTTTATCACATACGCATACCTCTCCTATTTTTTTATCGTCGGCAAAAACTTCATCTCCAACTTCATAATCAAATCCTGGTTCAATAATAACTATTTCTTCAATAGTAGGAATAACATCGTAAACACCTTCTGGAGGAATGCTTCCATTAAATTTTCTTTCAGGAAATGGTGGAAGTGGTTGAAGTGGATCTGAACTATCATAATTACCACACTTTGGAGCAACAACTACCCCAGAAGATTCTACTTTTGTTGATCCTCTTCCTGGATATTGTATATAATCTCCAGATCTTAGGTTTATTTGTTGTCCAGAAGAATAGGGTAGGTCGTAACAACCATTAGCTCTTCTAACAATCGTTTGACAATACCCACCATACGTTCTTCCTTGACCTCCCGTAGATCCATCAGCACCAGGGAGATAATCTTTCCCAGGTTCTGTTATTACGACGGCAATTACTTTGCCGTTTTTCATATTGTTAACATCAGTTGAGGAATATGTTATTCCACTCAATGGGACACATCCTTCTTGTCCACTTGCTCCACCTATCGGTCTACTGTTACCTCCTCTACCAGCGGAAACATTATTAAAAGGATTTCCAACGTTTGGAGAATACATCATAATTGCTTTTCCCGCTCCACCAGAACCAGTTCCACAATTATCTTTAAACTTAACAAATGGTGGACCACTATAATTATCACCAAAAGATACCATATCAACTCCCATCAATTCTCCAGTAATTGAAATGACAGCATTTCCTACTGCTCCAGCACCTTCTGCCCCAAGGAATTGAACTTGAGGAGGACCACAAAATTCTGGACCAAGACCTAAACAATCTCCAAGTCTTGGATCAAGAATCATATTTTGCATTCCAGATACTTTTGGAATAACAGAAGCAACATCAATACCAATTACTTTTTTAGCATCATTAAACATTTTTTGGACATCTGGGATTGCCAATGTACCAGGTCCTCCCCAAGGACTATATTCGCCAACTTTCGCACATTCTGGATTACTATCACAACTCAAGAATGAGAAAATGTTGGCAAGGAAAGCTAGGATTTCTCCAATTGCATCTCCAACAGGAATAATTAAATTAATTAAGTTTAAAACAATATCAATAATTTCAAAAATTTCATCAAGAATACTTCCAATAATTACAGCACCATATTTTTCAACTAAACACTTTGGAATATTTACTGCTTTGTCAAATATCTTTCCAATTAAATTTGAAATGAATCCAAACAATCCACCAATCAACTTTCTGAATAAACATGCGATGATATCATTAATTAGATCCATCGTCTTTTTAAGATCCGTTCTTTCAATTGGATGTAAAAGATTATAAAGTGGTTTTGATAGATCGTTTACTGCTTGAATTACTTTATTTTCAATCTCATTGATAACGATTGTCATCTTCTGAGTTATGAAGTCAGCAAGATACTTAACTTTTTCTTCAATCTTTCGTTGAACATCATCAACTTTTGTAGAAACTTTTGTCCCCCAATCAGAAACAGTTTTTCTTATTCTTTCAATTTCTTGAATTGCTGTTTTTATAGCCTCTTGAATTTCTCCTAATGGTTGATCTCCTTTTGCCTCACCACAGGACGTTGGTTTTTTTAAGTTCTTTGTTTTTTCTCCTTCATATTTTTGTTCAGCAGAAGCACCATCAGTTAAAGAATGAGATCCAGTAGTTGCCTGAACTTTTGAATTGTTTATATTTCCAGTTCCTTGAGGATTTAAAGGATCTGTTTCCTGTAATGCTGGTCCTCCACTTTGAGATGCTGGAGGTTTTTCTTTTGTAGTTTTTAGAGAAAATCTCGCAACGATTTCATTTTCTCTATCATATCCTTCAAAAGGTTTAAATCCAGCTTCTGGAATATCATTTAGTACTTGGGTATAATCATTGTAACCAATTACTCCCATAATGATTGGTTGTTGGGCATCTTCACCATCAAGGAAAAATCCATACACAAAATTACCCTGTCTCAGATTGGGAGTCTGAGAAGATCCTCCAGTCCCACCGCCAGCAGTTACTGGAAGCATAACTGACGCCCAAGGTAAATCATCGTCAGTTAATTTAAGTTTGTCGGCAGTATGATACCCCATGATGCGAACTTTGTATCTCTGATCAAATCCATCATGACCACCAGTGCTAGTAGTTCTATATCCAGGTATATTACCTTCCCACTTTGTTTTATCTACAACTTGACCTATCCACCAAACAAAGTTATCTCTACCGACAAAATATCTTTTAAACAGTCCTTGTTCAATCATACTCAGTCTTCGTATACTCTACATTCCAAGGCATCTGGATTTGCGTCACAATAAAGTTCTAATGGGGTTGGATCATGATGATCGTTAGGATGATTATCATGATATGATTTTAAGTCTTCAAGTTCTCCTTCAATGTGACGACGACGTTGAGCATTAATTCCTGGGTTGTCAAGCTCATTCATATCATCTTCGATATGCTGCTCTATAGTTCTATCACTCATGGCGTTTTCCTCAGAATGGTTTTCTTCCAAAACTATCTCTTACGAGAGTTAAACTAGTAAAAGTGTCACTAGAAGTTATTCTATGACACAAACTTGATATCATATATATTCCCCCAGTCTCTTTGTTATTTTTCTTTTCCTTCTCACCCATAACTTGAGGAAATTCACAATAGACTAGATCTCCAGCCCTTAAACTAAAATCTCCAGCTATTACTATATTTATCTTGATTGTAAACATTTGATTATATCTCATGATGGATTGTACCATCGTATTAAAACAATCATATGTTGGATCAAATGGACTGCTTTTCCAGTTTGATAACTGAGAAGAGATATCTTTTCCTGGAGGAAGAGTTCCAATATCCAAAACATGACTCATTAATCTAGATACTGGAAGGCGAAACTCATCAGAAACGCTGTCGATATCATTGTTTCCTCCAGTAACTATTCCATCTTTTTGATCTTCATCATAAACAAAGTTTCTAACTTTATAATCCATAGCATAATAATCAAAGAAAATGCTACGATTTGAATATACACCAAGACTAAGATTTTGCTGTAAATCTATGTCTCTACTGACTTCATAATTTAAAACTTTTTCAAATCCATCAGTTGTTTCTTCTGTATCATTGTATAGATATTTCTTTTTATAATCTTGATCAAACAAGGCATCAATGGATCTAAAATTAAACCCATCATAATTTTCATAGAAGAAAAACCCTGCGGCAGATCCCTTCTTTCCAGACTCAGCAGGAACAGACTTTGATGCTAACCAAGTACAAACATAAAAAGGTTTTCTATCGTTCCCAATAAAATTATAATCAATTAAAGTTTCATCAACTTTAATATCTTTTTTGATTTTTAAACCTTCATCATCTTCAAGAATTTTTTTAACATTTTCTGATATTTTACCATCATATCTACTTACAACTCTGGTCTGCTCATTTGCGAAAAATTCTCTACTAGAAAGATCTAGAATAAAAACATCTTGATTTACTTTTGGAGAAGAATTTTTAACTCTATTGATGTATAGTGAAGAGTCTCCATTAAACTTTAACGTGGTAGCATTCTCTTTGGCGTCTTTAATTTCAACAATACATTGTTCGCCACCACGGATGGGCAAATCATCAAGCACTCCAACATCTTCTTTTGGATTTCCTTCACCATCTGCTTTATATCCACTATCAGATACAACTACAGAAAGTGATACACTGTTTGATAAAACACTTTCATAATACCTAAGATCGGATATACCGCCAGATAAATCAACTACCTTTCCACCTTTATTACTATAGACATCAAATTTTTTAATATCTCCAGCCCGCGTATCTTTATTTTGAGTTGCCATTATCCCTGCTTATATAAGAAACCAAGAAGTTGTAATCTATAGTAACTATTTAACACATCTATAGAACTTGCTGGAGCAGTGCCCAGCATTCCTCTGGACTTTCCTCCAACTTGTTGCTGTCCTCCCATAGGGATAGGAGTCATTGTATTAATCATTCCAGGCATTTGTACACCTTCTCCAGTAAGACCATCAAGACTTGGTTTTGATTGTGATGGTGCTATTTGTCCAAGTGATGGAGATCCTGGTGTTCCAGTTATGGTTTGATCTCTAGAATCACCAACTTGTCCAGTAGGACCTGACGATGGTGCCTGCGTAGATTCTGGAGATGGTGCTGCTGGGGGAGATGGAGATCCAGGAGTGGATGTTGAACTAGTTCCCTTACCAAAAACAACACCAACTCTTTTACTTTTTCCGCTATCAATCAAACCAGCCTCATCATTTCTTCTCCAAGAATTTTTCCCTCGATTATGTTTTGCCAGAGTATTTCTAAAGTAAGATGAGATCTTAGAATAATTCTTTGTCTTGTTTGCTTCTTTTACGAGACCTGAAAGAGTAGAACCAAGACTACCATAGTTAAATGCTTTTGATTCTAGTGCTGCTTTAACATTATCTGGAAGTTTGTTATATTCCGATTGACCTATTTCTCGGAAAATTCTGTTTCTATGATCTATTATGTGCTGTGCTTTAATCCAATATGCTTCTTCTTTTGTAATCTTATCTCCCTTTTTAACCTTTCCTTTTAGTCTAAATCCTTTTGGATAGTAGGTAGCTCCAATGCCAATTGTAGGAACTTTCCATCCATGAATAGCATCAGGATATGCGTTCTCTCGTATTCCTTCATAATTGGCAAGAAGTTTTGCCAACTTAATACTATATGGATCAGAAGACCCAGATGTTGGTGTATTACTACTATCTGCAACATCCATTGTTTGTCCTAGAGATCTATCATCGTCAGTAGTCGGCATATCTTGAGTTTCACTACCATCTCCAGGGAGAGACATGTCTCCCATTTGTGGTTCTGGTACATTTGGTTTTTTATCTAATGTTCCTAAGAAAGAATTTTTAACATGCTTCAAAAATTCTATCGGTTGCGAAACCATAAATGTTGGATCTGGAATGTGAGAGAACTTGCCCTTCTTATTTCCAAACAATTCTTTATCTGATATAAACTTAAACGGACTTAAAGGAAACTTTCCTAAGAAATCATGCATTCCTTCAAACTTACCCGCTCTCCATAATGTGGCCGCTTCTAAAACTCTCTGTATTGGTCCAGGAATTTTTGGATTTGGAATCCTAAGTTTTGGCCAATTGTTTATGTAACGACCAACCCCCTTTTGGAGCCAATCCATTACAGTTTTACCAACATCAAATGCTCTCTTTAAATCATTCCATAAAATTTCTCCTGCTTTTTTCCATCCTCCAGAAGTTTTTAATCCATGATAGAATAAATTTCCAACATATTCACCAATATATTCGCCAAGCATCATTCCTAATACTGGAATAGGAATAAAGTTTCCAAGCAATCCACCAATAGCAGCACCACCTGCTTTAAATAATGTTTGGTTTGGCGGATCTCCACTTAACCAAGAATCAATAGCAACCAATAGCGGACCAATAACTGGTATTTTAATTGCTCTTCTTGCTGTCTTAGCAGCGGCAGATGTTGCCGCTTGAGTTGTTGCTTGGGTAGTTGCTCTAGTTACCTGAGTAGTTGCTCTAGTTGCCTGAGTTGCTCTAGTTGCTTGAGTGGCAGTAGATGCTGCTTGAGATGCTTTCTTTGCGTCTCTTGCTTTCTTTGCTGCTTCTGCTGCTTGACGTGCTTCCTTTGCTTGTTGAGCCTGACGGGAGGATCTTTGGGCGGCAGTTCCTACTGCTTTAGTTGCTCCCGTTATCCCCTTTCCACCTTTCAAAGATCCAAGAAAAGCATTAGCAGCTCTTCCACCAAATCTCAGTCCACGTTGGGCAAGATTAACTCCAGCACGAGCAGCATCAATTAACTTCTTACCAAGTTTAAATATCCCAGTAATTGCTAATTTAAAAGACTTACCCAAAACTGAGAAGGTTGTTTTAATTGCCTTCCCTGTTAACTTGACAGTCCCCTTTAAAATTTTACCTGGAAGATAAAATGGATTTAAAAGAACTTTTGCTGTAAATTTTAATAATCTAAGGAAAGGTTTTCTAAATTCAGGTCCTAGTAAAAATCTAGTAATATGTCTCCAATTTTTTACTGCGAGATCAATACCTTTAAAAACCTTCTTTTGATTTTTTAGAAGTAAAGTTAAAAGACCACCTATTAGAATATTTGAGAAGAATCTTTTTATTATTTCAAAGATTCCTAACTTCGGACCCTCTTCTTTTCCTTCTCCACCAGACTCTTTATCAATCTTCTTTGATTCTAACTTTTCTTCTCTTGCTCTTTTTCTTTCAATATTTAATTGCTTTCTTCTATCGGATAATGCTTTTTTATCCGAAGCGTTTTTAGATGCTATAGATTTTTTAAGAGCGGAAAAAGTTTTATTTAACTTTTGTATCTCTTTTAATATTGCCGCGTATGTTTTACTATCAGTAGATCCTTTTGATTCACTAGATCTTAAAGATCCAAGATTTAAGCGTGTTTTTTTCCCAAGAATTTTTGGCGCTTTAAAGGGAGCAATAGAAGATGATCCTTTTCCTCTAAGGGCAAGTAGACCTCCACGATCCTTTTTCTTGCCCATTAACTTTTCTTTAGTTATTTTCTTTGCCTTTGCCTTCAGTCCCTTAGTTATTTTATCTTTAGCGGCACCCTTTATCTTATTTTTTACAGCGCCTTTCAGTGCTTCCTTTCCCAGTAATCTTGCTGCTGCCCCTAGTATTGCTGGTAATGCCATTATCCTACAATGTTATAGATTGATTTTACAACTAATAAAGAAGGATTCATTGGATCATCTGCGGAGAAAGTAGGAACTGGTGATTGATTTGCTCCAGCTGCTGAAGATTGCTGCTGACCTGCTGCTCCCATATTTGCTCCTCCACCTATTGTATATAATCCACCAGCATATGGTTTTGATGTATCGTACTGTGGTATTGATGGTTGAGTACTTGATTGTAGATCAAGTCTAGAATCACCAACATTTCCAATGCTAGCACCACCTCCATTTTCCCCAGGAGATGGGGGGACACTTCCTCCCTTTCCACCTAAACGAACTCCAGCAAACCAAGATGTTCCTCCAGAAGAATGCCAATGTGGTCTATAGTGAAATCCTCTTGATCTATTATGATCATATTGATTCTTCAATCCATCATCGGCAGCAATACCAACGTGAGTAATGGCACCTTTATTAAGATTTCCGCCAAGATTTCTATCTGCTCTCCAGAGAATAATGTCACCTGCTTTAATTTGCGATTTATTAGTGATGACCTGTCCCATATCAGTTCCACCAAAAGAAGCAGCAAATGATGGAGCATTATAACCAGTACCCTTAGGAGTATCCAAATCTCCTTTTTGTGTACGTTTTTTAGCAGCTGGATGTCCAGCAGATCTTAATGCTGCTCTAGTTGTATTGGCGCATTGATCGCCAACACCTTTACCCATACCAATAATTGACTTTGCTCCTTGAAGAATGCCACCACTAGACATAGCAGTAGCAGCTCCAGAGCCAACAGATTTCGGGTTATTGGCGTTTGATCCGCCAAATAAAGAATTTAATTTTAATAAATTATCGGCACCATAACCATCAACTGCTGCTCTATTCATGACAATTTCCCCAGGTTGGGCAGCAATCAGTTGAGTGTCTGGACCCAATCCTGTAATAGTAATACCAGAATCTGTACCAACTTTTCCACCAGATTTAAACTTCAAGTCTTTAGCATTGATAACAGTGTTAGTAATATTATTTCCTTGATTTACATTTATAACCTTACCACCAGTATTTTGAGTCTGAATATTCGGTTCAGCAAATGTAGCCTGAGGTATCTGTGGAAGATTGGGAATCTGTGGTATAACTGGCGGATCATTTATTGGATCTGGTTTGAATGGCATCCAGTTTGGAATTGTTTTGATTATATTATTAAGAGTGTTGGTTATATTTTTCAATCCACCATTAATATAATCAATTAAAGTTCTAAATGCTCCAACAATATTATCATCAATCCATTGGATAATACCATTAAAAAATCCTATAATATTATTTACAATATCTTGAATTGGTTTTAGTAAGATCTGAGGATCTTTAATTACTTTAAGCAAACCTTCAAGAAAACCTCCAAGTAAAATAAACTTGAAGAAGTTCATAATTTTATCAAAGAAATTTTCAAAGGGAGCAGCAACTTTATCTAGAACCTTATCAGATTTTCCAGAATCTTTCTTTTCTAATTTTTC
>Ga0099849_1001035_pt1 | contig 13006 bp, 7 predicted proteins | sample CB_VirMetaG_4_FD_78177 | JGI IMG/M metagenome (GOLD analysis project Ga0099849, IMG submission 78177) | Freshwater to marine saline gradient viral communities from Chesapeake Bay - CB_1508_1M Viral MetaG | ecosystem: Environmental > Aquatic > Marine > Coastal | place: USA: Chesapeake Bay... | reverse complement strand
ATGAATAAGTTCCTATTGAGAGAATATTACGAACTATGCGAAGGCGGGCTTTGCCAAGATTTCCTAACGGAATCTGAAAAGCGAGACATTACAGAGAATGGTGTTATGTATCTTACTGGTGTTATCCAAAGAGCAAAAGCCAAAAATCAAAATGGTAGAATTTATCCAAGACAAGTATTGGAGCGAGAGATTGAAAACTACCAAAAGATTGTAAGCGAAAACCGAGCACTTGGCGAATTAGATCACCCAGAAGATTCTGTTGTCAATCTAAAAAATGTTTCTCACCTTATGACAGAGGTCTGGTGGGATGGCGATAATGTAATGGGTAAATGTAAAGTTCTCAACACACCTTCTGGACAAATTCTCCAATCTCTCGTTCACTCTGGTGTAAAACTTGGTATCTCTTCACGAGGTATGGGTTCGGTTCACGAAGACAGGATGGGCAACACTATTGTTGAGGATGACTTCAACCTTATTTGTTTTGACTTTGTATCTGATCCTTCTACCATCGGTGCTTTTATGAACTTGAAAGAGGGCAAAAATGTAAACAACCTTTACACCAAGGCAGACAGAATCAACAGATTATTGAACGACATTGTAAGGGACTAAGATGAAAAAATCAGAACTAAAAGAACTTATCAAACCTATTGTTGAAGAGTGTATCAAAGATGCCCTTCTTACCAGTGGTCTTTTGACTTCAGTAATATCTGAGGTTGTAGCAGGAGTTCAGAAAGGACTTGTGGTAGAGCAAACACAACCACAACAGATTCAACAACCAGTTGTTCAAGAACAAAGAAATACTATTTCCGAGGAAGAGAAAAATAAAATCTTGGAAAACAAAAAGAAATTATTAGATGCCATCGGAAAATCCTCTTATAATGGAGTTGATGTTTTTGAAGGCACGAAACCTCTCAAAAAGGGAGGAACACCCAGCAAGTCATCTGGTGGATACAAAGCATTTGAAGGTATTGACCCGAATGACCCTGGTGTGAACATAGATAAACTTACAAGCAACCTTGGCGGGATTTGGAAGAAACTTGCCGAGGGCAAAAAATAAGAAAGGAAAATAAAAGTGAGAGACAAAGGTTTATTTGAAGAAAGAATTAGAAAGGGCGAATCTACAGAAGCATTCGTGAGACGAGCACTTCGTAAACTAAAGAAAGAAGGAGTTATGAATGATATTCGTGATCCTTCACGAGGTCATCCTCTTTGTAGAGATATTTCAAAGAGATCGCTTCGTAAAAAGCATAAAGAGATTCAAGCCGAGCGTCGTCGTTTCGCAGAGGCAGCGAGAAGAAGAAAACGACAACGACAAAACCAAAATAGATAACTATTTAGTTTAGTTTTATAACAGAGGACTTTTACAATGGCAAGAAATTATATCCTTGGCGGTATGGCAGGAACCCAACTCCAAGCAGGAAAACCTTATTTCAAGAGAATCGTTCGTATTGGTGGGCAAGGTAGTATTGATAGAAATACGCCAAGTCCTCAATTCCATCCAGGTAGTGAAGGATTTACTTGTGATGTAGCAGCAGGTGGAGAAATCTCATTTAATATAAGTTCTCCAAATTGGAATGCAAATACCGTCGCCGCAGGTCGTTTTTATGGTGAACTTCTTATGGTTGAATTCCCAACAACAATGAGGAATGTAGAAATTAATTTAGAAGAATCTTGGGTTGGAGAAGAGTATGATCTCACAGACCCTGAGAATCCAGTCCTTGTAAATCCTAGAAGAAAGCAGCAGCCAGGCGATGGTCAAGTTCGCTTAAAGGTTATGTTGACAGCAGAAACATCTAATAAATTTCAAAAAACTCACTTCTTTGATGCTGACGGCAATCCTGACCCTAATTCACCATTGGCGAAACCCATTCGAAATGGAAACTACATTGAGGTAATGCAAGGTGAAACAGCAACTATCTCTTCAAGAACAAAGGTTGTTTTTATTCTTATTCAAAAGTTTGCCAGTGACGACATTTTAGACCCAGCATCGGGTAACTTTACATTAGGAGCCAATGGTGTTGTAGATGATGCAGTATCCATTCTTATCACTGGTGTTCTTGACCACGAACCTACTTCTGGTGGATCACAAGCAGCAAACGAACCTAATTCAAAGGTTATTGAAGATGGCGGTGCTGAAACACGAACACTTCGCAAGATCTGGGGTGCTGCTGACGGCATCGGTTGAGGAAAGTAAATGTCTGGTAAATCTGGTAGCAGAGGAACTTCTGGAAAGTCATCATCAGGCAGCGTTTTAGCAACATCAATCACTGACGACCTGTTAGTAGAAATCGCAAATGAAATTAATCAAGGTATTGTAGGTCCAAGAGGTCCACAAGGTGCTAATGGTCTTTCTGCATACGAAGTGGCACTTACTGAAGGATTTGTTGGTTCAGAAGCAGATTGGCTTGCATCTCTTGTAGGAACCCAAGGTCCTCAGGGTATACAAGGCAATGTCGGTCCTGAAGGACCTCAAGGTCCGCAAGGAACTCAAGGTATTCAAGGCAATATTGGTCCCCAAGGTCCAGAAGGTCCTCAAGGTCCTCAAGGAGATGTTGGTCCTCAAGGTCTTCAAGGACCTCAAGGTATTCAAGGAGAAAAAGGAGATCAAGGAGACATTGGTCCTCAAGGTCCACAAGGATTAACAGGTCCACAAGGTCCCCAAGGTATTCAAGGTGCTCAAGGCGATATTGGTCCTCAAGGGATTCAAGGTGAAATAGGACCAGAAGGACCTCAAGGTCCCCAAGGACCTCAAGGTATTCAGGGTGATATCGGACCACAGGGTGATATTGGTCCTCAAGGTATCCAAGGTGAAGCAGGACCGCAAGGTCCACAGGGCGATGTGGGTCCTCAAGGTCCTCAAGGAGAAATAGGTCTTCAAGGACCAGTAGGTGCAGAGGGTCCCCAAGGACCTCAAGGTATTCAGGGTCCTCAAGGTATTCAAGGTCTTCAAGGTGAGGTTGGAATAGGTATAACGATGAGAGGTTCAGTTGCATCCCCTGCTGATCTACCTATTAATAATAATTCACAAGGTGATGCCTACATTGTTCAAGAAGATGATTCAATCCACATCTGGGATGGTACACAATGGGTATCAGGTGGTTCCATTCAAGGTCCAGCAGGTCCTCAAGGTATTCAGGGTATTCAAGGTCCAGCAGGTCCACAAGGTTTTCAAGGTATTCAAGGTCCTCAAGGTATCCGAGGCGAAAGAGGTCTCCAGGGAGATACAGGACTACAAGGTCCACAAGGTGATATGGGAATCCAAGGTCCTCAAGGTCCAGAAGGTCCACAAGGTGAAAGAGGTCTCCAAGGTCTACAAGGGGAAAGAGGTGAAGTTGGACCACAAGGACCACAAGGTCCAGATGGAATTACAGGTCCTCAAGGTCCAACAGGACCACAGGGTCCACAAGGCGATGTTGGTCCAGAAGGTCCACAAGGATTAACAGGTCCACAAGGTCCCCAAGGTCCTCAAGGTTTACAAGGTGAAAGAGGGGAAGTTGGTCCGCAAGGTCCGCAAGGTTCAGATGGAATTACAGGTCCGCAAGGACCACAGGGTGATATTGGTCCGCAAGGTTTAACAGGTCCATCAGGACCACAGGGACCTCAAGGCGAGATCGGACCACAAGGTCCAGAAGGTCCTCAAGGCATTCAAGGTGATGTTGGTCCTCAAGGTCCACAAGGATTAACAGGTCCACAAGGTCCCCAAGGTCTTCAAGGTATTCAAGGGGAAAAGGGAGATGTCGGAGTTCCAGGTCCACAAGGTGCTCAAGGTCCAGCAGGTCCACAAGGTTTACAAGGTGAAAGAGGTTTTCAGGGACCAGCAGGACCAGCAGGTACTGATGGAAGCGATGGAACTGCCACTATTGTTTCTGATGTCCAATCTTATGATATAACAGCAGTTGCAGGCACCGATGTCTCTGTCACTGTTACTCACAATAAAGGAAGCGAGGATTATCTTGTACAAGTTGTCGAGGCAAATGGAAATAATATTGTTATTCCTTTCACAAGAAATGAGAATGATTTAGTATTATATTTTGGAGATTTGACAGCAGATAGGGATTATACAGTCCTCCTATCAGGAGCATCGCAGAATGCAATTTCAGATGCTATTACTGCTGCCGCAATTGAAGCAGTCGCAGCACAATCTCCAACATTACCAGAAATAAAATCTTATGATATAACCGCAAATGTAGGAACTGATGTTTTTGTAACACTAACGCACAACTTATCCATTGCAGATTCTGATTACATTGTTCAGATTATAAACTCTAGTAAAGATAATATTGTTTTACCTTTTACGAGAAATGCTAATGATGTAATCTTCTACTTTGGAGACGTTTCACTACAGCAAACTTACAAAGTTATTATCATCCATTAAAAATATTTTTGCCCTCTCGCAATCTATAAACAAAAACTAAAAAAAAGAGTATCCCTTATCTCTCTTCCTCAACTAAGTAAAGACAGGTGGGAGAGGTGTATCCTCTTGTCCATCTTACTCAAGATTTTATAGTGGAGAGTCAAAAATACTCCCATATTAACATTATTTTAGGAGGATAAAACTTTGAGTAATATTAAAATTATTAACGCTACGGCTGAAGATTTCGCAATTGAAGCATTCAGCTCGGAGCCATCAGGTACAGATGTTTCTGGCGATCACCAGGACGGACGTATCGTAAAATATTTAAAGAACGTCTATATGTGGCACGATTCAACAGGCGATTGGATTAAATTTCCAAACACTGCTGATTATGACGCATTTCAAGCAGATCTTTCAACGCAAGAGGTAGATAGAGCAACTGCTGTGTCTTCACTTGTTACCATTGACGGATCTCTCGAAACACGCCTTGCAGCACAAGAAACTGCAAGAGGTAACGCAATTGATTCAATTGAATTGGTTCGTTCACAAGCAATTGATTCACTCACAGCTGCTCGCAGTACAGAGCACGCAAACCTTAGTTCTGAGTTATCAACTCAGATCTCGGCAAGAGTTTCAGCAGTTGACTCTGAACAGGCAAGAGCAGAATCAGTAGAAGCGGTCTTATCGGGAGCACTTGTAACTGCTATTTCAGATCGTGAAGATGACATTTCAGCAGAAAAGTCAAGAGCAGAGTCAGCAGAAGCTGTTATCTCTGGTGCTCTTGTAACCGCAATCTCTGATCGTGAGGACGATGTTTCAGCGGAGAAATCAAGAGCAGAATCTGCTCAGGCAGTTATCTCAGGAAACATTTCTTCAGAAGCATCATCTCGTGCATCAGCAGATAGTTCTTTACAGACACGTCTCAGCACCCAAGAAGCGGCAAGATCATCAGAATATAGTGCTTTGACTTCAAAGCTTTCTTCAGACGTTTCTGATCGCTCTCTTGCTCACAGCACAATTCAAGGAACAATCGACGGCGTTGAAGCAAACCTTGATGCAATTTTACTTGCATCTACTTCAAACTTAAATCAGTTCTCTGAAATTGTTTCTTATATTAATCAAATCGATGTTGCTCACGATAGTCAACTATCGGCAGCATTTTCCGAACTTACTTCGGGAGTTGCTTCAGCAGAACTTGCGAGATCTCAAGAAGATTCAACACTTCAGGCAAGCATTGACTCGGCAGAACTTGCAAGAACCCAAGAGGACTCAACACTTCAATCAAGCATTGATTCAGCAGCACTTGCAAGATCTCAAGAAGATTCAAACCTTCAGGCAAGTATCGACTCGGCAGAACTTGCGAGAACTCAAGAGGATTCAATTCTTCACTCAAGCATTGTTGCTCAAACAACAGCAAGAGAAGAAGAATATTCAACCATTGCTTCAAACATTTCAGTTGAGGCAGCAGCAAGAGCATCACAGGATACTTTAATCTCACAAGCTATTGTTGATGAAGCATCAACCGAACTTGTTAAGGAAGGATCCCTTGAAGATGTTCTTTCAGAGATGGAATCGACACTTCAAGCAGTTGATGTTGTTCTTTCAAACGAACTTTCATCACAGATTTCAAATCAGGGAAGTGCAAATCTTGAATTGAGTGGTGATTTCACCAGTCAGCTCAACTCGATGATTGCTGTGAGATCGGAGGAGGATTCAACACTTCAGGCAGGTATTGATTCAGCAGAGCTTGCTCGTCAGCAGCAGGATTCAGTTATTCAATCGGCACTTGACGTTGAAGAATCGGTTCAGTTGTCACAGGACGCTTCACTTGAAGTTAGAATTTCAGCTCAAGAAGTTGATAGAGCAGATGCTTATAGTGTCATGAACTCTTCTCTTGATTCAGCAGAACTCGTAAGATCACAAGAAGATTCAGCTTTGACATCAGCACTTGCAGTAGAGAATTCCAGAATCGATGCAATGCTCGCTAATGCTTCAATTCACGATGGCGAAACACTTGATACTTTTGTCGAACTTGTTTCATTCTTGACCGAGGTTGATACAGAATCAGATGATGCTTTGGACTCATATGTATCATCAATCGATTCAAGTATTGCAGCAGAAAACTCTGAACTTCTCGCAATGCGTGATGCACAGAGCGCAGAACTTTCAAGTCAGATTTCAGTAAGAGGTTCAGCACTCGACTCGTTAGAATCGAGATCAGATTCAGCAGAAACTTCAATTGAGTCAAATATCTCTGCTTTGGAATCGGTTGAAAACGGAAGACACTTGACAATTAACTTCTCAAGTGCTACATCTTTGACTGTTAACACTGCTGACCTCCCATCAGGATTCACAGCAGGTAATGGTATGGTTCAAATCTTTAGAGAGGTTTCAACAGGAACTTATGCACACCTTGTCGCACCATCGACATTTAACCCTTCAACAGGTGAAATGACTTTTGATCTTGGTTCAACAGCAAAAACTGGTTTCGCAGTATTCTATTCTTTTGCTGGAGATGATCAAGCATCAGGTGGGTTTGAGATTCCAGGTTCATCAACAGGATCTTCATCAAGTTCTTCGAACCCAGATTTCAAGATTACTGATGTGACATTGACCACTCTTGGTTCATCTAGTGGTGATGATACTGTTGTCACATTTGATATTGAGGGTATGACATCATCTAATTTCGATACCTTGGTGAATTATGATGAGGATGTGATCCACATAACCGCTAGTCCTCATAGAACCTCGATTGCATCTGGATACAATGGCGGTCTCACCGCATCATTTAATTCTGACTATTCTAAGTTAACTGTCACCTCGACGGGTAATCGAGCACCAGTTGAAAATCTTGGTTCAGGATACTATTACTTTCAGTTTGCTTTTGGATCAGGAACATCAGGCAGCAATTACATTGAATTTTTTGTCGTGTTTAATAGTTCAGATAATTCCTTGTATACTGGTTCAGGTATTGGAAAGAATATTAATGACAATGGGTACTGGTGGTTAAGTCCACCTTATATTGATGGTTCTGGAACTCTCAGTTCTTATAGCAGTAATGTGTCTTGGTGGGGATCCTCAAAGGGTCCCGAGTTTGTCTTCTCTTTAGACCAGGCAGAATGGGGTTATAATAGCACTACTAATAATAACTGGTACAGCGGTGCAATCAGCACCGTAAGAGATGGATACTTCGGGCACAGAACTGCTGCTGTTCAGTTTACTAAGAATGGCACCGATTATCACATGGCTGACTTTGGAGATAATTTTCCTAGTTCTGGAGATCTTTACGATGAGGTAGTAGCAAATCGTACAGCATATTCTCAGTCTCAGTATTTTACAGTAAACTCTGTTGCGTACGAAAATGGCGGTCAGACAGCAGTACTTCTTAAATTCGGATGGCACAGAGACACAAGTAGTTCTTATCCTAGTCAATACCCAGATGCTAATAGCATTGTAACATTTTACATTGCTCCAGGATATGATCAAGCTGTGCTCGGCGATTCCACTTCGTCCACCTTACATTATAACTGGAGAGGTAACCCGAGTTATGCTTCAGCAATCAAGATTGTTATCGACTTGTCTGATAACTCTTATGAGATTTACAGAGATTCAAATGTTGGAGGCACTCTAACTTGGACTTCTGTCAGCAGATGCTACTTGTCTAACCAAGACGTATAAAAGATTAACTTTATCTTTGGATAAAATCCAATCTTTAGGGGGTGCCTTCGGGCACCCCTTTTTTTATTTTGCGATATAAGTCATAAAACAATGATCTCAAAAAAAACCTATTCTTTATCTCAACTTTCAACCTAAATAATAGCAGGTGGGAGAGGTGTATCCTCTTGTCCATCTTAAACAAATTATAGGGGAAGAACCCCATTCTAGCGACTTTTATAAGTCGTAGTGTTTTTTACATTATAGGAGGATAAAAACACATGAGTAGAATTAATATTATCAACGCTTCAGCAAAAGATTTTGCAATCGAAGCGTTTACAACACTACCTTCTGGTACAAGCCACGAAGATGGTCGTATCGTTAAAAGAATTGACGGATCTGAAGTTAAATTCTATATGTGGCACGCTGCCACAACCGAGTGGGTTGAGTTTGCTAACTCAGCATCACTTGATTCACTTGAAACTCGTCTTTCAACAGAAGAGTCAGCACAGGATTCTGCTGCTGCATCTCTTGCAGGAATTGACCAGTCCCTTGAGACACGTCTTTCTGAAGAAGAATCAGCACAGGTTTCAGCAGTTGCATCAGAGGTTGCCGTCCGTTCAGCAGCAGTTTCAACAGAAGAAGCAGCAAGAGTGGCACAGGATGCTGTTCTTTCACAGGCAATCTCAACAGAAGTTGTAGATCGTGAAGCAGACGTTTCAACAGAAAAGTTGAGAGCAGAGACAGCGGAGGCAACCATTTCTGGTGCTCTTTCATCAGAGATTTCAGCTCGTTCTTCAGCAGTTGACTCAGAAGAAGCAAGAGCAGAATCTGTAGAAGCAGTTCTCTCAGCAGCGCTTTCAAGTGAATCTTCAGCAAGAGCTTCAGCAGTTGACTCAGAAGAAGCAAGAGCAGAATCAGTAGAAGCCGTTCTTTCAGGTGCTCTCGCAACTGAGGTTTCAGATAGAGAAAGTGCTGATACTTCATTGACAACACGTCTTTCAACAGAAGAATCAGTTCAGGCATCTCAAGAAATTGTTCTTTCAGCAGCTATTTCTTCTGAAAAGTCAACAAGAGAAGCTAATGAAGCAACTCTTTCATCAAACATTTCAACTGAAAAGGCAAGAGTTGACGAAATCCTCGACGGCGCTGACGCAGATAAGGATTCATTTGCTGAAGTTGTGTCTCTCATCAACTCAGTGGATTCAGTAAACGATTCAGGTCTTGTATCATTTACGGCGAGTTTGAACGCAGAACTTTCAGAGGAAGTTTCTGCAAGACAAGCAGGAGACGCTACGCTCTCAACAGCTATTTCTACAGAGGTAGCAGCAAGAGAGTCAGGAGATGCGACTCTTTCAACCAATCTTGCTAATGAAGTATCATCAAGAGAAAGTGAAGATGCAACGCTTTCAACTAACATTTCTTCTGAAGCTTCAACTCGACTTGCTCAGGATGCTTCACTTGAGACACGTCTTTCAACAGAAGAATCAGCGCAAGCTTCACAGGAAGCAGTTCTTTCAGCGGCACTTGTAAGCGAAGCAGCATCAAGAAGCCAGCAGGATTCTGTTCTTCAATCAGCAGTTTCGGCAGAAGCTGCGGCACGTCTCGCAGGAGACAATTCTCTCACTTCAGCGCTTTCAGATGCAGAAGGTTCATTAGAGTTGGTAGATTCAGCACTTTCAGCAGCTATCTCATCAGAAGTTTCAGATAGACAGGCAGCTATTGCTTCACTTGACGCAGAGTTGTCAGAAGATCTTTCCTCAGAAGAATCGACAAGAGCAGCAGCAGATTCAGTACTTACTGCAAATCTTTCTACTGAAACATCAGCAAGAATTGCAAACGATGCAACAATTAGCGCAGCACTTTCAGTAGAAACTTCTACAAGAGCTGCGAATGTTGGATCACTTCAGGTTCGTATCTCAAACGAAGAATCAACACAAGATTCAGCAGAAGCAGCACTTTCAGCAGGTATTTCAACAGAAGCGGCTACTCGTGCAACAGCGGATAGTTCACTTGCTACAGCAATCAGTGCTGAAGAAGACAGAATCGACGCAATTCTCGCAGGTGCAGCAGCTAACTTGGACAACTTTGCAGAAGTTGTTTCTTACATTACAGCAGTTGATTCAGTAAATGATTCAGGTGTACTTTCACACGTTTCATCAATCAACTCCGCTCTTTCAGTGGAAGCTGATGCTCGTGATTCAGTAGAGACGTTGCTCTCAACAGCAATTTCAGCAGAAGTTTCTAACCGTGAAGCAGCAGTTTCATCAGAGGTTTCAAGAGCGGAATCAGCAGAAACTTCACTTGCTGCAACTCTTTCTTCACTCGAAGCAAGAGAAGACAATAGACACCACTCTGTGGCGTTCGCATTGTCAGACCTTAACTCAAGCGATCAGCTTGTTGTTCTTGGTTCTTCATTCGAATCAGGATTTGATCCATCAACAGGTGGTTTCATCCAGGTTTACGAGAAGAATGGTTCAACTTACGAAGCAATGGTTGCTCCGATTTCAATCAACTCATCAACAGGTGATGTTACAATCACATTCGATAGTCCAGCAACTGGTTTCGAAGGTTTGGTTGTTTTCTATTCATTCGCTGATGACGAGACAGCAATCACTCCATAATTTGCTTTTTAAGCAGATGAATGGATAAAAACTGAATAGTTTTGAGGGGGGCAAATGCCCCCCTTTTTTTATTTTTTACAAAATTGTCGTTTCACGCTCTATAGAACTATTTATTAGAGAAAAACACCGACTTTTTCATATTTAATGCACGAAAGTGAGGAGAAGGACTAGATGTCTAATTTACTAGAGCAAGCACTTATTGACGCAAAAGCCTTAAAAGAGGCAGCAGTTAAGAGCGCAGAGAACGAATTATTGGAGAAATATGCTGACGAAATGCGTTCAGCAGTTTCACGTCTTCTTGAGCAAGAAGAAGAGCAACTCGACGAAGAAATGGCAATGGGCGGTATGTCTCCAGATATGGCAGCACCAGCATTTACTGACGGAGAGCGTCTTTGCCCTTGTCCAGAAGCAGACGAACCACAAGAGATTGACTTTGCTCAGTTGAGAGCAGCAATCGAGGCAGAAGAAGAGGAAGCAGGAATGGATATGGGAATGCCAGAAGAAGAACCTGCTTTGGAACCTGCTGGTGAAGAAGAAGAGTTGGAACTTCAGGAAGAAGAAACTCTTGAATTAGAAGAAGATGAAGAAATCTCACTTGGCGAAGAATTAGAAATCGTCGAGGAAGATGAAGAAATTAATCTCGAAGCCCTTGAGATTGACCACCAACCAGAGCGACAAGATATTATTTCTATTCCTATGGAAGAAGAGGAAGAGGTAGAAGAAATTGCGTCTCAACTTGACGAAGAAGAGATTGAGCAAGTTCAAACCCCTACTCTTACCGAGGAAGAAGAAATGATTCAGAATCTTACAGCCCGTAATGCGGAGTTGGAAGAGGAAGTTGCTCAGTTGCAACGTCAAACACAGGGATTTGATGCTCGACAGCAGAGATATCGTTCTGCTATCGACAAAATTACACAGCGACTTGCGGAGGTTAATCTCTCCAATGCCAAGTTGCTTTATACGAATCGCATTCTGAATAATGCCTCTTTGAATGAGCGACAAAGAAATGAAATTGTCGAGTCCATTTCAGGTGCTGGTTCTGTTGAAGAAGCGAAAACAATTTTCGAGACCCTTCAAAACACAATGTTGAGTAGCGAAACTCCTAAGAGGTCAGCACCAAATACATTGAGTGAAGCAGTAAAGAGAAGCGTTTCGCCATTTGCTTCAAGAGGAATTGTTCCTCAGAGGCAGACAGATACATTCTCCAAGAGAATGCAGCAATTAGCTGGAATTAATAATTAAAGACAAAAATAAATCATTCGGAGGTAATAGAAAAATGTCTATTTTACAAAATCTTACAGAAGGTGTCGTTAATCGTGACCTTTCTAAAGAGGGTGAAGCCATCCTCAATAAGTGGGAAAAAACTGGTCTTCTTGAAGGACTTGAAGGTGATTTCCACAGAAATCAAATGGCGGTTCTTTTAGAGAACCAGGCGAAGGAACTCCTTCGTGAATCAAACACAATGGCAGGCGGCGACGTAGAAGGTTTCGCAGCAGTTGCTTTCCCAATCGTTCGTCGTGTATTCGGCGGTCTTTTGGCACAGAAGCTTGTTTCAGTTCAGCCAATGAGCTTACCAAGCGGTCTTGTCTTCTTTATGGACTTCATCAAGAACGAGCGAGCAGACGGTCGTGATGGAATCCCAGCATCAAGAGATGATGCCTCATCGGTCTACGGTGGTCAGGTTGTAGGTTCAGGACTTCTTGATGGTGTTGAGTTGGACCCAGATGCTCGCCCAGCACAAACTCAGCAGTTCCAAGACTTGATTCACGGTCACTCAGTTGCTCGTGGATCTTGTGCGGCTGCGGAAGCAACAGAATCAGCTCGTACCACTATTCAGCTCGACGGCGATGTGGGCGACACTGAGGCAGCGGCAATTGACTTTGATGCGGACTTGCTCGCACGAGTAGACGACACAAAGGAAGTTGTTGTTCTTGAGGTCACTTTAGACGGCGCAGCAAATGGTGGAAACTCGAAAGAAGTTCTTCAAATGTCAACTCCAGACCTTCGTCACTTGGTAGTTTCTGGAATGAACGCCTCATTTATCCAGGTTAGAAGACTTTCAAAGCTTGTTTCTTCTACTGCAACAACAAGAAGAGTTAGTGTTGCTTTTATTGGTGACAAGGCAGACACCCTCGCAAATGCTAATACTCTTACTTACTCGTTTGCTATCAACGACAATCTCACAGATGGAACAGGTCTTGGAGCAGTTGTTGGTACCCCGTCTTGGGAGTTGGAACAAAACAATGATCTTCCTGAAATCGCAATCAAGGTTGACTCAACAGCTATCACAGCAGTTACTCGTAAGTTGAAGGCTTCTTGGACTCCAGAGCTTGCTCAGGACTTGAATGCTTATCATAACCTTGACGCAGAGGTT